>Ga0307517_10006759_pt1 | contig 16880 bp, 16 predicted proteins | sample 23_EM_MG_FD_194515 | JGI IMG/M metagenome (GOLD analysis project Ga0307517, IMG submission 194515) | Populus trichocarpa ectomycorrhiza microbial communities from riparian zone in the Pacific Northwest, United States - 23_EM | ecosystem: Host-associated > Plants > Roots > Unclassified | place...
TAGTAACGTGGTATGTATTATAGCATTATCATTATTATATCCAAGGCCTTATATGAACTCGGAGGATCCTTACGAAGACGCGCGGTGTATATGAGCTCTCACAAACTTTACAGGTCCTTATGTTCGCAAACAGGGTTTATATACTCTCCCCCTTTTTCCTGATGCATCAACACTTCAAACCAGGTCCTCAGGGATATGATTCTGGGCGACACGAGAGACTCCGTTGCGGCTGGACGCTCGCCCGCCTGGGTTGACGTTCGGGATCTCACTATCGCTCACGTCGAAGTTGCGTATATTCGACCAGAGACGAGCAATTCGCAATTCGCAATTTGCGGTCCTGGGAAGTCGAGGTACCGGCACGCGGCTCAGATCATCAAGGACAAGTTCCCGGAGTGGCTGGGAAGGTGGTTCTCCCTCCGGTTGGTCCTCCCCCGGTCAGCACCGGCTTGGATGGGAGCCCGCTCACGAAGGAACTTGGAATTAAGTATACAAGTTCGAGGGTGTTTATTGTTGTGGCGAAGGAGCTTTATGACCAGGCAGTAAAGGAGGGGTTAATGACGTTGTAAATATATCCTTAGGCGCAGCCCCGACTGGGAACTTTTACTTATGACGAGCCAGCTTTCTATCCTGTACCTATTCCTCATTTCTATCTATCGATCTTTGCCGTGAGAGAAGAGGACAAGGTCTGCCGGTGGTTGGTTAGCGTAATTCCTTGCTTATAAACGGGATTGTAGTGGTGGATAAGGCGTGGGTGGGGTATTTTTAGGGGGGTGACGTTGAGGGGGTCGCGGTCGGGGATGATGGGGTGGGTTGGGAGTTTGCGTTAGAGTGAATAGCCACTGGGCTGCTGCCGTCGGGGCCAACGGTTGCCCGACCGGCTTCAGTCCCAGGTTTGATTGACGAGCCAAACCAATTTGAAAACCGGAGTGCTGATCACAACATTCAAGACGGAGAATAGGTTTGGGTACCGATCCGGTGGTTGAAGGGCGACTTCCAAAAAATGGAGGGCGGTAGACACAACCGAGACAACTCACGCTTCCGTGAAGCAACAGTGCCGGTAATGAAGCAGCCAGCGAGTCACATACTAAGAAAATGAGTTAGATAACGGCCTTCGGACGTTTGAATGGCATGTACCCTAGGGCAGCATTCCACAGAACCGTTAAGGCGACGTGTTAAGCCCCAGCCCATTTCGGCGGTGGTCACATACTGAAAGAGGGTGAAAAGATGAGCTGCGCGGTCCGTACGACAGCCTTTGACAAAACCACACCTGAAGACGGCAACATCTTTGGTTAACGTGTCAAAATCCCACGTCGTGCTCTCCGTACTCCCGGTTGTTCCGACCATAATCAAATTGAGCGGCAACGATGACACATGTATTGTCTTCTGGTGCACTTGAAGGAGAAAAGGAAAAACAAAATCGAGGAAGCGAGCATCGAAGGAGGTAAGGAAGAGAAGAGATGCATAGCTCCCTTGACTATTGTCCCCCTCTACTCTCGTTGATGGGTTTGTTTCAGCCACGTTCGAAACCCCGGAATTTATCGGAGGGACCGGATCGTCCTTGAGCCCACCTCGCAAACTCGTCTTCCCACTCTCTGTGTTCCTTCGCATGTCGATCAGCCGCATGACACATCGAAGCCGACGAAGAGCCCACCCTACCGTCCGTACCCCCACGCGTCCTCTCAGCGATGGTCCCAGTGCTCGGGGGTTTTTTCCGTTCCGACCCCCTCGTAATGGATGACAGGTGATTGTGCGGGTGCATGAACGGAGAGGTGAGGACGGATGTGTGTGATTTGTCGCGGTATTTGTAGCCGAGTGATTAAACACCACTTTGATTGTGCCGGAGAGGGGTGACGCTGCTGTGTTTTCGAGGAATGGGGGAGATCATCTCGGATTGCACGCCATTCGACCCGGGTGATAGCTCAACGCTCAGCTGTCGAATCGGCGTATACTTGTTTGGAGAGGAGGGGGAAACAAGCTGTGAATACGTGGAGACTTACATGACTAGACTGCGTGTGCTCAGAGGTAACATGGACACCCCACATCTGAATCCAGAATTGGGGAGGGGATCCACGACGTCCGGGCTGTTCAAAGTCGACGCCATGGGCCGGTCGTGGCACGACGAAGAAACGGCTCTATCTAGGCCGTTGCTGCCTCCAGGTTCAAACCGAGAACTGTCTCCCCCGTACTGAGGTTTGGGTTTGAAGAGTTGTGATTTTTCTCCGGGTCGGAGACTGACCGGGCCGGGAAGGCTACACCTCAAGCTGCTCAGCGCCGGCAACCTTTCAAGGGAACCCCTCGACACTTGATTTTTGGGTTCGTTGGTGTACGCTATGTGAGGGGTGCTCAGATATTGGCGAGCAAACCTCGGTGAATGGTAGGACAGATAAGTATATATATTTCAGCCACCACGTCGGTACAAGTGGAATAAAGACAGAAGCGGAGATGGGAAGTAAAAGAGACACACGACGCAAGGTAATCATAGGTCATGGATCTAACTCCAAAATAACGGGCTCTGATAGTCCACCGTGTAGCAATGCGAGAAACCGCCCCTTCCACACCCGTTGCACCGCTTCAGACTGCCAAGGAGGAGGCAACATCAACAGTCGCTTTCCGTCCGGGCCAAGTATCCACCAGTCATCCGTGACCCGATAACCACGAGATGATCCCCAGGGGTATCCTTCTGGTGGGTTCCCGATATCAACCGTTTGCTCTAGGCGCTCCAGCACCTTCTGCCCACCGACAATCCTCCACACCTCCGCTTCACCTCCACGATTAGCACACCAGATATCGCATCCGTCCGGAGAGAACCGAGGTATTTGTCCCATTGTAACCCCCGACCCAAGATCCTCTCCGGTGGATATGCTATAAATGTACAGAAATTCGCCACCGAAGATACCTCGTATGGTGATGGCAATGTGGCGGGAATCGGAAGAGATCGATGCGCCGACCGTGTTCCCAAATCGCCGATCGTGGCGGTGGTAGTTTATCGTCCGAGAGCTACCTTCGACACCCACTGCAGGTAGGTCCCAAGCAATGGCCTTCCGGTCACCTATGACGACGACGGTATTCCCGATCACCTCAAGACCCCAAATCCCCATACCTGCGCTGATTGTCAACTGCGGGACGCTGGACTTGAGGTTGAGAACTGTGGCTGTGTGGTCCCCCTGCCTCGCGATCACCGCCAACATCCCATCAGGCGAAAAATCCAGGACGAAACTTCTGGCGCGTTGAGGAGCTCGGGTAAAAATGTTGGAAGGGGGGGTGGTAAAACCTTTTGTGTGCCATAACCGGATCGTGCGATCACCAAACACGACAATCGATTCCCCATTTGGGGAGAGGAGTGGAATGGGATCGTCAGTGCTGATTGCAAGTTTTTCGTGAAGTATATAGCCAGTGGGAGACTCCTTCCAGAGATGAACGTCTGATTTGGCAGTTAAGCATGCGAAGAAACGACCATCGGAGAAGGACATCTTTGAATGGAACCCGGTGTCCAGTATACGGTGTAACAGGCATTTGGAGTTCCGAACATCCCATACCATGGCTTTGTCCGTGAAAGTGAGGGCGAGTCGGCATGGGACAGGGAGGAATCGAACGTCCTCCGTGCGGTGGTCGGTATAGGCTGCGTGGGAAATCACTGTGGGGTCAAAGCCGCCCGGGGCGGGAAGGGCCTCGACGTGGCACCCGAGGTGAACCCGACTTCCCAGATGGTGATGGTCGTCGCATTAGCAGTCGCGAACCGCAAGGATCCTCCGCAAGTCCAGATGTCGTTCGAGAGCGGAATGTCACCGTTGATCGAATGCGAATCCACACGTACACCGGAGGCAACGTCGGCGATGAGGATGGAGATGTTGGCGTCGACGAGATGCGGAAAAAAAATGCTATTGCGATACAAACAAAAAACCCCGACCATCCTTCCATCCGCCGAATACGTGATGGAGGGGTTTCCATTAACCTTCCGTGCCGGTCCATCCCACCTGACGACGTTGGCTACACCACCTGTCTGGAGGTCCCAGCTGACGACAAATAGATCTTCATCCCGCTGACCGACGCTGGACAGACCACGACTATCCGGGGAGAAAACGAGCGCCATGTACTCTGTGGATATATCCTGTGGGGATTCGAGGGTTTGAAGTCGTTGCAGAGTTACCGAGTCCAGAATGTCCACCGTCATGGTGTCACGGTAGGTGATCGCGATGAGCCTATTGCATGGTGACCATACAGCCAGTCGGACGGCAGAGGGACACGTTACGGCCGCAGTATTTTGATCCCATGACATTGGTACCCCTTGAACGACTCTCGTGAAAGGGCGGGCGTGTGACTTGTATAGTTTTCGTACGATCGATTCTTGGGGGGCAAAAACGAGCGCCGAGTGACAGATATGCGCAGAGGATGCGCTAATGATCTCGAAGTACCCCGTCACGAAACGAAAACAGTCGTTGGCGAGCTCAAGAGTTGGTGACTCCTGGATCCGGTCTGATTAAATCTGGGCAAGACCTCAAACATAGAAACCCGACACACCTCCAACCAGTCCATGGTGACTTGCAATGCTTCGACCGCATTCCTGACGGCCCCGAGGACGCTGAGCACTTCCAACCAGCACAAAAACTTCTCCCCCAGGAACTGGTGCAGGGTAGGGGTGATTGTGGGTACACGAGCCGGTATCGTGTCCGCATCGATGAGGTGCAAGTGCCACCACAAACACGCATATCGCAAAGCCGGATCGATATATCGCTCAGTCCTATCCTTCAAGTCCCTGACATCCGAGTTTGCGACCCCATCCGGGAGCCCGCACATGTTCTTCTCCAGTGTTCGATCCATTAGGCCGAGGCAGTCGATCAGAAGTTGTAAATGATGGTCTGGAGGGGTGATGTGAAACCTCTGGTTGGTGCACCGGGTTGGATCGGTGACGAAGTCAGGGAACGACTTATGAAAGGGTCGAACAGGATGCTCGACGTTCTCGTGCAGGATGAGAAGCGAATTGACCGATGACAGTAAGCGGTGGACACTTTTGGCATTGACTCGCAGGAGCGTGGCGATGGTGGATGGGGAAAGGGGATTCGCAGCGAGAACAACAGTACCAAGGACAGAGCGAATCTTGGCCTGGTCCCCCGCGTCATCATCACCGAAAGCCCCCTGAAGAATCGACGTGTACAGTGAGTCCAGGGTCTTCCCCTCGCGACCACCGATCTTCTGTAACTCTAGAACGTCACTCAGCCGCTCCCTGGGATCCCATTTGTCGTCACCGACGAACCCGACCGTTGCCGCGGCATAGACAAACAGTCCCGCTGCCTGCTCGCAGAGTCGGTCCAGGTCCTTTTCAGTCGGCCAGTCATCCAATCCATCCGGATCGTGCGCAAGTTCCGAGAGGCTGTCTTTGAAGAACAGTCGGATGTCGCTGTTGACTTGGTCCGGCTTGATCCCGTGGAGAACGAACATGTCCGTGATTTTCGCCAACAACGGGAGACGGAAGCCTTTAGAGATGCGTGGTTCCGGGCGACCGGTAAGGAAGAATTTGACTCGCGGGATCTTGGATGCCAACCGCCCAAGGACGGACAGGATTGCCGAAGCCGACTCCTCGTCTTTGCATTCGTCTAAAGCGTCGATTACGATCACAGCAGAAATGCCAGTTCTACTGAGGGGCTGGACGATCAATTTGTTCATCTGACTGTACAGTGATTCGGAGCCAATTCCTGGATCCCGCTGTATCAACGGGACGAGGGTCGATCGGAATTTGGTGTACTTGCGCGCGAGTTGAATGGCCAGTGTCGGGAATATGAGCGTAAGGTTGCTCCGGTCCTCGAAATCTCTTGAACAGAAGAAGGAGGCCCCGAGCTGACCATCTGCAAACAACCTGTCCGCGATCGTCTTCGCAATGGTGCTCTTCCCCGTTCCGGCCAACCCATTCAACCAGTAGACGGGGGACCTGCCGAAGTCCCTTGCCCAGAGTTCGATGGCGTTCAGGACGGCTCCGCGTGTTCCCTTGAGACAACCTTTCCGTTCGCCATGTCGATGCTCGGCCCCTTCCGCACTGCGGAAATGATTAAGGACATTCATTTCAGCTGCCAGAGCTCCATGTCAGACACCCGTCGTAGAGGCCAGAGAACATCCTGACCTGCATCCTGTCAAGAAAGATTATTCCATTTATTCGGACGCGAAAGGGGGCCACCCACCATAAGCCGACATCCTTGATCGTAGATCGCCATTTGTTGCGCCATCTATCATCCTGGTCAACATCGGGAGAGCGTCACAGTCATGAACGAACCAGGTAGTCGTTGACAGCCTCTTGCAGATCTTCGAGAAGTCCGTTGACATCTTCGCTGTCTTGAGCATTATCGAGGTAACGCAGAGGCGCAGACTTCCCGTCCAACGTCTGCACCCGTTCCCCAATCCCTTTTAGTTTACTGGAAGGGTTTAAGCATCCAGTCAGAATGGAAACCACTTGCGTACATCCATAATTCTTCACGGCGTTCTGTTTCCTCCTCATCACTTGCGGGATTCTCGAAAAGCTCCTCCAGCGTGGCGATCCGTGAGCGAAATACATTGATCTTGTCCTTGACGGCAACAGTTTTCTGGAGATCCGTTTGTCAAGAAGGGCATTCAACAGAGCGATAAAGCGAACCTGATGCATCTCATAAGCAACGGAGATGGACTCCAAGACGGCTTTGAGGGGACCAAACGCTTCGGCTGGCCCCTTCGCTAGATCGACCACAGTAAAGAAACGGTCAACGGCCTGCCTAATCCGGCCTCTCTCCTCAACTAGTAGTGGTCAACACGGATTGTAACATAACAGGAACACCAAGATTTACCCCTAGACTTCCCAGACTGGATGTCATGAGCACCCCCTCCATCCTGACCGTCGCCAAGTGTACGTTCAGGATCGATCTCTGAAGGCTGCAGGACAATCAGTCCCCGGCCTTCGTGCTCCCTCCGATTTGAATCCTTCTCAGCGGAGTGGATACCAGGAGTGTTGCGACCGAGTTGCTCGCTCAGCGCCTCTGCGGAGCCCCCACGCATGTGTCCACATCCTTGCGGTGCTATCGGGAATAAACATTGGCCCCGACAGCTACAGCCGAGCGCACTCACTTGCGTCGCCACCCTCAACCCTTCTGTCCTGATTTGCAATCCGAGAGCCCTCTGCCATGACCGAATCAGTCTCATCAGTCTCATCAGCTCTGAGATCTTTCTCGAACAATGCTCACTTTTGGAGCCTGTGGCGGTGTCGGTGGTTTGGCGGGGAGGCTTCCCAGGGGGCACCGGTTTTTTGGAGGGTTTGAAACGTTTCTCGAGGAAACGTAGCATATTGGGGCGAGGAGGGCGAAGAAAGTTGCAGCGTTTAACCTCATCGATATCCCCTCCAGGCGTTCAGCGCCAGCTTTTCGCTCTAGAGTGCTAGTTCGAATTCCTGCTAAAAACAGCTTTAATTTGCCTCGGTCGTCTCCATGCCCTGAATCTTACTGTCCCGGCATTCCTGTCGGCGTCACCATGAGCCATGCACGGACTGCTGCGCAAATTCCCACCCGGCCTCTTCACAACTTTTGGGCGACGATAGAGAGCTATCGGCCAATTCCAGTGTCGGTCATACACAAGTACAACTGGAGCACCAAGAGGGATAAAAAACGCAACAGCCAAGACAAGAGGAGCGTGAGTGATAGTAGGCGTGACCTCAAGGCCTCATCCTGGGCGCGTCTTGATACGTGCCCCTTATATCCGTGGTTGGAGCTGACGTAGTTCACCGAAGATGTCGGAAGGGGAGAACCCGAACGTCCTCGGCTATTATCCAACTATCATCCCTCTTGTGGTGGAAAAAAACGCATTGCGGAAAATTTAGACACCCCCTGGCTAACCTCGAGGATTTCGTTTCCCTCTGGGCACCAAGAAGGCTATCTCTACCCCACGACTCACCTCTTACCGGTTACACCAGCATCTTTGGTACATACCCAACGGCAGATGCAACGGTCTGAAAGCTTTCGTTTTCACCGCAGGCGTCAAAGTCCCAAACCCCGCCATCCCTTACGTTGCAAAGCGATACTAACCCGAACCCTTCGGTCAGGAGAGCCTTTCGCGAAACCACTCGTGGTACTGGGCCGCCGGTCCCAACGATCCTCTCGAGACTAAACCCAACAGGAGACGGTTGTCAGGAGAGAAACCCAGAATGTCGGGTGTTTGGATTGCATCACGGTATCCGCTCTGTCCTCAACAAGAGTCTCGCTCGGAGGGCCTGGGACTGGGCAAAGATGAGAAGTGTGATGTTGTACGGTTGGTGAAGAGGTCGGAGTGGGGAGAGCTTCTCGTGAGTTGTCCGTTTCTGCCTTGGTTCGCGTAGCAGTGCTCAAGCTTGGCCCTGAGTATCCAGTCAATGTCTGCAGATCAGATATCGTCGTTTCCTCATCCCGAGCGAAGGACGGTAATCCTGTCCAGTCCACATCATCGACCCAACTCCAAATCAGCACCATCATTCCACATGCCTGCCCCTCCTCGCTCTCCGTCTCCCCCTTCAACCTCTTCACCGGATCCGGCCCCGAAAACACCTATAACCCTCCAAGAGAATGTGCGCTTGGCACGTCCTACATCCCATGCGTCCTGGATGACTGGGTAACTTTAACCTTCCTGGCGCTGGGCGTGTGTGGGGTAAATTAGTGTTACCATGGGCTTGGAACAGGTCGGTTTCACAGGCTCATCGAAATCTACATTCGGCCAGACTGTGACGGCAGACCCGATGTGTTCTTGTTTCCCCCCGGCTCTCTGGAGTTTCCTGAGGAACGCCTCATCATCGCCACCCATTACATCGACGCCTCGGTACATTTCCCACCATCTGTCATTCCCTCGACCCGGTCTCACCATGGCGTACGGACCGGACACACTGGGGAGGGACCAACATCTGGAGAACATACCGAATCGACAGGCCGTACCTATTCCTCTTTTTTTTTCACGTTCATATCATCGCAAGCAGTTGTTGGAGGGCTGGTAATGATTGGTCCACGGGCCTCACGTCCCGTGGTGTGAAAGACCAGTGGCTGGTCCCTTGGGCCTTCGGATAGTCGGCCCCACACCTGGCAGAGTTTTGCGCATTCGACGTTCCCCGCTTACGGTAACCGTGACTCCCATCCTCCGTCCTCACAATACCCGTCTCCTCTATCGGTCCTTCTCTGAGGAAGCAACCTTCCATTCTCTTGCCCGATCCGCCTCACCACCATCAATGTCAACCGCGCAGAAAACGAGAACAAGTCGTCTGGATCTGTATCCTCGAAGACTGGAACTTGGTCGGAACCCTCCTCGCCCCATCTACCCCATAAGTTTGGCAAAAATCAGCTATTGCCGGTAACAGATTCCACACGAACGCTTTCAGAACTGATTGTCTCGAAATTCGATAACCCAATCCGGTACGCCTTTGCATACGGCCGGGGAAACTTTGAGCAAGATAGATGTTCGCCGGCGAAGAACGATGATCGATTCTGTTTTCGCCATCAACCACTCCTCGCACTAGTGTTCCATCAACGCGTCCCCATTCCCAGGACACCATCCGCTTCACTCGCATGCCCATGGTCCCGATATCGTCTCACACGTCCAGGTGATATCCCTAGGGCACTGGTTCAATGCTTATGTTCCCATGAACGATGTAGTACGCCAACTAAAACCTCGATCATCCCTTGACCCACGGGTTCGACCTGTGCAACGAGTTAACCTCACATATGCAATCCGGGCTGTTATCCTGGCCCTCCCGGAAGGGTTTACCGAAGGCGACATTTTTCAAAGGATAGCCTGCCTGAGTTACGGTGATGATATTCGGATGACCTTGCCTGCGGGGAATCGAAACAAAGTGGGAAACATCGTCCGGGAGCGGGGCCCACAGTTATATTATTGCCCAGGGCCGGAATTCCTGGCGCGCATTGGGGAAGCCATTGTACTTCGGTCGTGTAGGGCCACTTTGCCGGATACAAGGCTGGCCCATTTGCGCAAACTCCCGTCAGGGTCACTGAAGGGTGTCACTTCACCACACAACACCGAGGACGCCACCGAGTACTGGGCGCAAGATTACCAACTGGTTGCGGGCCAGCGGAGGTGGAAACGCCCAACCACCCCCCCCCCCCCACCCTCACCAGCCCCCCGCAATTGCATCACATCACATCACATCGCCTTTCGCATTCGTTCATCTCCTTTCATAAACTAACAATAGCCCACATTCTGTCTTCGTACACAAAATGACTAGGTTACGTGTGCTCAGAGGTGACACTCCACGTCTGAATCCCGAATTCGGGTGAGGATCATCAACGCACAAGTCGTTCGAAGTTGACGTCGTGGGTTGATTGTGGTATGACGAAGAAACAACTCTGTTCGTACTGTTGCTGCCCCAGGTTTAAACCGAGAGCTGCTCCTCCTGTACTGAGATTTGAGCGGGAGGTTTGGGTTTGAAGATTAAGCAGCGGACTCTTCCATCGTCGGATTGGTCGTGTTCTAAAGGCCGTGCTATAATTTCTCTCCGGGTCGGAGGCTGACCGGGCCGGGAAGGCTACACCTGCTCAGCGCCCGCGAACTTTCAAGGGAACCTCTAGGCCCCTTCCAAACGGTGGTCTGAAAAGACTGCAACAAAGTTGCTTCAACCCCACCATGTGTTGCTACTACCATGACACTTGATTTTCGGTTTCGTTGGTGTACGCTATGTGGAGGATGCTTAGATATTGGCGAGCAATCCTCGGCTAATAGTAGGACAAATATACATACGTTTCAGTCACCACATCGGTGCGAGTTGAATAAAGACAGAAGTGGAAATGGGAAGTAAAAGTGGTAGATGACGCAAGGTAATCATAGGTCATTGATCTAACTCCAAAATAACAGTTTCTGGTAATCCACCGTGTAGCAACGCGAGAAACCGCCCCTTCCATACCCGTTGCACCGCGTCAGACTGCCAAGGAGGAGGCAACATCAACAGTCGCTTTCCGTCCGGGCCAAGTATCCACCAGTCATTCGTAACCCGGTAGCCAAGAGATGATCCCCAGGGGGATGCTTTTTGTGGGTCCTCAATATCAGCCGCTTGCTCTAGGGGCTTCAGCACCGGCCAACCGCCGATCCTCCACACCTCCGCTTCACCACGATTAGCACACCAGATATTGTATCCGTCCGGAGAGAACCGAGGTGTGTGTCCCATTGTATACCTCCGCCCAAGACTCCATCCGGTGGATGTGTCATAAATAAGCAGATATTCGCTGGAGAGTTTATTCCGCGCAATAAGGGCAATGCGACGGGAATTGGAGGAGATCGACGCGCCGAGTGTGTCCTCAAGTTCCCGATCACCGTCGGGGAAGTTTATTGTCCAAGAGCTATCCTCGATACCCACCCTGGCATCGGGGACGAAATCTCCTGCGGGTAGGTTCCAAGTGATGGCCTTCCAGGCACCTATAACGACGACGGTATTCCCGATTACCCTGAGACCACAAACCCCAATACTCGCGTCGATTGTCAACTGCGGGATGCCGGACTTGAGGTTGAGAACTGTGACTGTGTCGTCCCGCTGCCTCGCGATCACTGCCAATGTCCCATCAGGAGAAAAATCCAGGACGAAACTTCTGGCGCGTTGAGGAGCTTGGGTCAAAATGTTGGAAGGGGGGGTAGTAAGACTTTTCGTGTGCCATAACCGGATCGTGCGATCACCAAACACGACAATCGATTCTCCATTTGGGGAGAGGAGTGGAATGGGATCGACAGTGCTGAAAACTGCAAGTTTGTCGTGAAGTATATAGCCAGTGGGAGACTCCTTCCAGAGATAAACCTCTGATCTGGTAGTTGAGCATGCGAAGAAGCGACCGTCGGAGGAGAAGGACATATTTGGAAAGAACTCGGTATCCGTACAATGTAGCAGGCATTTGGAGTTCCGAACATCCCATACCGTGACTTTATCCTCAAAAGCGAGGGCGAGTCGGCATGGGGCGGGGAGGAATCGAAACCACTCATTGATGTCATCGTAGTGCAAATAAGGAAACACTGTGGGGTTAAAGCTGTCCGGGAGAGGAAGGGTCTCGACCTCCGTGGGTGTGGCACCCGATGTGACCCCGACTTCCCAGATGGTAATGGTCGTCGCACCAGCGGTTGCGAACCGCAAGGATCCTCCGCAAGCCCAGATGTCTTTCGAGAGCGGAATCCCACCATCGATCGAATGGTGATCCACACATACACCGGAGGTAACGTTGGAGGTGAGGATGGTGATGCTGGGGTCCATGCGATACCAATAAAAAACTCCGACCATCTTTCCATTCGCCGAATACGTGATGGAGGGGACTTCAGCCAGCCGTATTTGCCCTTCCCACCTGACAACGCTGGTTACGCCACCTGTCTGGAGGTCCCAGCTAACGACAAAATCACCATCCCAGTAACCGGCGGCGGATAGAATGCGACTATCCGGGGAGAAACCGAGCGCTATGAACACAATGGACACATCCCGTGGGTATTCGAAGGTTTGAAGTCGTTGCAGAGTTACTGAGTCCAGTACGTCCACCGTCGTGGCGTCGCCCCAGGTGATCGCGATGAACCTATCACATGGTGACCATACAGCCAGCTCGATTGTGGAGGGACACGTTATGGCTGCAGTATTTTGATCCCATGACATCGGTACCCCTTGCACGACTCTCGTGAAAGGACGGGCATACGACTCGTATAGTTTTCGTACAAGTGATTGTTGGGGGGCAAAAACGAGCGCCGAGTGATAGATATGCGGAGAAGATGCGCTAATGATCTCGAAGTATCCGGTTGTAAAACGAAAACAGTCGTTGGCGAGCTCAAGCGTCTGTGACTCCTGGAGACGGTCTAAGTAAATTTGGGCAAGATATCAGGTCTAGAAACTCGACACACCTCCAACCAGTCCATCGCGACTTGTAACGCTTCAACCGCATTCCTTGTGGCGCCGAGGTCGCTCAGTATTTCCAACCAGAACAAAAACTTCGTCTCTAGGAACTGGTGCAGGATAGGGGTGATTGCGGGTGCACGAGCCGGTGTCGCGTCTACATTGATGAGGTGCATGTGCCACGACAAACACGCATACCGCAAAGCCGGATCGGTGCATCGCTCAGTCCTATCCTTCAAGTCGCTGACATCCGAGTTTGCCACCCCATCCGGGAGCCCGCACATGTTCTTCTCCAGGGTTCGATTCATTAGCCCGAGGCAGTTGATCAGAAGTTGTAAATGGTGGTCTGGGGGGGAGATGTGAAACCTCTGGTTGGTGCACCGGTTTGGATCTGTGATGAAGTCGGGGAACGACTTATGGAACGGTTGAACAGGATGGTCGGCATCCTCCCGGAGGATGAGGAGCGAATTTATCGATGACAGTAAGGGGAGTACATCTTTGGTATTGAATCCCAGGAGCGCGGCGATGACGGATGGGGAAAGGGGGTTGACAGCCAGGATAACGGTGGCGAAGACAGAACGGATGCTCTCCGGGTCATCGTCACCAAAAGCTTCCTGGAGAATTGACGTGTAAAGTGAGTCCAAGGACTTCCCTTCACGAGCACCAATCTTCTGTGACTGCAGAAGGAGATCCAGCTGTGTTTCGGGATTCCTCTTGTTGTTGTCGACGAACTTGACCGTTGCCGCGGCATAGACGAAAAGTCCTGCTGCCCGCTCGCAAAGGTGACCCAACTGCTCTTCGGTCGGCCATTCGTCCAACCTACGCCGACCCGCGAGTTCCGAGAAGCTGTGTCTGAAGAATAGCTGTACATCGCTGTCGACTTGGGATGGCTCGACCTCATGGAGAACGAACACGTCCGTCATTTCCACCAACAGCGGGAGACGGAAGCCTTCGCGGATGTGTTGCTCCGGCCGACCGGTGAGGAAAAATTTGACTTTGGGGATCTCGGATATCAATCGCCCAAGGACCGACAGGATGGCTGAAGCCGGCTCCTCGTCTTTGCATTCGTCCAAAGCGTCAATGACGATCACGGTCGAAATGCTGGATTGATTGAGGGGCTGAACGATCAACTTCTCCATCTGGCTGTACAGTGATTCGTAGGCGATTTCTGGATCCGATTGTATCAACGGGGTCAGGATCGATCGAAATTCTGTGTACTTGCGCGCGAGTTGGACGGTCAGTGTTGGGAATATGAGGGTGAGATTGCTCCGGTCCTCGAAATCTCTTGAACAGAAGAAGGAGGCTCCGAGTTGACCGCCTGCGAACAGTCTCTGCGCAACCGTCTTCGCGATGGTGCTCTTGCCCGTTCCGGCCAGCCCATTCAACCAGTAGATGGGGGACTTGTCGAAGTCCCTCGCCCAGAGTTCGATGGTGTTCAGAACGGCTCCGCGTGTTCCCTTGAGACAACCTTTACGTTCACCATGTCGATACTCGGCCCCGTTTGCGCAGCGGAAACTATTGAGGGCAGACTTTTCGGCTGTCAGAGGTTCGTGTCAGACACCTGTCACCGAGAGCGGAGGACGCTCCGACCTGCACCCTGTCGAGAAAGGTTATTCCATTTGTTTGGACATGAAAGGAGGAGCACCCACCATGAGCTTGCGTCCTTGGTCGTAGATCGCCATTTGTTGCATCATCTGCCGTCCCGGTCAACGTCGAGAAGGGTGTCATGGCCATGAACGAACCATGTAGTCGCCGATCGCCTCTTGTAGATCTTCCAGAAGTCCGCTGACGTCTTCGCTGTTTTGAGCATTATCAACCAAACGCAGAAGCGCAGACTCCTCGCGAAACGACCGCAATTGTTCTTCGATATCTTCGAGTTTACTGGGAGGGTTTGAGCATCCGGTCTGGGTGGAGACTACCCGCATACATTGATAATCCTTCACGATGTTTTATTTCCTTCTCACCACCTGCGGGCTGCTCGAAAAGCTCCTCTAGCGAGGCGATGCGTGAGCGAAGTATTTCAATCTTGTCCTTGACCGTGGCAGTGTTCTGAAGAAACAATCGTCAGAGAAGTGCCTTGAACAGAGCGTCAAAATAAACCTGATATTGAGCATAGAGAATGGAGATGGATTGCGAGATGGCTTTGAGGGGTCCAAAATTTTCCGCCGCCTCCTCCGCGAGACCAACCACAGCTGCAGCATTCACAAGAGTCAGGTCATCCCGGCCTCTCTCCTTAGCTAGTAGTGGTTAAGACGGACCATAGAATAACCAGAACACCAAGGCTTACCCCTAGACCTCCCAGACTGGATCAGGTCACGAGCGTCCCCACCGTCCCCACCACCGCCGAATATACGTTCAGGAACGACCTCTGAAGGTTGCCGAGCACCCGGTCCCCGGCCATCATACTCCCTTCGGTTGAGAATCTTTGGATCCCTCTCGGTGGAGTGGGGATTGGGAGTGTTGCGAACGGGTTGCTCGCTCTGCGCTTCCGCGGAGCCCCTATGTGTTTGTCCTCGACCCTGCGGTGCTATACGGGGAATAAGTAAGCGTCGGTCCCAATAGCTACAGCCGATCGTGCTCACTCGTGTTGGCACGCTCATCCGCAGGGATCTGGGTTGAGGCGTTCGGCATGGGAAGCTGTTGATCCTCAACCCTTCCGTCATGATTTGCCATCCGAGAACCCCCTCCGTCTCCTCCGTGGTTGGGATCTGGTACGATGGTCAAATCAGTCCCATCGGCCATATCAGCCCTGAGATCTCTCGAACGATGCTCACCTTCGGTGTCCCTACCACACTCTGCACCGACGTCGGTGTTTTGATGGGGAAGGTTCTCAGGGGGTACCAGGTTTTTAGAGGATTTGATATGTTTCTTTAGGAAACGCAGCATCTTGAGGCGAGAAGGGCGAGGTGAAGTGCAGCGCCCGACCCTATTATCCCCTTACCTCACGGCTGACCATTGCTGAGCGCTGATTGATCCATACCCCTCCACTGAGAATTCTAGTCTAGGAACACGCCGGTGGGATTCACAAACTGAACGCTGGTCACGCGTATGCTGCAGTTGGGGGCAAGTTCTGTTCAAAACTGTTCGAAGTTGACGTCGCGGATTGGCCACGGTACGGTAGACTCGGAGAAACGACCTTGTTCGTGCTGCTGAGATTTGAGCCAGAGGTTCAGATTTAAAGAGCAGATAACAAACTTTTCCACCGTCGGATCGGTCATATTCTAAAGTTGTAATTTCTCTCCAGGTCGGAGGCTGACTGGGCCGGGAAGGCTAACCCTGCCCAGCGCTCCTAACCTTCCGGGGGAACCGCGTACTAGGACCCCATCCAAATGGGGGTTTGGAAGGACTGCAACTCAAGCTACTTCAAGTCCACCATACGTTGCTGCCACCTTGACACTTGATTTTTCGGTTTCATTGATGTACGCTACGTGGAGAGTGCCCAGATATTGGGAAGTAAACCTCGCTGAACGGTAGGTATACATACATATTTCAGTCACCACATCGGTGCGAGTTGGACAAAGACAGAAGTGGAAACGGGAAGTAAAAGAGATGCACGACGCAAGGCGATCACACGTCATAGATCTAACTCCAAAATAACAGGCTCTGATAGTCCACCGTGTATCAACGCAATAAACTGCCCATTCCATACCCGTTGCACTGCGTCAGACTGCCAAGGAGGAGGCAACTGTTGAACGAGGCCGAAGGCCGAGTTCACCGACGCGCCGGCTGTACCGTGCCGCGCTCCTCGGGTACCGCTTTAGCGACCCGAATAGAATGTATTGTCCGGATCACCGGAGCCGCTTATCATAGCGCCCGTATAGTGATCCCATCATGCCTGGTCCGTGCGCTCCTAAGCCACAGTGACCGTCACGCTGTATAGTGTGACTATAATAGATTCCATATGCTATATATGTATGCCCCTCTATGCCCAATACATCTAACGCTTCTCTCTCTCCTTCCCCCATCACTAAGTACCAACAAGTCCTCCCTCAGGTAAGGAGTAGAGTATCCATGTAGTATATAGTATTATACTCCACCTGCTCAACAG
>Ga0307517_10006760_pt1 | contig 16879 bp, 11 predicted proteins | sample 23_EM_MG_FD_194515 | JGI IMG/M metagenome (GOLD analysis project Ga0307517, IMG submission 194515) | Populus trichocarpa ectomycorrhiza microbial communities from riparian zone in the Pacific Northwest, United States - 23_EM | ecosystem: Host-associated > Plants > Roots > Unclassified | place...
CTTTGGAGTTGCTGAAGTACCCTAAGCTTTGCCATGATGTAAGAGTTTTATAGATCATGAGATTTAAAGCTCCATTTTGATCATTGGTAACTTAAGATGGTCCATGACTGTGCAGTACTTCTCGCTACTGTCGCATTTGTTGGAGGTGTATCCCGAAACAGTTGCCCAACTGAACAATGAAGCTTTTGGCCATGTGCTTGGGACCCTTGATTTTGGTCTTCGCCATCAGGTAACTCATGATCCTCCTTTTCTTTTTCTTTTTTGTGCTCTTGATGTAGAACTAGGATGGAATAGAAAAGGGATAGAAAACATAGGACCCACTAGGCTAGACCTTTGAAATCCACAAGGGATACTTCTTGAAAACATAAGAAACTACCCTGTTGAATCTACAAGAACAACAGATTCTGAAACTCAACTTTATTCTGTCAGAGAATGTGTGCTTACATAGGCACACCAAAGCCATAAATGTACTGAACTAAAAGTGGGAATAAAATGATAGTAACAAGTCCTTGTAGTGAAAAAAAATACCTGATTGCAATATTATGAATTACAAACAGAAAGCTTCCAAAAAAAATGACAACAATGCGCAGTTGATGAATCTACAAATAACTTGAAAATAGCAATGCCTCTCATCGGCCCCAGTTCTCCATTTGGGATAACAAGTGCTTGTTTTTGTTGCATATTGTGTCCATATGTTGTCAAGTCCTTTACTTTAAATAGTTTGGTGCATCTTGTTGGAATATGACACAAATTGGATTGGCAGAGAACCTGAATGTAAGATAGACTTCATAACTCCTTAGTTTTGCTCTACAATTGTGTTTGTGTGAATTTGCACAGTATATCTTGTATGCATAGCCAACAAGTTTCTTGCTAACTGATGACAAGGTATAAACTGCACAGCCTCCACCCACCTACTTTTTGTACCAGGAAATTCTTCCTAAATCTTCGAAGCCATAACTTTTCCATTGGTGGTACAGGACACGGAAGTAGTTAATATGTGCCTGAGCGCTCTGAAAGCTCTTGCTTCCTACCACTATAAGGAGACAGTTGCTGGCAAAACAGGCTTGGGTTCACATGCCAGTGGTGTGGAAGATTCAAGTGGGAATATGCAGGAAGGCATTTTGAGTAGATTCCTTCAATTGTTAATGCAATTACTCCTTTTTGAGGATTACAGGTAATTGGCTTGCTTAATCTACAATGTTGAGGGGAAAAAATAGTTTGTGTTGCATTTAATAAAAGAAACAGGTCAGAATCGTCAACACTTGCAAAACATGTTTGACAATCATTTTACTTCCTTGCAATGCATGATATCATAGTCTGAAGTTCTTCTGTTTGTGTTTCCAGTCCGGATCTGGTTGGTCCTGCAGCGGATGCTCTGTTTCCGTTGATTCTTTGTGAACAAGTTCTTTACCAGGTATTTTCCCCTAAGCTTGTATATAATTTGGACACTATGTTAATGTTCCATTTCATTATGACACAAACCGCTATCACATTCCAGCAAGCATTACCACAATTATGTCTTTCAGTATTGAGTGGGTGGCATTTTCATCTCGTAGTCTCCTCCTTGTACTTGCTACAAATGAGTCTCTTATCTCGATAATACTTGAACTATTTTCTCTTTAGTGGATGGAAAGATTAGAAGGCGATTTACTTGCTTATAATTATGAAATACTGGATCAAATAGTCTTGACTTGGTGATATTACAGCAAGTCTTTACTTGTGATATTACAGCAATAGTACTTTGTGGTTGACTGCATCGGTAACTTTTGGGAAATAGCAGCTCATCTCTCAGAGGAGAGTGAATGTTGCAAAATTATCTCCACTCAAGATTCTCCTTCGCGTGAACAATTTAATGGAAGGAAAAATTATAATCTCATCACTCCAAAATCTTTTAGATCCTCCTTTCCACCCTGTAACACTTGCAGACAAACACAGATTTATGTCTGGGGATGTCTGTGGTTGCAAGGAGAAGGGGAGAGACTACAACGAGTGTGCTCATTTGCTTAAATGTTATTGGAATGTCTGTCTAAAAAATTAAGAGTCGTTAACACCTTTTCCTTAATGGTGGTTAAACTCGCAATGAATGCACACGAACTTTTCATGAAATGTTAGTCAGACAACTCTTTATCTGTTAGTTAATATGGGGCATGTAATGACTGAAAGAGCTGGATAAGTAGCTTCACATGGTAAATATTGCTTCTTTCAGATCGAAGGACATATTTGCAGGGGGCGTGTTTAGTTTGTAGAAGTCAAGCTCGCTAGTGTTTAAAATATCAAGTTCATTAAATATTTCACAGAATGGTAATAGAACAATATCAAGTTCATTAAATATTTCACAGAATGGTAATAGAACAATGATTAATCGCATCCTTTGCACCCCTTCCCCCAAAGAACAAACAAGTTTTGAATCGGTGTATTTGATTAATGCGTTATGAGGCATTTCTGGTTGCAGAAATTAGCCAATGAGCTTATAGAGAGGCAAACAAATCCAACATTGAGATCAAGGATGGCAAGCGCATTACAGTCCCTCACAAGTGCCAATCAGCTTTCATCAACTCTAGATCGCATGAATTACCAAAGATTCAGGAAGAACGTGAACAACTTTTTGATTGAAGTTCGTGGATTCCTGCGGACAATCTGATTTGTGGCCCCGCACTGTAAATGTAAGCAAAATATTTTGGTTTTTCTTATTCTTTGCATTGTTTTCACATGAACTAGATTTTGGAATAGAAAGGAAAATCCCAGTTCCAACGCACAGTATAGTCAGTTTCTGGTTGTTAGCAGAGTGAAGTTAAAACTGTTTGTGATGAATGAAATTGAAGTCGAAACTTTGGTACAAGTACAAGGGAGTGAAAACGATGGGTTCACATTTCCAGTTTTCTTTCAGTTTCCTGCTGTTCCAAGAAAATCCCCGATTGCATGAATAACTCAAAACTTGTCACTTTGTGCTAACACCAAGCTAGGAGTGCTACCTTGCATATCCATCCTAGTTACAAGCACTAGGGCATGCATATGCAAGAAAATCGAAGTGCCCTTTGTCAATGCATGCATGCATGCTAATAATATAAGCGTGTTAGAATGAGCATTGCCTCTATATGCATTAACAAGTATCCGTTACATGATGAATAAGCAATGCCTTTTCCATACAAGGTTCTATCTTTTGTGCTCTCAAAATCTATTTCCTTTAGGGTAAGTTGCTTTTCTAATTATTTTTCACCTGAAAAGCATCTAATCGATGTTTTTTTAGGTGATTTTGATAGTTTTAATATGTTAATGTTAAAGTAAAAAAAAGAATAGTTTAATGTATTTTTAATTGAATAATATTTTTCAAAAAACACCTTCCACACCACACTCCCAATTACCAAACACACACTTTAACCTTACAGAGGTGTTTCCATCCCTTTACTTTGATTGTCAAGCCATCGGATCCTTTCATTGTGTTAGCCCCCGTCGTGCAATCTTTATTCTCTTATGAGGTGAAAAGAGAACATATGATTGTCATGAAGCATCATCCACCGCAACTCTTATGGTAAAGGTAGTTACAAAAAGTTTTAGGAAAATATTTTCCTGAAAATCACTTTCTTTCACTTTTTAATGTTCGGCAACTTCAAGGAAAGTTGGTTAAGGAGCAAAGCATTTTCAATCAGAAAAATTATCCTCAAAGAAAGAGTTTTAAGGAAAAACATTTTTTTAAAACTTCAAAAAAAAAGTCTTGTTAATTTTTTATTATATCAAATTTAATTGTTAATCTTTTAATTATTATATATTTTTTTAATTTGTTTTTAATTTCATCCCTAAAATTTTAATTTATTTTAATTTTTATATCAATTTGGTTTGTATTTTTGTCTTTTAATTTTTTTTTAATTGAGAATTTTTTATATGTTAGATTTGGTCATTGTTTTTTTTATTATTTATTTTATTTAAAATAATTTATTATTTTTTTTAACTTCATCTTCTTATTTTTTTTTATTTATCATCTTTATTTCTTTACTGAACTTCAAAAATATTAAGACATTAATAAATTATTTTTAAGTAAAAAAAATTTCAGGAAATTACTTAAAAAATTATTTTCAAACTGGTATTGGTTAAAATATCAGATTTTTATTTATTCTGACAGACGGTCATGCTCTTTAATAATTATTCAAATATATATATATATATTGCTGTTGCAAGATTGATGAATTTTTCAATTCAATTTTGTTGAGCTGGCAAACACCGTATCAATGATCATATGTTTTGCATCCTAATTTACTCTACAGACACACACACGTTTCTAAATTTGCACGCTGGCCATGCTTTACTGACGTGATAGACCATAGCTGCTAAAACATGACATACACACAAGTGGTCAGCCCACTCGGACACTGGCATCGCTCACATCCATTTCTCCCGTCCCCACCAAACAAAATTTATATTTTTATTCTTTAAATTAAAATCCACTTGGCAGGTTGACTAAACTTGAATTGGGTTCTAGTGAAACTTTAAAACATTCACCCGACAAAATCTTTTCGCCAGCTGTACAACCGGAATTTTTAAAAATTTTAATTTTTTTTCTTTAAATTAGTTTTTTTTTAATCTTTTTAGAATTAATATCCTAATGCTAAAATAAATTTTAAAAAAATAAAAATAATTATTTTACTATATTTTGAAACAAAAAAATATATTATGACCACTACTATCTTAAATACCCCATCCATGTCGCGCCTGAAAAAAACAATTACCATTTTAATAATAAAAAAAGGTTGATCCAATAACAAAAAAAAATGGTGGATTCTTTTTCAAGTTAGATCCCATGTCGCACCTGACAAGTATGCTTTCAAGGCCTCGTTCTGCACTTTCATTACAAACAAAAAAAAGGATTAATAGAAAAAAAAATGCCGGCGAGGCTGGCATAAAAATAAAAAACCTCGCGAGGGGCAGGCTCAAAACACCTGAGAAGCTAGAGAAATTCCCATTATGCGATTTAATTGTTTAGAATATAGCATAAATGTATCACATAATTTTACGACTGCTAGGTTTTATCCCCAGCACAAAGGAGGGGCTAAAAGAAGCAACTTAGCAACACGCCCATCGGAAGGTGGCATGGCATGCTGTTTCGGGCATCTCACCTATATGTCATCACAAGGCTGGCACATTCTTACGCTTACTTGTGCAATACACTCTTCTTTGGAAGCTTCGGTTTCCTTTTACTCTGGTTCTGAAAGGTCATGGAAACAGATTTTCAGCTTGAGAGAATGGAAGAAGAAGATGATTTGATTCGGGCAACAACAAGTAGATGTACCTTTTGTCTTTCTAAAGCTCCGTAATCTGTCCTCTCCCTCCAGTTGCTCTTCCGTAATTTGATAGGCCGGTTTCCGACATATTTACCTGAAATCAAGGTTAAGGAAAAGAATTAACACGCTAGAACAGCTCAGAACAGGGGTAAGTTCTGGATGAAGGTACGAAATTTTTTTAATTAAATTCATCACTGGGTAAAGGGAATTAAAATATCAACCAAAGATCCAATCAAAATCTATGAGTTCAATAGCCAAGAGTGGACAATGCCCAGTGCCCTTTAATTAAAATATTAGCTACTTTCTCCTCTTCTAATTATCATCCATGTGCAAAAGAGCCAAAGCTGGCTGATAAAATTATGAAATACATGCAAGACGCAACATCTTCTCTTCATAAATATCTTGTTTAGTAGCTGAAAGCCGATCGCGTACCCATAGCGAAGTTAGAAGGCAACGAACAGCCATTCAGCCACCTTGTTATATTAGAAGAGAAATGATACAGCCACAGAGGTCAGAGTCTCAAAAACAGGGCCCAAACATTTGTTCCCGCCCTTCTCTCCCTCGTAACAGAAACAGTCAACAGCTGCTCATAACAGAACAGGACAACAAAAAAAGAGGAAAAAAAAAGCAGAGAGATTAGAGCTGACTCACCATTCATCTCCTTAAGTGCAGCAGCAAGGTCAGTGGGGTTGGCAAAGCTTACAAATCCATAGCCCTTGGTCTTTCCAGTTCGCTTATCCCTGACAACCTATTATGTGAGGAAGTACAGCATAAGCATATACAGTAACCATTGAAGCTTCCAATAAAAATAAAAAACACCAGGAAAGGGAAAGAAATACAAACAGGAAAAACATGAACAGGCACAATAGAACAAACATGCGTTATCGACATGATCACAGCCCACTCTCCCAGCCACCCACACACATTGAATATGAGGCACCAAGGACCAAACTCAAACTACCAGAGACGGAGCATCATGGTCAAATCCCCAAAAACATGATTAAAATTTGTACCTTATTTCAACAATTAATCTTCTATGAAAAAAACTCCCTTTTAGACTCACATACCACAAGGAAATTTCAGAAAACGTAAGGTGAAAAAAACCTTATGGAGATTATTCCAACCAATTACAAAAAATCTACATTAAATTAACAGGCCTAGTTTAACCCAGATAATGCTCATTCAAGGTGAATCTTTTAAAGGATTTATTAGATTACTCCATCATACTAATAAAACAAAATAAATTCATCACATGCCTGTCCAAGAAAAAATATTGAAGATGATAAATGTTGCTTGGTCCACGAACTGAACCAATACCATCAAACCCAAGCATTATGGAGGGCCTAATATATTGACTCTCAAATTTTATAATGATAAATAAAAAAGAGCAGTGAATTAGATTATTACATCAATTTGCAATTTGAAAGTTATTCACATGATCAAGATGTCCAGGCAATATGTAGATTGTAGACAAAGCCTACCTTAGTACACAGAAAAACACTGCTCTGTGCGCTTCAAAGAAAAATCTGAACAGGAAATGTAGAAGTTTCACAGACTAGGCAAACAATTATTCATACAAAAGAAATCAAGAGATGCGAGTGAAACATCAACTTACTCTGGCCAAGTTAAAAGAAGGAAACCTTGAAAATGCTTTTGAAAGAACATCATCATTCACCTCATTACCAAGATCACCACAAAATACGCGGTAGTCATCTGCAACAGCACAATGTGAACACCAAAGATGAGAAATACAGTGATGAATGACCAAAATCAATATCAACAAAAGAACCGTTTCCATGGTCAATCCAACATTATTATATAGAAAAGCTCAAAAGAAAAACAAAATTGCATCAGAGAAGTATCATACTTTCAGGCCATTCTGCAAGAATTGGATCCTCCCATGTCTGGCCAGCAGCTTTACGAGGAATTGCTTTCCTTTTAGTCTCTGCTTTATGTTCAACCTCACTATTTGCAAGGGCTGCTTTCACACTCTCAAGTGCTTCAGGTGTGATCGTTTGTGCATCCTTCTGAAACAACTGGTGCGCCTGTTCAAACACACCACAAATCATTCACCCCGTAAAGAAATAAGATTAAATGAAAAATAAAACAAAAACAATAGTGGAAACATAAAAAGACCCATCAAATTATCATTATCAAATAAAGTAGAACTAAAAACAATCCACATCAAAGTAGCCAAATTTCACAACCAAATTAGATTGACTATCCAATTTATGCCCATTACATTTACTTCAAAAAAAATTCCAATATTAACCAGACCCATTCTGAAACATTTTTTAAAAAATCCATCTCATAATCACAAATTCACAATCAATTTTCACATCACCACAAAAAAACAAGCCAATCAAAAACCCTAAAATTAACCATTTCCCCCAAAACCCATATAAACCACCACAAAAACAAAATGGGCAAAATAACTAACAATCTCACAATTTTCATTTTCCTAATATTAATCAATTTTGAATCAATAAAAATAATTCATCTCATCATTACAAATTTACAACTCAATTTTCACATCACCACAAAAACACTCAATTAAACCGTAAAATCAACCCATTTCCCCAAAACCCACTCCACAAAACACAAAAAGGACCAAACTTCACATAAAGTTCTCGCAATTATAACAAAATCATCCAAAATAAAACGCCCAAACCAACAAAATTAAAAAAAAAAAAAAACTGAAATTCAGCAGACAAATGTAGAATTGCTGACCTGTTGGTACTGTGGAAGGGAGTAAACGGGTCCAATCGGGGCAGGCGGATAAACGGGCGCCACGACGGTAGGAGGTGGAGCGACATAGGGTTTGGGATAAGTTTCCGATAGCTGGAGGTGAAATGGGGTAGGGAAATACGCGCCGTTTGCTACTGTTGCTGACGTCGATGCTGCGTAAGTGAATTGCTGCGATGTTGAAGAAGATGGAGGGATCGACATGGGTTTTAGGGTTTGATTGAACGACTAGTCGTTCGTGTGTATTGGTGAGAATTGCAGGCTGAATTGGATTTGAAGAAAAGAGAGTCGAATGTTCTGGATGTTTCGTGGGATTTATTGTTGTATTTATTAGGATGATATGTTCTTTCTAATTTTAACTTCTAGACAACTGTTAATTTTTCTTCTTCTTATGAATTGTCTTTATTTATTTTAATTTTCTTAAACTTCTAGTTTATGACTCTGTTTTAAAAGGTGATTTAGGGTGTCTTTGAGAAAATAATGGTTTTTGTGATTGTGGTTGGTAAAAAATATTTTTTTGAAAATTATTTTTTCTTGTGGTTTTTATTATTAAATATGTATTTGGTTAAAACTGTGGTTAAAATTAAAATTGTTTAAAAAACAATTTATATGTATTTGGTTAAGTACCAGGAAGCACATTTATTGGGAAGAGCAGCTACGAACCCCGAATAAGACTAGTCTCACTCTTTAAAAGGATGTGAGGATACTTGGGTAAGAATAAAAAAAAATATATGTTTGGTTAAGTTGTTTTTGTAAGTGCTTCTGGTAATAAAATTACTAAGAAGAACATGTGTGAATTTTCAAGTTATGAGTAGAATTTGTGAGCAATTTTTTTTAATACATAAAAAAAATCAGAATGTTACATTATTGTTGTCCTCTAATCATCTCATCAAACTATCTGTTATTCTATCATGAACATAATTCATTTAAGAAGGCCTCTGGTTGCCTTGACTTTGAGAACGTGAGCCAACATCGGCTAAAAAATCATTAGGAATAAAATTAGGATTGCGATCATATTCTGTAAATACAACATTTTTTTGTGACTTCCTCCTAATATAGTTATGTAGTGTCATTGATGCCACTACAACTTGTACCTATGATTTGTACGGATATGCCGGTATATTCTGTAAAATTCTCCATCTTTGTTTCCACATCTCAAATGCACGTTCAATAACATTACGAAGTGATGAATGTGCACAACTGAATCGCTCTTTCCGGCTTGTTGGTTGCCCTCGACGTCGAAAATCTTGGAAGTGATACCTCTCACCTTTAAATGGACCGAGATATCCATACTCATTTGGGTACCTAGTATTAACCAAATAATATTTCCCTGAAATAACAAGTAGGAAAATTATATCAAATTTAATGAGAAAATATAGAATAAGCATATTTTAAATTTAAATAACAATTAATTATTGTCATATATTTACATTCAGGAGATTTTGGAAATTTTATACTTGGATTGTCAATAGCCTCCAAAAAAATAAAAGTATCATGAGCGTTACTTTCTCATCTTGCCCAAACAAACATGAATTACATATCAAAACTATATGCGATCATTATGTTATATGTTGACACACCTTTTCTACCGATAAATAGTATTTAATTTTCCTAAGAAACAGAAGCATGAACATGTATACCGTCTATCGCACCAATGCAATTCTACAGAACAAAACAATAACCAACATTTCATAAATAATGACTAGCAGAATATGAAACTACCTTTTATGTCCGTAATTGCTATAAACATTATTTGTATGACCTTAAAATGAGACATAAATCTAGAATTCATCATAATTTCTCACGGAGTGTTTAAAAATTCAGAGTCCTCTGGTTTAATTATATCTACTGCAAGCAAACAAATTGTCTTCAACACTTCATTAAAATATCGACTCACGGTTTCACCAGAATGTTGGAATCTTTCTTGGACTTGCCTATTTGTTGCACCTAATGCAATGGTGTACAAAAACATTGTCACCTTCTCAATAACACTCGTCCTTTTCGATGGTTTCAACCCATATTGTGTTTTCAAGTCATAACAAATGTTTTGTAACGTCGTTGCATCCATCCTAAACATGTTAACACACCGTTTCTAGTGTCCTTGTACGACTTCATTCAACCATCTCATCCATGTGTTATATGAAACCATACAAGGTTCCTTATGCACATAAGTAACATAGTACATGTGTAAAGCACCAGTGGTGCATAACAATTGTAAACCCTCTTAGCGAAAATCATAAATTAACTAGTTTTATGTAAAACAAAAAAATAATAATTCCATAATCTTAGATATATTATTCAATTCTTGACATTAGTAAAGAAATGTTTGAGATTTCATGACATTATAATTTGAGGTTGTTACAACAATAGTTTTTTACGATCAAACTCTCGTAGCCAAAATGATTCATCCTCATCATCAGTACAATCTTCATCCTTGTTTTCATCATTATCATCATCATCGTTAGTTTTGCTGGAATCATCCCATCATCGCCACCAGCATTAACTTCTTCATTACCATCATCATTGTCATCATTGGCAGCTTCACCACTACCACCGGTACCACTATAATTAATATGATCAATTACATGATTCATCACGGTATCATAATTGTTGTCATAGTTAACACCAAACATAGCATGAACCCATTCATCTGCCATATCTACCTACACAAATTCAATTCCAAACATTTGTGTTCATTACAATTCATATCATAAAAAAAAATCCATCACTTTTTATATATCAATTGACAACACTATTTATCATTTTCAAAGATATGGACAAAAATAATATCATGTTATAGATTCATAACATGAATTTTATGCAAAACATATATAGAAAAAAAAAAATAACCTTCATTCAATGCTGCATATCATTGAAATTCATGTATGCAAAAAACCAACATGAAAACAATAGTTTGAGGATAAACTATAGTAAAGAATTGCATACAATTCATTCAAGATTGATAAAAAGGTACCACAACAAAAGGCTTGTATTGAAAGACCATTGAACTTCATTGGCATTAAATTTAAAAACAAATAAGCCTTTGTTTTGCACTGAAAGTTATGGAAAAAATTTGATTGAAGTAAGAGAACTTATAACTACAATTTCTGTTGTAGGAGCTCCTAAGACCAAAAGTTTTCTTATTGTAGTGTATTAAACGTTCATGAAGGATATTTTTCATATTGAAGTTACAACATGCATTATATAAGAAGCAATGTACTATAAAAAAACTTTTACAAATTAAAAAAATACTCATACTATATGTTAGCAACAATTACAAATATGTCTGACATATATTCTGAAAAGCTTTTACAAATTAAGAATATTGGTTTGCCTTTTTAGTTGTATGTACTCCAATTTCTTTTCAGCCTGCAGTCTTATATATAATTACGGCAAAGAATACATTGCTAGAATAGTTTTATATCACATGATGTTGCGAACCACAACTTTTTTATAATTGATGTGATACTTGTATTCCATAACTTCCTGTTTTGTTATAAAATATCAAAGCCCCACCTGACATAGGTCCCCTGTAGTCTATGCTATTACTCTGCTTTCTTCTTAGTAAGCAACACTAAAGTTGACAGAAAATTAACGAAAGAAGAAACAATTTTTTTTGAGGGGCCTAATTACCCTGTGAAAACAAATTTCTCCATTAAATAACACCTCTCTCTCTCTCTCTCTCTACTCATTTTTCTTCCTCTTTTCCCTTCTATCTTCTACCATGCTCTTACGTGACTCTGGATTTGTTGTTGATGTGTGATTTCACCGAAATGTTTTATAAAGGCTGATACTGAGAGTTTAACATATAATTGACAACGAATTACCATTGCTTTCAGTAACATTGCAATGCTAGAACTAGGTGGGATTTGAGAATTTTCTCCATAAACCTGGATAAGAATAATAGTCAGCCTTATGATAAGAATACTTATAATCATTCACAATCAACATAACAAGAAACAATAGTACCAGAATAACCAATATGGCTGTAAATTTAAAACATGTTCAATTAGCAATCCACAAACATAATTAAAAACACTCATAATAATTATCCCTCAACAAACCAGCAGACAACACGACAAGTTTAACAATATTCCATTAAATGTAAAACATGTTAGGTTAGCAATCCACAAACATAATTAAGAAAGATGGTTCTCTATAAAATCAACACTACTCTTCATGCTTCAATTCATCAACTTTAGGAGTCATTATCCCATTATTCCAAACTTGTACATCATTTGGCACCACAACAAAACTCCCATAACATCCAGTTGTTAAAGCAATTGAGAATAAAATATTTGAATTAACCACAACATAATTGTTTATGACAAAACAAAAACTGAAAGCACATCATTAAAGCAATACTAACTTTAATTTAGTGTTTTTGACTTCTCTGGTATATTTTTTGAAGCCATTGATAATTTCTATCAATATATTCGATTGATATCCACATCTCTCTTTTATTCCTCAAAGACAAGTACTCAGTAGCAAAACAATACAAGTCGTCACCGAAAGTAATTCTGGGTATAGAATGGACTTCTGCCATCACCTCACTAATATTACACCCTATCTTATCCCTACTATCATTCCTGATCGAAACATGATTAAGTAGTTCACCCTAACATGACATCAATTGAGCACCAAATCCGAAAGGTTTTTTGCTTTTCTTTCTACTTTGCACGCCACATTATTCTCTAGCTTTTCTCTTTCCACTGCTATTTGTGGTATTTCTATTTCCCACATTAACTCCAACAACTAAATTGCATACATCGTCTGTATAATTAGGAATGACATCCTCCTCTGAATCACCACTTCTTTCCTTTAAATTTTCTTTTTCATTAACATTAACATCCTGAGTGTTTTGATTCACAACATCATCATCAAATAAAGATCCAGAAGATGGAGTCCAAGCATAATGTCCAGTCGCTACAACATTGCTGAACATCATATCAAACTTATTGCAAAATGATGGTTCAATCCCAACATGAACTTTTTCAACCCTCTGATTTCCCATAAAAAAAATATAAAACATCAAATGCATAAACTATATAAAACATGCTAAATTGTTTAAAAAATAGGACAAGATAAAGACAAATCTTGAAAAAAAAAAGGTATCAATAACTAACCTGAGTTTTTTTCTTCCACCACTCATCACTAGCACTAATAGTTCCAAGTTCATTATTCCATCTTACTCTTGTTTTAGAAATCAATTTTTTGCAAATTCTCCAGCCCTTTTTTGCACCATCCCATTTATTTTTAAGTTGAGTTTTACTAAAAGCATGACCAATTTTCTCTTTGAAGACAGTCATAACAAATTTCCATCCGGGCTTATCAAAATAAATGCTTGGCCTCATTCCTCTATCAATAGCGACAATACAAATATCACAGAATGTATGCATCATCTCTTTAGTCCAAGATGCTTTATCTGAGCTTTTAGCACCTTCCATTGATTATTTTTTTCTAACATAATTCATCAACCACATAAGCATTTAAACTTTGTAGTAGTTATTAAAGATGTTATATGCATGAGAATTCTTACAAAATTGATATTAAGAAATGTGATAATGCTACCATCAATGCAGTTGATTCAAAAACATATCCCTATTGTGTTATATTGTGTTTATTTATGCAATAGATATATATTAATGATAATAATTATTTTGGTACCAGTCTTTAAACAAGAATCATTGAATATTGTGAAGGATGCAATGAGGAAATGCAATTTTCGAATCAAAGGCAAAAGGTAAGCAGTTCTTCGACAACTTCAAAAAACCAACTTTGAAAATCCAGAGATGCATAGTCATCATCCATGATTCTATTTAAATTTCAAAAGCAAATGGAATTCTAAATTCACAAATTATTTTTTCACAATAAAACATCACCAAATACAATGTCAAGCCACCTGAAAATAATATTTGATATAAATTCCAGTAGAGATGATCGTTCAAACAAGGTCCATTTAGGAACACCAAACTCCTATCATTTTCAAACTCTCCAACATCTATAGATCCAGATATTTCATACCATAAACGAGAATAAATTGCAAAAAAATAAAGGTAATTCAAGGAGAAGATAGATCCAGATATTTCATATCATAAACCAGAACAAATTGCAAACAGCCGAAGGTAATGCAATGAGAAGAATGATAAAGGGGAAATCTTGTGATTTTTGTGATGTGCGTGTTTGCACCCTCGACTTTTAGATCCAAGCGAGAAAACTATCATGAAGTAGCCTTTAAAAATGTTTTGATAATCAAAACACGTCACACATTTTCATTAGCTTGTCTGTACAAAAACATTGCAAACTTACCAGGTATTATGAAGTTTAGAACAGGATGATCCAACACATCAGGGTCTGCAGCTTTATCAAATGCATTGAAGCATATCTAGAGTATAATAAAAAAATAGTGTGAGCTATAATTAGAGGAACTTTAGATCTATACATCATGGAACAAGATTGAGCGGGCTTATGCTACAAATAACAGTTGGGTTTGTAGATAAACAGATCTCGAAGGAGAAACATATGGTGGTCACAAATCTAACTTGTTCAAAAACCAAACCATAAAAAAGAAAAACACTTGCTAAATGAAAAAACCAGACAAGAAATGAAGGAATGAAATTACCATATTTCTAGCGAAACTCGAGGTGGGTGTGAGATGGTCATCACAATCGGATTGAGCAAGCTTTTACTACAAATAATAATTTGGTTTGTAGATCTGCAAAGAAGAAAAACAGATCTTTTAAGGACGGTGATGGCTTAGAGATCAGGAGGCTATGGTGAAGAGAACAACAGAAGCTCTGGAGAAACAGGTTACAATGTTGCGGTTTTTTTTAGGAGGATAGTTTTGTCCAATATTTACAATGGTATTAAGCACCCTTTATTTTCATTGTTTGGATAATATCTCTTGACCAACTTTTCACGTGAAAAGCTGACAAATTTTGCTTTTCCATTACCTGTGGCCATACCTCAATTTTAACGTGGGGTCCACAACTTAAGCATCAGTTTGATTTCTTACCAAACAATATCAAACTGTGTTTGAGATAAACCACAAAAGCCACCACTCTTCCAAATGCTCACTTATACCAACATGCAAATCCTTAATCTGATTTTTAAAGGTTTTTTTATTGTGTTAAATATTGTAATGTAAAGAGTTTTCAAGAATAAATTTTATTTAAAAATATATTAAAATAATTTTTTAAATTTTTTAATTTTTATCATCAATATATCAAAACTATAAAAAAATAGTTAAAACATATTTTTTAAATGCATTTAAAAACTTCTCTCAAACATTATTTTAATTGTTTTTTTAATAATTTTGATATATTAAAATTAAAAATTAAAAAAATTATTTTAATATATTTTTAAATAAATAATAATTTTGTAAAAATCTGTCATGCATTACCAAACACACAAAAACTTGTTTCACGTAGTATATTGTGATTATAGTTATTTTTTAAAATATTTTTTTTCTTTAAAATATATCAAAATAATATTTTATTTTTATTTTATAAAATTTATTCTTGATATTAATATATCAAAAATATCTAAAAATATTTTAGAAATAAAACGCTATAAAAACAATAAGCTCTTTTGAAAATTTTGTGCTTGTGCGATTAATTTATTCTTTAAGAGTGGTTGAAAACAAAACTCCGAGTCTCAATTGACATTATAAAAAACAAGCCGATGACCTAAAAAAACTCAAAGCAAAAGCACCCTTTTTCTCTGCCTTCTCTGTATAAAGGATGATTATATGAAAAGCTAGTCAGAAAGCACACGTCACAGAGAAGGAAAGAAAAAACACTATAAAAATCAACCTTTGAATCTGCATGAACAGGAAAAATGGGACTCCGTTTAGTTAGGCAAAAAGGGACAAAAACACCGCGGACAAAAACCACTGTGTGCGTGCACAGTGTTTCCTCAAGAAAAGGAAACACACTGTGGACTTGCACGGTGTTTTTCCCATGCCATTTAGATTACACAAGGTAATGTCTCTTGAAAGCAAATAGAAAAGGACTATCAACTCTCATCAAAACTTGGGCAGAGAATGTGCGCAATTACAATGAGCTTTCTGCCAAAGGGAGGTATTGTCTGCTGTAACCTTCCTTGTTTGCTGGATTCTGATGCGGAGAAACTAGGTGGATACCAAACTTCTTCACTTGAAAACAAGCAGGCAAAATTATGGAACACGCAACTGAATCACCAGCTTCTAACTTGTAACTAAGCGTCCAATGGCTTAACCACAACATATTCTCATTGGCTTCAGGAACTCCAAAGATTTCTGGGCTATACTCCAAAATTTGACCTTTGGCTTCAATTCTTATTTTGGCACTCCAAGAACTTTCAGAATTACACCTCGGGTCAGAGCATGTATACACAACACATATGTTGAAACCACAGATATCAAAACTAGAACTTGAAGGTACGCAATAACATGCATGGCATGTTCCTGTCGCGTGACAGAACCAATCTGGAATCTCATGCACTCGCAGATATATGTTACTTATGCCACCGTCTTGAAATACCTGTTGCAGCATAGTCATAATTCACAAAATGCACTAGAATATATACACCAAAAGCTTGGTATATATCAGGATAAAGACTACTAATGGATAGAATGACAGGAACTGCCAAGGGACCTGCATTTAGAGATTCCTTTCTTGAATGTCAAATTTAAAAAATATGTAAAGCATTTAAGAAAATGTCAGTTTAGGACCGTTAGAATGCACATGTGACAATGAACACACGAAATAAGAAAAAGGTAAGAGTGGACCTGGATGGTAGTCTTTCCTTGTGTTGTCATTGCATCAAAATTAGTGTTGTCTTGAGTGATTCTCATGGATTCGGATTTCTGCAAACCAACA
>Ga0307517_10006761_pt1 | contig 16875 bp, 8 predicted proteins | sample 23_EM_MG_FD_194515 | JGI IMG/M metagenome (GOLD analysis project Ga0307517, IMG submission 194515) | Populus trichocarpa ectomycorrhiza microbial communities from riparian zone in the Pacific Northwest, United States - 23_EM | ecosystem: Host-associated > Plants > Roots > Unclassified | place...
GTCTAATTGGTTGGTTGGTATTTCTACCTTCACAGTATATGGTAGCCCTGATGGGTTATGGTCCTGAAGATAAAAATGCAGTGCTAGAGCTGACATATAACTATGGGATTACAGAATACAACAAGGGAAATGGTTATACGCAGGTGAATTCTTACCTTCTCCAGAAGCATATACTACAGTAATCTAGTTTCACACCATTTAAATTATTCTTGCTTGCCATGGTCGCGTATTATTTTATATCTTTTAGTCTTCTCATCTGGTTTTTATTCTATGTTGTTATATGTGAAAATTGAATGTTTATATCTCTACCAGATTGCCATAGGCACAGATGATGTCTATAAGAGTGCAGAGGCTGTCAAGCAGTGTGGAGGGAAAATTATCCGTGAACCTGGGCCTATACCAGTTATCAACACCAAGATTACTGCTTGCTTGGATCCTGATGGTTGGAAATCGGTATGTTTTTTTATATTTTCTGTTTATCTTTTGCTATCATGGTTCTCTAACTGTATCTATAAGTATTTCTCACTATAGTTTCCTCTACTTAAAAGGTCATCTAGTTTTTACTTTCTTCGTGATTTGTTGCTTTGGCCAAATTCGTAGTTTCTTGAAGATTGGGATTTGTGATTACATAATAGGGTAAATGTAGAAGGAAAATGCTTTTTTTTTTTCCAGGAAAATCTTGGGCTATTGAAACCTAGAAAGTTAGTTAAAAAATTCTTATGTGCTTGTGCTCTGTGAGGAATTTAGATATGAACTTTGAGTTCACCCTGGCTACGAGAGTCAGCGATTGCACTAACAAAGTCAGCGAAGATTTTGTCATGCCTTTGTCGAGAATTTTTTTCTAGTGGATAATCATTTCTAAATCAGTTGATTGTCCGAGAAAATATTGATTAGAACAGGACATATGCAAACTAATTTCCTTATCGCCCACTAATGCTAGATGAAGAGATCAGCTTAAAATATCCAATTTTTGGTTTACGTATAAATGATTTCAAGGGTAGTTTATTCTCTATAGTAAGATGTGTTAATGCACATGAAATGATCTGTTGAGCTTTCCTCGTCTTGCAGGTCTTTGTTGATAATGTAGACTTTTTGAAGGAACTGGAGTGACCATGACAACTGCAACATATCTTTATTAAATTCATAGGAAGATTCTTGACAATTTTGACAGCCTCCTTTTCTCACCAGAAACCCCTCAATTTACCATGTACATATATGATTGTAACGGTTGTTATTAGTGCAATTCTTGTTGCCCTCGCCCAATACATGTCAACTAAGCCTGAGATACAATTTCCATGTTAATTGCTTTGCAAAGTCAAAATCTAGTTTTGCAGCAATCCGAAATTGTTGTGGATTTTATGTTAGGCTGGTACGGCAATTCAGCATATGCTGAATCCCCTCCGTCCACATCTGTTTGTCAGCCTTGCTGCATTCAAACTCTATAACTCTTTCAACCGTTTTTATCGCAAAGTAAGCTCTACGCCCACTCCAGTCTGCCTTATCCCTTCCAGGCCATGCTAGGATGTCAGTGTAGACTCCAGAGACTACACCTGCAATTACAGCATAGCTATAATCAGTTGATGGACGAAGAGAGGTAATGGGGTTTGTTCTGGGTTTGAGACTCTGCTTACACTTTTTCTTTTTTGTGAATGTTCCTCCCATGTGCTTACTTTTCATTTTAACTATCACCTGTTTCATTTCAATTTTTTAGTTAAGAAAAATGCAAGAAAACGTTATAGAGAAGATTAACAAAACACCAAGAAAATTAGCTTTTATGTCCTAAAGAGAGTGGAAAATTGATTCAATTCGTTGCTTGGAATGGTTAATATAGCTGCATGATGCATTGCATGTCCCCCTCCTTTTTACCTGCCAATTTGAGTTGATGTTAAACGAAACTCGTTTCCAATGGAGAGCTCCTGCCATCAATATTTGTGTGATGGTTAGTGCGGGTTCCAGCTTGCTTATGGGGCATGTTAATGTAACTGTACCACTAAAGCATGAACCTTTAGAGTATCAACTTTTGAAAACTTCTACCTTTCCTTGTACGCTTGAGAAGCTCTCCTCCTTTAGTCACAAAGTTCAGTGCAGCTGTGATGTTTGCTTCTTTGTCTTCTTCGCCCTTTTCCTCCCCCAGAGCAAAGGCTGTAGTTCCAGGCCCCTTTTGCATCCTTGCCCTTAGGGTGGCTGCTCCTCTTAAGGCTGCATTTGTAAATGTTTTCATTAAGTAGACATCACTTCATATCATTTAGGAATTGTAACATCAACAGGAAAGTATTCGATTCCTTGAGTTAGTTTCTTCCCGCCATGTCCCATTTCAATACTTGAATGGTGCCCACTTGAGGCCTAATTGCATTTTAGCCTCTAGGTTTTATACCTAATGTCATTGTGTATCATCTTTAGATGCACTCGTGAATTTGTCGGGTCTTAAAAGTAAAGATGATAGAATTTTGAACCATAAAGGATTTGATATAATTTAGAGGCAATTGAAGTAATATTCTGTCACCTGTAGCTGCTCCAGCTGTTAGGGTCATGATATCTCCATTAGTCCTTGCATTAATTGCAGAGTTGACAACAGTTAAGATTTGGTCATGATCAGCTCCCATGTCCTCTGCAATCTCAATGCAGTGAGATGCTACTAAAGCTGCTGCTGATGCCACTGCTGAAGACAGTTTGGAAGGCGTCTTCTGCTGGGTTGCTGCCACTTCTGCTGACATTGCATTTGAAGCAGCTAGTGCAGCAACAGCAGCAGCAACCCCTGCCACAGATACAGCTGCATGCACATGAGCATTTTGGGTTCTGATCTCCTGCTTCTTCCTCTCTTTCTGATCCTTCAGCCATCTTCCCATCGTTCTCCCTTTTAATATGCTCTTGTATAGCTGCAGAGAGTAAAGCAATAATAAGCATACATAAAAAAAGGCTTGCGAGTTGATATATTTTGCTGAATATTAATAATAAAGTACCCCATTTTTTAGCAACTGCTGACTTGAAAGAAATTCTGGAGTGAGTGCTTGATGAAGTAAAAATAATTCCTGCATCAGTGCATTTATTGCTGTTAGAAGTGTATAGAAACAATTTAGTGTTGAGCTGGGAAAGGATTCCAAATTCACTGATTGCTATCCTATGGGTCAAATAAGTAAAGTCATTTTCAATTGTTCGGTAGCATTCCAAAGTAACACTAAAGGAGAGACAATAAGCGCTACCTTCATTTCTTCACTGTCTCTTGGCGAGATCGGAGGGCTGCCAGTGCTACCACCACTTGGGAACTGCTGAAGCAGCTATAACATTTAGGTTTGAGGAAACATGTAAAAGAAAAACATGACAGGCATTGAGACACTATTTCATATTGAATAATCTATCAGTTTAATGTAATTCTTTGAAGAAACCAGTAGGCAGTTGCTCACATAGAACATCCTAGTTAACTCGAACATGTCCCTTTGTTCTTGGGAAATGTGTGACTGAATCATGATCATTTTTTAAAAGCTTGAATTAAAGCTAAGGATCTTACTGATTCCTTTGAAGTCGTGGAGCTTGCATCTTGAGCTTCAGCTTCAGCGGAACAAAAACATGAAGCCTTCTCAACATTATCGATGGCCACATGAGTAGTGGAAAGAGCTTTAGAGAGCTCCATAGCTGAAACGCTCCATGATCTTGCAAGAAACTCCATAGACTCGGTAGGAGTTTCAGGTGCAGCACAAGATACTGGTAGCCAAGAAGCAGGGCCATTTTCATCAATGTTTTCCAGCTTTTGTAACAAGCTCTTAGTGCTGCATGAGCTCACTGAATCACAAAAAAAAACCATGAAGTTAGTGCTCCATTTTACACAGCAAAAGCATACTCTAAAGTCATGAAAAAAGCCTACTTCTAAGCTTTGCTATATCACTTTGCTGAGACTCAAGTGTCTGGCCTTCGGTGCAACTTCTCATGGTAAAGAAGATAAAAGCAAGAACCAGGGTAATGAAGAGAGGAAGAATAGTGGGATATTTAAACATGAGCCTTAAAAAAGGATCGAGGCACACATTCTTTTGCAACAAGAAAAGGGGCCCTCAATAAAGATAGTTCATCTTTGTCCTCAACTTAAGCAGTACTTGCTTTTGATCTCCACTCTTTTGTGCTTGATACATAAAGAGCTAAAGACCCTTTTTTTTTTCTTTTTTTTTCTTGAGCGGCTGGTTTCATGATTGCTAGGATTCTCCTTTGTCTCCACTATCACTGTAAGGAAAGAAATGGGATCTTGTCAAGAGAACGCAAGCATCATTCGTGAATAGAACAACTGCTCTATTTCCATCTAAATTCTATTCACCATCATGTAAAAAGCATACACAGTTAAGAGATGAGATAAAAAGAAAACCCTTTTCTGGTTGCTATTAAGACAACAAATTGAACGCATCGTGAAAGTATATATAATTGCATAGAAATTGGAGTATAGGGGGGAATTCATCCTTTGTTTGAATTACAGAAATAGGAAGGAGAAAAAGGAGAAGTGCTTGAGAAAAAGCTTTCAGACTCAAGAGTATGGTATGTAATGTAGGCCACACTTTCAAGCTTCCACATTTTTAACCCCTCGCATTTATTTTCCCTGCTTTTTTCCTTGACCTGTACTGACTGACCCCTTTTTGACTCCAAAAGAACAAAATTTTTGGCACTACTGTCTTTTCGAAACAAGGAAAAGAAGAGGAAAAAGAACACCCTTCATTTTCAGGTTTTGTGATACGTCAAAATTATTCTGCATTTCCTAACTGTAGCTTTCTTTTAAATACGATTGGCTGGAATGAAGTTGATTTTTAAAATATTTTTATTTAAAAATATATTAAAAAAATATTTTTCACATTAATATATCAAAACAATTTAAAAAAATATAAAAAATTTAAAATTTACTAAAACTTCAGTGTAAACATAGCTACAAATAGTGACTTAATTGAGTACCGAAAAGTAACCTAAATTAAAAAAAAAAAAAAACACTTTTGAATCAATGACACGTCAAATCATCATTAAACTAACATTTAAACATAAGGGCCAATTAAAATCTTTGCAAAAGAAAATGCGATAGCCTATACAATTAAAAATATTTATATAAAATTCTGATAGCAACTAATTTTTATTTTTTAATAATTATAATTTAAAAATTTATACAATCATTAATTTTAGAATCTGTAAATTAGTTAAAGTATACATAAACTATAAACTATCCTGAGTACTCACACAGTAATAATAATAATAAAAATACTTACATGGAAGGAAGAAAAATGACAACCTAGCGAATCCATTGTACCACGAAGCCAATTTAGATTATCCAAACATAGATTACAGTGAACCGGAAAAAAAAGTTTAAACGAACACCACCCGACCGGTCATTGAAAATCTAGGAAATACGATTAAGGGGCCGGCCGGCTTGGAAACTGCAAATGATAATCAGCTTGCCTAAAACCTTTGATAATCCGGTACGGCCATTTCAATTGAAAATTGGTCCAAAAAGCGAAGTCTTCTAGGACAAAATATCTTTTTTTTTTAATTTAAAATTAAATTTTTAAGTGTGTTTGAATTATTTTAATGTGTTAATATTAAAATAAATTTTAAAAAATTAAAAAATATATATTATTTTAATATATTCCAAAACAAAAAAAAACACTTTAAATTTTTGGATTATTTTATGTCCCGCTGTTAAGAATAAAATTAAAAATATTATTTAATAAATTCCTGAAAAAAAAAAGAATTTAAAAACAATCCCTGTACTTTGTAGCTACAAGGAAGACCTACCAAAGCGCGGGTATCTCTGCATTTGCTTTTTTTTCATCATTTGCTTCAAGTCTCATCATGTCTGTCTAGCACTTCAAGGTCCCACACCCCATTACCATGTAAATTTAGTGATTAACCCACATAGCTACTTAATTAATTCATCACCTTCCAGATTGATACTCGTTTTAGCCATCCACAAAGGCTACACTGTGGGCAGGCTATGATAACAACAATCTATATTATTTGTAGACTCGCACGGACACAATTTCGACAAGCTTATTTTAGAACATCGTCCATCAAAAATAATTAAATAATTTGAGGGGTATCACTTAACTGATCAGATTTTAAATTTATTTTCTAGAAGTCACTAGTTCGAGTCTCACAAACCTCAAGGCCACTGAAGATTTACATGATCATTAACTTCAGGGCTCGTGGGATTAGTCAAGATACGCGCAAGCTGACCCACACACCCATGTTTATAAAAAAAAAAAGTTGATACCTTTAAACCACATTATATCTTTTCAAGAAAAATAAAAAATTAAATAAAAGGGCGAGCCCCAAATTCTACCTTGATGCAGTGACTAAACTAAGACGTGTCATTTGGGTCTTTGAAGTATTATACATTCTTCAATTGGATCCCTTTTACCTCAACAAGTCAAATTTCACTCAAAATTGTCTCATTGTATTCGATACTAAATGCATTTAGGGAAAAAAAAATGTACAAACATGGACAATAATATCTGTTTGAGAGTGGGGCAATAGTTATTTTTTAATGTGTTATTCACTCAAATATACATCAAAATAATATATATTTTTTTAAAATTTATTTTTCATACTTGCATATCAAAATAATTCAAAAATATTAAAAAATTAGTTTTAAGAAAAAAAAAATTAAATCTTAGACAGCCTCTGTTTATACCGTAATTCTAAACAGGGGCTAAGAACAAAACTTTTTTTTTTTTAGCATAAAACAAATTGACCACATTGAATGTCAGATTCAGAGAAATGGTGTAAAAAGAATACCCTTTGGTCATGGAAAATAATTTTTTTGTTCATGATACTCGTACTACAAATGCGATGGAAGAAATGGCAGTGGTGGTGAATATTTGTCGGTGGCAGACCAGAAACAACGGCTGTGGCAGCAATGATACTATCCATGATGATGAGGGCAACCATGATGGGGGATCATGAGGTAGTATAGCATGTTGAAGACAATGCAGGTGACTGGTTCAGTCGCAGTGAATTCATTGGCATTGGTGCGAACGAAAACTTAATCATAGTAATTATACCAAGAACTATACATGGCTTAAGCGTGAGTGAATCTCATATCATCTATGTTTCTGTCGGAATATTTAACTACACAAATGAAAACTTAATCGAATAAATGAACAGAGGTCGAGTGTTACCCTTTCAACTCAGAACAGTCTAGAAGGTAGAACTTCTCGTCTTGCACCATGATCAAGGAGGAGAAAACAGTAGCCTTGTAGTGTGCCCCATGGGAGCCTGTAGCACTGAAATGATCCAGGGGCCGCATGGAATTATTGCAACATTATAATGGAGCACGACTTCTAAAGATAAAACTGAGAATTTTGCACCCATAATGGTGATTGGTGGAGCATATCAAAGGAAAACTAAATTATCAATACCCCATAATCTAGAACAAATCAGTCTTTTCTGATTGAACAACCATTGAAAAAGAAAATGTCAATTCCTCTGGTTTCTATTCAATCCAGAGCTTTATTTAAAAGTAAATTACCTGCGGCTATTAGTCTATCAGCTGCCTCCTCTGCTGGTAGTAGAAGTAGCTTAGCTCTCTAAAGATATCAAGCATTCGGAATAACATAATTCTTCAAACCTGTGTCAGTGTCAATGAATTTCATATTCCTATAGAAGCAAACACATGAACAAATAATGAAGCATACACCACAGATTGAAAGTAAATTTAAATGTGAGACATGGTATGAACCCACAAAGGACGACCTTGTTAATAATTTTTCAGATATGCATTATGAGTAACGCTTCTCTTGCATGTCCCTATGGAATTTCTTAAGTATCCATCATGTTCTTCGTGTGGTATCCTTGTCACAGCTTTCAATGACAACTTGAAATATCTACTTTTCACTAGACCTGGACACACACAACTGATTCTTATTCTTTGACAACAATAATACTCTGGAACATATCAATCATCTGAAGCAGACAGAGTGAACGAGGATGTACTTTCTTTCCCTGGCAATTTAGAATGGCAAGAAGAGTTTTAAATCTAGCTTGGATCAACATTAAGAGTGAAAGATGTTGATTACCTCAATCTGTAGGATTCACAGCTTTCCAGAATCCACACACCAACTCAAAGATGGATATCTAAGAAACCATCTTCATTTGCATCCATACTTCCAACAGCTTTTTCCACTCAGTAAACGAATTTCATACAATACTTTAACTATATCAATCTGAAAATGGAAATATTAAGTTGCGAAAGAAAAAAGTTTCCCAAAGCTTCATTGCAAGATGAAAAGATAATGGTGAGAAAGCTCCACAAGAGCAGGCAAGATGACATGGTACCTGAAACACTAGATTTTTTTTACTTCTTTCAGATTATGAAGGATGCGAGTACCATAATTCAAATTAATCCAGGTAAAAATCCAAGGTTTGGATTGAAAAATAAAGCACTAATAACTGAAAGTAATTTGTTTTGAATTAGATAAATACATGCCAAAACATCCATACATCATCCAGGGATAGAGGAGCAAAAGAAACAATATACATATCCTCAATTGGACAATAAATGTCAAAAAGGCTTAACCATTTTTCCATCTTGAACAACGAAAAAAAAGCATGCTTTGATGGGCCCAGCACCATCCAATGTGTCTCCTTGTAGTCACCTTGTGAATACATAAAACAATTTGAAATATCCTTGAGCATAGAGATTGAGCCATCGAAACTTCATGTCAGTGACAAGACTATCCCTGGATTCTGTCTCCCAAATTACAGCTGCAAATATACAGGAAAGCTCAGTAGTTGATCAAAAAATAGTACAAGGTTTCATAGCAATCATGTCCATGAAAACATTTGTGAATAAAAATAGTAAGAACGCAAGCATGACATGTAACATACAGAATAATTTCTGAAAGTGCAGTTGCCATACCAATTGCTTGGCTGAAGAAATTCTCATCAACCTACTTGAAGCACCAGCTCTGTTCCCAACCCCACGACCAATGTTCACAACATCAGTTGAGCCATCTAGTTTCATAAAATCCCTTCTGAGTGCACTGGGTGGAGCAAAAGAAGTTGACGGCATTGAGACATTGTTCATATTCTGCAGCAATAAAATCTCAAATAGCTGTGATCCACAAAATTTATAGCACACTGATTCTGGTGACAGTAACAATTAGTAAGAAAGAAACTGTCGTCAAACACCTAGAATAAGTTGCATTGAAATACAACACTGGCTATGCATTCTAGCAATATACAGGCATATGCAGAGAACATAGAGAAGACATAATACTAAAGATCACAAGAAAAGACGACTCACATGTTTGTCAATTGGATTATCAGCAGTTAAATTCCAAGAAAGTGACGAGCCAAACTGCATATGAGCATCTGGACAAGCAACTTTATTCGATCCTCTGTGATCAGTAACCTCAGCAGAATAAGAAGCACCATTGACCCCTGAAAGTTAAAAAATTGAACATAAAAATTAATATGTCGTGCAAATACCACATAAAACTAGATGAACTTCTAGAATTCAACAGAGCAAAATCTTTCAAATCCTAAACAAAGAAGTTTTGCATCACCCTTCTCCATGATCTCCTGTCCACTTGAGAACTTTCCCTAGTTCATTCAAGTGCCTCTTCAGTTGAGACTCCAATAAACTAATGCTGAATAGAAAAAAACAACAAAAAAAAGGAATACAAAACTTAAAAACAGCTTTCTAGATTCACCATGGGTCAAGACAAAAGGAATACGAAACATAAAAACAGTTTCCTAGATTCACCATGGGTTGAGGCTTGAACAAAAGTTCAGTATGACCAAGAAAAGAAAGGAGTAGAAAAGGTTCTACTTGGGTATTACTGTATTAAAATGGTTAACTATTGATTTCCCCAAAATCTAATTGAGGTCATTGCATCATTGTTGAACTTCTACTAAGCCATTGCAGTACAACAGATAAACATTTGACATCTAGTATCGCATGTTAGTGTTTCCAGAAATGAGCCTGAAATGATTTTAAAAAAAAAACCTACAAACAACCTATCAAGAACAAGTTCACCTTGAGATTTCAAACCCTCATTTCTACTTTTGTATTTCTATGCTTGAGCTTACTACAACAACCAGTTCCCATGCAAGTGAATTGATAATCAAGGTGCTCTGTTACAATGGACTGGTTTCAGTTTATTAAGGTGTTTAACATCCCTTGACATCCTCCCACACCCTCTGCAACAAGCCAAACCCCTCTTTCTTACCAAAAATTTCAAGGAAGCAACAGGATAGAAATATTTTCCATCAAAATTGAGGTGACAACTCAATCATAAATAGTTAAAATGATGTGAAAAGCAAACTCCTGCCAAATGTACAAGATCCAGACAAACAAGATGGAAAATTTAAACATGGACAGACTGGGAATCCTTGGGCTTTTACCTTTACCCTTATCAAGATCCATAGCCATTGCTCGACTGCCTGTCACTCTAGAATTCGGCTGCAAGTCCTGAAAGATCTCACATGAAAGTATAAAATCAAAAAAAGATTTAATAAGCCACTCCAGAAGCAAAGTGAACTAGTTTACAGAATGATTTGAAGACAATTTATGGACCCAATATTCAAATAAATGAAATAGAAAAATATTGCAATCTCATGAATAAAGATCTTTGCATTTCATCATTGGAAATATTTAAAAAAGAGAAGGTTGGAATAACTAACGGGTGATTTAGCTGGTGGCTTTGTTCTCTGTGTCTGCTTGTACTTCAGGATGGTCCAGTCAAAAACATAATCAAACTCAAATCCTGCAAGAAATTGGAAAATATGTAGATCAAAACATATTACATAACTACCAACTCTGAAAGCCCACATGGATGTGACTTTACAACAAAATGGACTGCTAAAAGTAATGGACCAAATATTGTTCATTATCGGTTTCCAGGCTTCACAGTCCTCAATGACCAACAAACATAACTTCCCTATCATCCCCACTCTGAACCAACATTAAAAAGAATCCCTCACAATTTAATTAATCAATTACCTTCTCGAGTAAACAAGACATGAAAGAGGCGCTTCAGAAATCCATAATCAGGTCTTTGGTCAAATGTTAAAGAGTGGCAATAATGGAAGTAAGAAGCAAACTCCACAGGATGCGACTTGCACAGTACCTTTACAAAACAAATGTGATGTCAACAGACTATAAAATAGAAGGTAGAGATTCAAACTAATACAAGGAACCAAAACTACATACAGAATTCAAGTTTGAGAACAACAGCTCTCAAAGCCTTTTTCTTCTTTACATAACAGATGAGATATTGAGGCATTTAGTTATACTTTATTTTCCTTAGAACCGATAGATACACTGTAACCTTAACTTTATCAACAATTTCCTGTGTTAAACCCATAAATATTAGACCAGAAAGTAAAATGAAAAACATACTTTATGTTAAAAACCTGAAACAGGCACATTTTTTGCTTATATGATCCCGACAGGATAACATGTAAGCCACATTTATTTAATAATCTTCTACACTTTTTGTTCAAGTAATTGCATGATTTTCAGGTTACTATATTTTTTTGAATTTCAGATGAATGTTTACAAATGTGATATATGATAAGAAGCATGATTTGATGACAGAAGTTTGAGGAAAGGGTCACCTTTTGAAGAGCCAGCCTTGTTATCTTCCCCCCCTCTAAAATCAGGATTTAACTTCCAAGACGATTAATGCATTTGGCCACATACCTCAATTGGAGTTGATAACTTCTTCTCGCATATTTTATTGTACTTTTGCTTCTTCGTTGCAGCTTTCAGACCCTGCCATGGAAGGCTAAATTCAGAAACCAATTATCAGATAGTCAATGACCAACTAATCATATCATCTAGTTAAAACATCAATCAGCCATCAAAATGATCAAGGTATTAAAGGAAAAAATGACCAAATTTACAACCCCCTCGCTAATAAAAATATTTTCTCTACATACACTGTGGCAGCATACCTTCCTCTCAAAAAGTATAAAAGAACATAGCCAATGGACTCCAGATCATCTCGACAGCTTTGCTCTGAGTAGCAAATAAAATGTGAGTGTAGACCAAATGGTTCATTTGATATATCAAACACGGCAACAAAACCTCTCTAACTTACCAATTCCTAGATGAGTATTGCAACTTGCATACCGGGCAGTTCCTGTTAAGTTTTTGTTCTCTCTTTTCAAAGCAGGAAAGGGAAAGAAAAATGAAGCTTTAGTTAATCATGGAAGACAAATAAAGATTAAGGGGATGGTTGTTTACATGATACAAAGGAACTGAGAAAAGCAGCATACACATCATCAACAAAGGCAATCAAAAATGTTATATCACAAAAGGTTTTAGCCCAGAAACCTCAGAGGTTCTCTAGCTGTGAACATATCATAGTGTTCTTCATACATGTTATAAAGTCATATCTTGATGCTAAACGAAATAAAAGACCTTTCAGGGATAACAACAAGCCAATAATATCATCTCAAAATAAAAAACTGAAGATAAAAGGCCAAACTCAATTTAGCAAACCCAAGCCTTTGACAAACTAATTTAGATGAATAGCTAATATAAACTTTATGAATGAAAAAATCAAGGTTCCGACTTCCACTTTTGAATGTTATCTAGCATATACCAGACTGGTAACTGTTAAGCCTGTGAGCAAAAGCCATGTTCGTATCTAAACTACAAAGTTTCAAGTATCATGAATGACTTGACCCACTTTCTCACATGAAAACTGCTTAACCAATTTCATTCTCATCTATTTAGACAACCAAACAATTTAGACAACATGGAAACTTAGAGAAGAGATATACAAAACCCACTAGAAGCCAAACAAGACCTTGGTTATGAAAATAGCTACCTGTAAGGAATATGTTGGTGTGTTGTTGTATCCCTATATCTTTTTGCAAGCCCAAAATCAATGACATAGACCTGGTGCATGAAACAAAATGAGGGGACATTTATTAGAAAAGAAAAAAAAAACTCCAATAACTCATTCACATATAATTAAAACACTATTGCACAAAAACACGAAACAATTGCCTGATTAGCTTTCCTTCCAAGACCCATGAGAAAATTATCCGGTTTAATGTCCCTATGCAAGAATCCCTTCGTATGCATGTACTCAATCCTCGCAATCTCCATTCAAAAAAATCAAATAACCAACAATCAAAACTCATCATCCAAACCAAAGAACCACATTCGAATACAATAAAACCGAATAGCATCGCCAGTTATTACCATCTGATCAGCCAACATTAGCACCGTTTTAAGGGAAAACTTCCTCCCACAGTACACAAACAAGTCCTCGAGACTCGGACCTAGCAAATCAATTACTAATACATTATCGCCTCCGTCTACTCCACACCATTTTATATTCGCAACACCACCTGATTAACACAATTTCCAAAAATTAAAAAAAAAATCCCTAAAAAATAAAAGTGAATTAAATTTAAAATAACAAGTTTTCACATCCAAAAAGGAAAAGAAAAGAAAAGAAAATCACTAATTTCTGCGGGGAAAAAAAAACTTACTTCCACCACGAAGAATCTTATACAGTTTGGCTTCGTAAAGTAACTGCGGATGCTTTGCACTCCTATTTTCCTACAAATTAATAAAAAGTAAAGCTTAATAAAAAAATATGAAAAATCAAAATTAAAAGAAAAGAACAAAAGACTTACAATTTTGACAGCAACGATTTCACCAGATTGAATGTGAGTAGCTGTTAGAAAGTAACAAAAGAGGAATTAAGAAAATCAATCGTGGAGGAGTAAACCATGTGAGAGAGATAAAGAAAAGGAAGTACCGAGAAAGATTTCGCCAAAGGATCCGCTTCCAATTTTGCGACCCAATTTGTACTTCTCTCCTATAATTCTCTCCATTTTCATGCATTCAATCTATAATTTTCTTTATTTATCGGACGAAAGAGAAAACAAGCACAAAGAGAGAAGGTCGCGACGACGACGAGGAAGAGGGATCGCTGCATTTGATCTGACAATTTTTTTCAATATTATTATAAATTATGTTTTATATTATGAAACAAAAAAATTCAAATAAAATACATTATTAAATATATAAACTATTATTAAATATATAAACTACATAATAAAAAAATAATTCATAAAAACAAAAAGTGAAATTCCAATCAAAAGTTGAATAAAAATCACAAAATGAAATGTCCGTTGTTATGTAATTAAAAACTTCAAGCCTGGCATTTGAGTTAAAAACAACTAAACCTCATTGTTTTTTCTTTTAAAGATTATGATATTTTTGAGGTATATAAATAATAATAATAAAAAACAAAAAAAAACAATTGTCAATGACTCCACAGGATGAAAAAGATAACAAGTATCGTCTAGAATGGAAGAGAACGTTAAGACGCTTTTAGAAATATCTAATAAGATCATTTTTTAAAATGAGGTCATCGCACGCGTTACCGCAAAGCAATAGGTTCTCCCACAAGTTGTCACATAGTCGCCACGTGAGATTTTTTTTTTCTTTTACTTCCAAACTATTTTCTTTTAATTTAATTTCTAATTATTCAAAAACTTCTTTAATTTAGGCCTGAATTTCATTGGACAAAAACCTAATAAAAACCTATTGTTATTTGGGTATGTTTAGAAATATAATTGTTATTATTTTTTAAAATATTTTTCATTCAGAAATATATTAAAATAATATATTTTTTATTTTTTAAAAATTATTTTTGATATAGTATATTAAAATAATTTTAAAATATCAAAAAATATTAATGTGAAATAAATAAAAAATAAAAAAATTAATTTTTTAAAAAAATATCTTTAAAATATAAAAATAAACAGTACCTAAAAAAAATAATTAGCCGATACTAACGTTGTTCATGGTAGTCCTTATGAAAGCTTGGTATCATAGAACCTCTGCTTTCAGTAGATCTATATATGAAATAAAGTTAAGATAATATTTAGGGTTAATTACATTTAACCTTTTATAGTTTATTTATTTTATTATTTTACTTTGAGATTTTTTACTTTAGCCCGTGAGTGAAACTATTGTTTATTGGATCAGTTATTTCATGGTTTTGCGTCTATTAAAAAAAAACACTTAACACTGGCAATTAAAAATATTTTAGTCTTTTTAGAAAGCATGTTATTCATTACATTGGGAATAAATAATTTTTTTCATTTTAATTACATAATAATTAAAATATCATTGAAATAAAAATAATAAAACTAGTGTTAAAGGTCACTTTTGTATTTTTACGATAGTTTTTAAGTTATTATTATGTCAAATGAGAGACAGTTTGGTATTTCACTAGGTATAGGAAAAAAAAAATTGCAATTAAATTAGTAATTTATTATGTCAAATGAGAGACAGTTTTTCAATTTAATTTAGTTATTTAATATCAAATTATTTATTTAAATAAACATGTATTTAAAAAATATTGAAATACCGGAGTTTCTGTTGGTAAATTACTTTACTAAATTACTATCGGATCTGAAATTCTCAACGAGAATCTCATAAACAACAAGTTTCCATCAAGAAATCCGTTGAGAATTTATATACCGATAAAAAAAAGCTTAAAGGCAGAGAAAATATTCCACCATTGATAGTCAATTTTCTGGTAGTGATGCATTTGAGTAGAGAAGAAAGAAGAAGAAATAGTCAAATTGTAATCAATTTTTGTTTATTCGGGAGGCACATGTGGCGTCTGGGCAACTAATCAAACAGTGCTAATTTAATAATTATTTTGTCAACTCAATATGCTATTATTGAAAAAAACTCAGCAGCAGAGCATCTCTTTGTTCTGGTTGTGGTTAAAAATGAAACGGGCTGTCTATCTGTACCTGGCCCACCATCATCATTTTCCAAGTTCCTCTTATCTTTTTTCCGAAGTATGAGGATGATGCAGTGACTTTCATTTTCAACGCCAGTCTCTCTCTCCCTCTCCCTCTCTCTCCTAAGAGAAGAAGATAAATGGATTGCCCATCAGAACATGGACAGATGATCACAGAGCCACTCTTGAGTAACCGAAAGGGTGGCATCAGAACCTTACCATTCATCCTAGGTACTTACTACCTGTGTAGTAGTACACAGGCATATTTGTCTAACCTTGTGATTATTTTTTTTCTAGAATTTTGTGATGAATTTTCTATTTTCTGACAGCGAACGAGGCATTCGAGAGCCTGGCAAATTACGGGCTGTTTCCAAACCTGATACTTTATTTGACAAGAGAGTATAGGATTGATGCTGCAAAGGGGGCACATGTTTTGTTCCTTTTGTCATCTGCCATAAATTTCACGCCAATTCTTGGAGCTTTTCTTGCTGATACTTATGTGGGTCGGTATCGGATGATTGGTTTTGGATGTATGGCTAGCCTTCTGGTAATATTTCTGTTTCTTTCCAAGGTCTATTTTTTCCTTCTTTTCGAAATTACAGTTGCTTGACGCAGGAGCTGAAAAAAAATCATTAATTTTTTGTCGTTGCTCCAAATAATTTAGCTCAGCCGTAATAATTTGTTTGCTACCCGACGTATGATATCTCCTAGCGATCCAGATGTATCCTTTCTTTACCTCATTTGTCAAAGTTTTACTGTAATGGAGGACCATGTTTTGTATGTTAGCTATGAAGATGTATCATCTATCCTCAATTTCTCCATCTGTCCGTTTGTTTTTTCTATCCATCCACATAACTGGAACCAGCTCCGTGTTCTCATTCTACAGGGCGATTTGCGTCTTATTTTTGTTAACAAGAGACTTCATTTTGAGTTTAACAAGGATGAGAATTAGAGCATGCTCTGCAGCTTACTGACTTACAATTAAGGTTGTAGGGCTCTCATGAGCCCTGTAAAGTACTAAATTAAAATCAGAACAAGGAATCACTTTAATTTTCATGGTACAGGGGATGGTTCTGCTGTGGCTAACAACTTTTCCTGAAGCAAGACCGCCTCCTTGTGT
>Ga0307517_10006762_pt1 | contig 16874 bp, 11 predicted proteins | sample 23_EM_MG_FD_194515 | JGI IMG/M metagenome (GOLD analysis project Ga0307517, IMG submission 194515) | Populus trichocarpa ectomycorrhiza microbial communities from riparian zone in the Pacific Northwest, United States - 23_EM | ecosystem: Host-associated > Plants > Roots > Unclassified | place...
CTACAGCGTGAACGCCAGTGTGACGTTGACGATGCTTGGAACGGTCCTCGGCCTGTTGCCGGTTCTGATCGGCGGCACGCCCGAGCAATGCGGGCGCTTCCTGGGGCCGTTCCTGCAAAAGCGCGGTACGCCGCTCGCCGGCTTCTGTTCGAGCGAGCCGGGTGGCAGCGCCAACGCCGGTTCGCCACCACCGGGCGAAGGCGTGCGCACGACCGCGCGGCCCGACGGTGACGCGTGGGTGATTACCGGACGCAAGAAGTGGGTATCCTCCGCGACAGGATGGGACCGAAAAGGGGCCGACCTGCTGTGCGTGGTTTGCCGGACCGGTTCTTCCGGATCGCCCGGCAAGGACATTTCGGTGATCGCGGTCGAACGGCCGGAACGCGGAATCGTGTTCGAGCGCGCGATCGAGGCGATGGGGCATCGGGCTCATCTGGTGACGGAGTTCGCGTTCGACGAGTTGCGGGTTCCGCGCGGCCATGTGTTGGGAGAGCAGGGCGGTGGCCTCGCGCTGAGCGAAACCAGTTTTACCGGGACAGCCGCGCTGGTCGGAGTCTTCGGCGTTGCGCTGATGCGGGCGGCGTTCGATTTTGCCTTGAATTTTGCCCGGACCGAGCGGCGTGGTGGCATTCACCCGATCATCGAACATCAGGCGGTCGGCTATGCGCTTGCCGATGCCAAAACTTCTATCGAGGCTGCGCGGTATCTGAGCTGGCGTGCCTGCCATGCGCTCGACCGGCAGTCGCCTGCAGCCGCGGAGCTTTCCGTTCAGGCGAAAGTGTTCGGCTCCGAGACGGCCGTTCGCGTCATCACCGACCTCATGCGTGTCGTCGGAACCGACAGTTATGACCGGACGCTTCCGTTGGCGAGCCTGCTTCAGGACGCGCTGGCGCTTCCGATCTTCGATGGCGGCAATATGGGAGTCCGGCGCAGACAGTTGCACAACATGATCATGCAGCCGGCTTACGACCCGCTATTGGCCTCCTGAAAAGGTCCAGCCGCGGTTCCATATCCGGCGATTGAGCAGCCAAACGTTTACTACTCGGTAACCCGGACGGATTTCCCGTGCGCAGGGCCCGCTTGGGGGGGCGACACACTGGCTTCTCAACTGAAAGTTAGCGCCTCCCGCCTAAGCTGCTCTGCTTTTGGTTCCAGCATGCGGCTTCATGAAATTGCGGTTTCCCAGTATTGTCCAGATAACGATGGTCACAGCGAGCCTGGTCGCTTTCGTGGCCGGCGGGCATTTTGCTGCGAGTGCCGTCATCGAGGGGCAGCAATCGCGGCAGCTCGAGGAACTGGCCGAAATCGCCCTGCGAAGGTCTGAAGTCGCGGTGGATTTCGGAACCGCCACGCTGGATGATCTCGTCAAGCGCGGGCCGGTCAATTGCGATCCGGCGTCGCTGCAGGCGGTCCGGCTTCAAGTCTACCAGCGCTCCGCGGTCAAGGACATCCGCCTCGTCAATCGCGACGGATCGGTGATCTGTTCGGCCTATTCCGAGACGTTGGAGTTCGACAGTGGATGGGTCGAGCGGTCCGACATGCTGCGCTCGCTGGACAAGGGCGTCCTGCTGTTCCGGGTCGACCAGATCAATGGGATCGCACTTGGCGTCCTCAGGGATGTCGACGAGAAGCACTCGCTGGTTGCCATTCTCGGCATCAACTCCAATCTGTTCGACATCATGCCGACCGAATTGCGCGGCCACAGCGAAGTCCGCCTGGAGCTGAACACGGGTTTGGAAGTCGGGCAGTTCTCGCAAAAGCCACGTGGCGAGCTCACGGATGTCGTCAGCTTTACCCATGTTTCCATGCGCCACCCGATCCACGCGATCGTCCGTGTCGAGCGCAGCGTCTTGCAGCACTGGAACCATGAATCCTATTGGCCGACCCTGTTGATATCAGCAGCGCTCGGCATGGTTTTCGGCCTGTTGCTGACCAGGACGACCGCAAGGATCGAGGGCCCGGTTGCCGATCTCGACAAGGGTTTGGCGCGACAGGAATTCAAACCGTATTACCAGCCGACGTTCGATTTGCGCACCGGCGACATCAGGGGATGCGAGGTGCTGGCGCGATGGGTGCGCGCGGACGGCAGCGTCGTTCCGCCGATGAGCTTCATTCCGCTCGCCGAGACCAGCGGACGGATCGAGCCGATGACCTGGCAGATTCTGGCGACGGCGCTCAGGGAATTGCACCCCCGCCTTCGCGACGACAAATACTTCAAGCTGTCCGTCAACATCGTTCCGCGTCATCTGGTCAGCGACGCCTTTATCGAGACCTTGCGGCGCGTGGTGGCCGGAGCGAAGGTTTCCGCGCGGCAGATCGTGCTTGAAGTGACCGAGCGCGCCGAACTGCCCGATCTCAACAAGGCTGCGGCGATCGTGAAGGAATTGCGCGAACTCGGCTTCCGGGTTGCGATGGACGATGTCGGCGTCGGACACAGCGGGCTGTCGCAAATCAAGGGGCTTGGCGTCAACATCATCAAGATCGACAAGTTCTTTGTCGATACGATCACGCAGGACGCCGCCGCCGTGACCATTATCGGGATGCTGGTGCGCCTTGCCCGGGATCTGCATATGAGCGTGATTGCCGAGGGTATCGAAACCCGAGAGCAGATGGAGGCACTGCTGGCCTGTGGCGTCGAGGAAGGTCAGGGCTATCTGGTCTCGCCGCCACTGCCGTTTGCGATGTTCCACGAATTCCTCGAACGACATCAGTCCAGGGCGTTGGCCGAGGATGCGGTGCGGGAAGCCGCCCAAGTCGCCGCCCAAGTCGCTTAGAGCGTTTTCGAGATTCCTTACTTCACCATCTGGCCGCGCAACTCACCGCCCGGATTGGCCGCGGTGTGGATGTTGGCGTACCATTTGCCGGCCAACAGATCGCTCACCTGCGTTTCGTTCAGCGTCGCCGTGCCCTCGATCGGGCTTTGCACGGTCTTGAAGGGGAGCGCGATGCCGGCGTTCTTGCCGGGTTCGCTGGGGCCGTGGAAATGCGCGCCAACGGCAGGACCGGTGAGATCTTTGAAGGTGACGGTCCATGTCAGAACCTTGGTCTCGGTATTGAGCGTCGCCTCGGCGGTTCCCGACGCGGCACTGTTATTGGGCGGAACCTCGTTGGAGCCCTTCAGCTCAGCCTTCAGTTTAACCGTTTCGGCGCTCGCGGTTGCGATACCAAGGCTCGCGCTTGCGATGGCGGACCCGACGACCAGGGTGATTGCGCCGATAAAACGAGCAGCCTTGTTCATAGCGTCCTCCGAGCGATGGTGCCCCAGACAGTAACACCGGGTTTGGGCAATAATTTCAGGATAGCGCGCGTTTGTTGAATGCGCCTAATGCCACCCCTAGCGGATTCGTGCGGAATCGTCGACATCTCGCAACCGCAACAACCTGCCCACCCGACACGGCTCGGCCATTGTGACGAGGCCTGCCGGTGCGCTAGCCTCGCCCGCAAGAAACGCCAAAGAAAAACACCAAAGAGAAAACGAAGGGCAAGGCATGGGCAGGAAAATAGCGATCATGGGTGCCGGTGCGGTCGGCGGATATGCCGGCGCCCACATGGTGCAGGCGGGCGAGGACGTGACGTTCATCGATCCATGGCCCGAGCATGTCGAGCACATGCGCAAACACGGCCTGCGTGTCACCCATGCCATGGATGTCCCGGAATTCTCGGTTCCCGTGCGTGCGCTGCATGTGACGGACGCGCAGCAACTCGCCAAGGAGGCGCCGGTCGACATCGCCTTCGTCTGCATGAAATCCTACGACACCGCCTGGGCCACCATGCTGATCCGGCAATATCTGGCGCCGGACGGTTACGTCGTGTCGCTGCAGAACTGCATGAATGAAGAGACCATCGCCGGCGTCGTCGGCTGGGGCAAAACGCTCGGCTGCATCGCCAGCAGCATCACGGTGAATTTGCCCGAGGCCGGCCACATCCACCGCGGCGCCGGCAAGCACGGGGCAGCTCACACGGTATTTCGCGCCGGCGAAGTGCACGGCCGCATCACACCACGTGCGGAGGAAATCTGCCGCCTGGTCGGCTACACCGACAGTGCCAAGGTCACCAGCAATCTATGGGGCGAGCGTTGGTCGAAGCTGGTCGCCAACGCGATGGGCAACGGGCTCTCGGCCTGCACGGGTTTGACCGGCGGCGAGATGCTGGCGAGCGAGCCGATCCGCCGCTTCTCCACCCGGCTCGGCAGCGAAGCCATTCGTGTCGGCCAGGCGCATGGCTATCAGCTCGAGGAGATCCTGCATTTGCCGCCGGAGACGATCGCGCTGGCCGGCGAGGGCGACGAGGCGGCGATGCGCGCCTGCGACGAGCAGCGTTTTGCGGACGGCAAGCGCACGTCGTCGGCGCAGCGTCCCTCGATGGGCCAGGACATGCAGAAGGGCCGGCGCACCGAGATCGAATTCCTCAATGGCTTTGTGGTGGGCGAGGGCGAGAAGGTCGGGCTTACATGCCGCGCCAATGCCGCGCTGACGGATATCGTGATACGCGTCGAGCGCAACGAACTGAAGCCGGATCCGCGGCACATCACCGAACTGCGGTTGAACTGAGCTGCAGCCTCGCGCGACGGCGGTCAAGCGCGGCCCCGTCGCAGTGCTGGACCTGCGCCACGCCAGCCTTTAAATAACTCCGATGGATATTGCATCGAACGCGCCGCGGTCGCGGTATTTTCAGTCGCAGGGGCTCAAGCTTCATTTCACGGATTGGGGTAACGCATCGGCGCCGCCATTGCTGCTGGTGCATGGCGGCCTCGATCACTCCCGCAGCTGGGATCATTTGGCGCAGGCGTTGGCGGCGGATTTCCACGTCGTGGCGCCGGACCTGCGCGGCCACGGCGATTCCGGCTGGGCCACCGGCTCCAGCTACAGCCTCGCCGATCACGTCTACGATCTGACCAACCTGATGAAATCTGAGGGCTTCGACAAGGTCGCCATCGTCGGCCATTCGATGGGCGGCATGGTCAGCCTGACCTATGCCGGCGCCTTTCCGGAACGCGTATCAAAGCTGGTCGTGCTCGACGGCGTCACCAATTTTCCGGCGCGCCGCCCGAAGCCCGTCGATGTCAGGATATCGGACTGGGCCGGCGATCTCGACAAGCTGGCGCAGCGGAAAATCCACCGCTATCCGACCGTGGCCGATGGCGCCGACCGGATCGTCGGCCGTAACCCGCGACTGACGCGCGCGCAGGCGCTGCATCTCGCCACCCACGGCATGAAGCGCAACGACGACGGCAGTTTCAGCTGGAAGTACGATCCCTATTTGCGCGCGCGGGCGCCCTATCGATTGTCGCTCGACGACAATATCGGACTGTGGTCACGCATTGCGTGTCCGACCTTGCTGGTCGCGGCCAGCGAAAGCTTCCTGCCCGACCCCGAGAAGGCCGGCGTGATGTCGCATTTCAAGCACGCCGAACTCGCCAAGATCGCCGGCGCCGGCCACTGGCTGCAGCACGACAAGCCCGAAGAGGTGTTGAGGTTGATCCAGAGGTTTCTTGGCTAGTAACCCGCCACCTGATGCGGCTTGAACAGCCGGCCTTTTTCCACGAACAGTACGACGCCGAGCGAGGCCAGTGTGCAGAGAAAGAAGCCGGTCGCGAACGGCAGCAGCGTGCCGTCGTAATCCTGGCCAATCGTGGTGCCGATACCGATGCCGAGCAGGGTGGTGATCGATCCGTATAGCGACGAGGCGGTGCCGGCGATGTGGCCCTGCGGCTCCATCGCAAGTGCGGTGAAATTGGCGATCATCAGCCCGAATGCGAACATCATCATTGCCGCCAGCACCATGAACAGCGGCAGCGGCAGCATCTGCAACTTCACCGCCAGCAGCATGGTCCCGGATACCGCGACGTAGCCGAGCAACGCGGCGTGTGAAATCACGCGCATGCCGAGACGGTTGACGAAGCGGGCGTTGACGAAGCCGGCGATGGCGGTGCCGATCGCGATTGCTGCGAAGGCGATCGGAAAATAATGCCCGAGCTGGTAGATCTCGGTGAACACCTGCTGCGAGGTGAACACGAACGCGAACAGCGAACCGAGCACGCCGCCGGACACCAGCGCGTAGCCCAGCGTCTGGCGGTTGGTCACGGTCTGGCGGAAGGCGTCGAGCACGTCGCGGACGGCCAGCGACCGGCGCAGCGGCACAGGCAGCGTCTCCGGCATGCGCCACGCGCTCCAGACCAGCGTCACCATGCCATAGACCATCAGCACGATGAAGATGCCGCGCCACTGTGTGAGCAGCAGCACCGCCTGGCCGAACGACGGCGCGATCACCGGCACCGCGATGAACACCATCATCGCCAGCGACATCACGCTCGCCATGCGGCGGCCGGCGTAGCAATCGCGCACGATCGAGGTGGCGATGACGCGGGTCGCCGAGGTACCGAGGCCCTGCAGCGCACGCGCCAGCAATAATGTCTCGAATGAGGGTGCGGCGATCGCGAGCAAGCTGGCGATGAAATAGACGCTCATGCCGCCGAGCAGCACCGGCCGGCGGCCGAAGCGGTCCGACAATGGGCCCATCACGAACTGCCCGACGCCGAAGCCGACCAGGAAGATCGACAGCACCATCTGCGGGCGGTTGGCGTCGGCGAGCTGGAAGGCAGAGCGGATGTTCGGCAACGCCGGCAGCATCATGTCCATCGCCAGCGGATTCAGCGCCATGATGGATGCGATGATGACGACGAATTCGGGGAAGCCCATCGGGCGGTGGCCTGAGGAGACCCAGGCATTGGCATTGATTTCAGACACTTACGACCTCATTTCAGGGCGCCACTGTACTGGTAATGTTGCGTTGCACAATGCCTATTCAGGGATGGCAGACCATCGGGTAATGATGGGACGAAGATCGCGAAGCCACGCTTACCGCTGTCATCACCCGCGAAGCGGGTGATCCAGTATTCCAGAGACATCGATGATAAAACCGAGAAGCCGCAGCGTACTGGATACCCCGCATACGCGGGGTATGACAGCGGTGCGAGGCGCGCCGCCGCTGTGCAGTATCCGCCTGTCCGCCGAAGCTCAACGAGCGACTTGTCCCGCCGTAGCTCGAAGAGCGGAGGCGGATTGTTTTAGCCGCTCCTTTGCTTTAATCCCCGACCATTGATCGCCTCGAAACGGAGACCTCGTGTCAGACCACCCCTTACGCATCGGCACGCGCAAGAGCGCGATGGCGTTGGCGCAGACGGATGAGGTCGCGCGGCTACTGCAATCAGCCAATCCGGGGCTGAACGTCGAAATCGCAAGGTTCGAAACCCGCGGCGATCAGGACCAGACCAGCAAGCTGCTGCGCCATGGCGGCAAGGGCGGCGCGTTCGTTGCCGAAATCCGCCAGGCCATGCACGCCGGCGAATTGCAGGCCGCGATGCATTCGCTGAAGGACGTGCCCGGCAATGAGGAGACGCCGGGCCTCGTCATCGCCGCGACGCTGCCGCGCGATGCCGCCAATGATGCGCTGGTGCTGCGCCCGGGGCTGTCGCTGGAAACTTTCAGGGCCTCGCGCGGCAAAGGTTTCAAGATCGGCACCAACGCGGTGCGCCGCGCGGCCTATCTGCGCCGGCTGTTTCCGGACGTCACCGTCATCCATTACCGCGGCGCCGCCGACACGCGAATTGCAAAGCTCGATCGCGGCGACATGCAGCGGCTTCCCGGTGGCGGCGAAGTGGGGCCGGCGGATGCGCTTGTCATGGCGCGCTCGGGCCTCGAGCGCATCGGCATGACGTCACGCATTGCCTACGATTTTTCCGTCACTGAAATGCTGCCGTCGGTCGGCCAAGGCATCGTCGCCGTCGAATGCGTCGAAAAGGATTGGCTCACGCGCGGGTATCTTTCGAAGATCGAAGACAGGTCATCGCGGCTCTGCGCCGAGGCCGAGCGCGAGGTGCTGTGGGTGCTGAACGGCCATTGCAACTCGCCGATATCAGGTCACGCGACCATTTCCGGCAACGACATGACACTCACCGCCGCAGTGCTGGACGAAACCGGCGACAGCTTCATCGAGGCATCGCGAACGGCGACGGCAGATCGTCCCCGCGAACTCGGTCGCGCGGTTGGCCTGGAACTGCTCGACAAAGGCGCCGCCGAAATCATCGCGCGCAATAGGCCGGACGAGCACTAAAGCGTTTTCGAGCGAAGTGGGTACCGGTTCGCGTGAAGAAAACGCGTCAAACAAGAGTCTAACGCGCGACCTCGCTCCATTCCGGACAAGTCCGCTGGTCGACCGGCACCAGCCAGGCCTTGTAGTTGGTCTTGTCGATCACCTCGGCCGGCAGCATCACCTTCTCCGGCAAGGGTTCGCGCTTCAGATGCCGTACCGCCGCCCGCGTCGCGGTGCAGCCGATTTTGAACATGTTGAAGTCGACGCTCGCGAGCATCCCGCCGGCTTCAATCTGCTTCACCGCCGGCAGGATGCCGTTGATGCCGATCACAACAGCCGTGCGGTTGGCGGCCTTGAGCGCGTCCAATACGCCGAGCGCCATGCTGTCATTGGCCGACAGCACCGCATCGATCTGCTTGTGCTCGGCCAGCAGCTTCTCCATCCCGCGTTTGGCGTCGGGGGTCTGATAATTGCCGACAGCCGAGCCCAGCACTTCGATACCGGGAAATTCGCCGAAGGCGCGCTGATAGCCGCGCAGCCGCTCGCGGTTGGTGGGTGCGGCCGGCGTGCCCTCGATGACGACGATCTTGCCCTTGCCGCCGAGATGCTCGAACAGATAGCGCGCCTCGCGATAGCCGATCTCGAAATCGTCGGCGCCGACATAGGTGACGAAACTGCCCGGCAGGGGATTGGAGACCAGCACCACCGGAATTTTGGCTTCGTTGAGCAGCTTCACCGATGGGATCATCGCGACGTCGTCCACGGGAATGAAGATGATCGCGTCCGGCCGGTCCTTGATGACCTGATCCACCATCGCCTTCTGCTCGTCGACATTGTCAGGCTGCTTCGGCACGAAGTGCAGGATTTTTGCGCCGGTGGAGCGCACGATCTGGTCGGCGGCAATGCGGAAGGCCTCATAGGCCGGGTTGGTCGAATTCTTGGTGAATACGGCGATGGTCATCTTGTCATCGGCCGCGCCGGCGTTGTGTGTGAGCAAGGCCATTGCGCCGCTCATCACCGCCACGATCAGATGTCGCATCGTCACCTCCCTGTGCGTTTTACTCAAGAACCCAATCCCGTCATTGCGAGGAGCGAAGCGACGAAGCAATCCATCTCTACCTTTGCCTTGGCTATGGATTGCTTCGCCTCGCTCGCAATGACGACCACTTACAGCCACAAAATTTTCTTCCGATACTCAAGATCGGTCAGCAGCGGCGCGGCCGGGCCCTGATGGAACACCGCGCCGCGCTCCAACGCGAACACGCGGTCGGCCAGCGCCAGCACCAGATCGAGATTGTGCTCGACGATCACAATGGAGGTGTATCGCCGCAGTTGGTCGAACACCTTGAAGAGTTCGAGGATCACGGTCGGCGCCAGTCCCTCGAAGGGCTCATCGAGCAGCAGCAATTTGACATTGCCCGACATCGCACGCGCCACCGCCACCATCTGCTGTTCGCCGCCGGAGAGGTAATCCGCCGCGACATCCACGCGCTCGGCCAGCCGCGGGAAATATTGCAGGATTTGCGCTTCGTCCCACACCACGCCGTTGCTGCCGTCGGTCTTGCGCGCCAGACGCCCGAGCGAGAGGTTTTCCCGCACCGTCATACCCGCGAACAGGCCGCGGCCCTGCGGCACATAGCCGATGCCCATGCGCGCGATATCGGGTGCCGGCAGGCGGGAAATATCCGTGCCGGCGAATTCGATGGTCCCGGACGACAGCGGCACCAGCCCGGCAAGCGTCTTCAGCAGCGTCGATTTGCCGGCGCCATTGCGGCCGAGCAGCGCGACGATCTCGCCTTCGCGCACGTCGAGCGAAGCGTCGTGCAGGATATGGCTCTTGCCGTAGAAGGTGTTGACGCCTTCGAAACGCAGGATTTGCGCAGCGCTCTCCTTGGTCTCATCGGTGCGGCTGTGCTGCACCTCGGGGACGCCGGTGCCGGTATAGATCTCTTGCACCCGGCGATCGGCGCGGACCGCATTGGGCGTGCCCGTCATCAGCACCTCGCCCTGGTTCATCACGGTGACCACCTGCGAGAAGCCGAGCACGCGGTCGATATCGTGCTCGACGATCAGGACCGGGATATTGGCGGCGACGTTTTTGACCAGGTTCGAGACGCGTTCGCGCTCGGCGGCGGCAAGGCCCGCCAGGGGCTCGTCGAGCAGCAGCACCTGCGGCTTGGAGCCGAGCGCAATGCCGAGATCGACCAGCCGCTGCCCGCCATACGAAAGCTCGCCGCCTTCGATCGTCTCGATGCCTTCGAGGCCGAGAAATTTGATCAGCTCCGCGGTCTCGGCGTGGATGCTCTCGTAGCTGTCGATGTCGCGCCAGAGGTTGAAACGCATGTCGCTTTGCGCCTGCAGCGACAGGCGCAAATTCTCGTAGATCGAAAGGCCCTTGAACAGATTGGTGATCTGGAACGAGCGCGCCAGGCCCTGATGGCAGATCAGGTCGGACGGCACGCCCTGGATCTCGCGGCCGTTGAGCTTGATGGTGCCCTTGTCGGTCGGGAACAGACCCGAGACCAGGTTGAACAGCGTGGTCTTGCCTGCGCCGTTCGGGCCGATCAGTGCGTGGATTTCACCGGCGCCGACCGTGAGGCTTGCATTGTTGACCGCGCGGATGCCGCCAAAACTCTTGGAAACGCCATTCACTTCCAGCACGGTGCCGGAAAGCCCCTTCGGCATCAGGAAGGCCGGCAGCGGCAAGCCCTCGTAGATCTTGCGCCGGCTCATCGCGGCGGATTCCTCCGGCGCCGGCCACCAGCGCTTGCTGAAGCGTGCCCAGATGCCGACCAGCCCGTCCGGCGAGAACAGCACGAAGGCGACGAAGATCAGCCCGAACCACAGCAGCCAGTCCGAGGTCCAGATCGAAAACAATTCGCGGAACAGGATGAAGAACAGCGCGCCGAGCGCCGGCCCCAGCATGCTGTGCATGCCGCCGATCACGACGATCGCGAGTAGTTCGCCGGAGAACGGCACCGACACCGCCTCTGCGGAGACGAGGTAATTCTGGAAGCCGATCAGCGCGCCGGCAAATCCCGTGACCACGGCGGAGATCACGAAGACGCCGAGTTTGTAGCGTTCGACCGGATAGCCCTGGAAATTGGCGCGCAACTGGTTCTCGCGGATCGCCACCAGCACATGGCCGAAGGGCGATCGCACCAAGCGCAGCAGCAGGTAGAGCACGCCGAGACTGAGGACCGCGACGACGACGTAGTAATTGAGTGCGTTGTCGAGGTCAAAGGCGCCGATGCTGCCGCGTTTCAAACCGCCAAGGCCGTCTTCGCCGCCGGTCACCTTGGTCCAGCGGAAGGCCGTGGTGTAGGCGAGCGCCGAAAGCGCCAACGTCAGAAGCGAGAAATAGACGCCGCGCCGGCGTAGGATGACGATGCCGACGGCTGCGGAAGCGACGGCCACCACTACCAGCGACAGCAGCAGCGGCAGCCAGATCGCGCCGGAAAACCAGTTGAGCTGGATCAGGCCTGCCGCATAGGCGCCGATACCGAACCAGGTGCCGTGGCCGAACGAGACCAATCCCGTGTAGCCGACGCAGAGATTGAGTCCCATGGTCGCGATCGCCAGCGCCACCACCATGGTCCCGGTATTGTGCGACAGGCCTAGCGCCTGCATGCCGAACGGCAGCGCGATCAGCGCGAGCGCCGCCAGCAGCAGGGGGCGGTATTTCGAGGCGGACGACAGCTTCATTCGAATTTCTCGATACGCTCGCCCAACAGTCCGCGCGGCCGCACCAGCAGCACCACGAACATCAGGACATACATCGACGCCTCACCGGCGGCGGGCTCGAAATGGATGGTGATGCCGCGCACGACGCCGACCAGAAGGGCCGCGATCACGACGCCCCAGAAACTGCCGAGCCCGCCGATCACCACGACGACGAAGGCGACCGTGATGATGTCGGCGCCCATCGCCGGCTGCACGATCGTGATCGGTGCGAAGAACGCGCCCGCGAGTGCCGCCATGCCGACGCCGAGCATTACGATCGCGGTCATGTATGGCTGCAGCCGGATGCCGAGAGCGGCGACCATGTCCGGCCGCTGGATGCCGGCGCGCACCACGCGGCCGAATGAGGTCTTGTGCAGCAGCAGCCAGACGCCGACCAGCACGGCGGCGACCACGGCCAGGATCAAGAGGCGATATCGCGAAAACAGGAAGTCGCCGAGGAACACCGAGCCGCGAAACGCCGGCGGTATCGCCGCCGACAAAGGCGGCGCGCCCCAGATAATGCGGATTGCCTGTTCGGCGACCATCGCGAGCCCGAACGTCACCAGCAGGCTCAAAATGGGATCAGCGCTGTAGAAGCGGCGCAGGATGTATCGCTCGAACAGGATGCCCAGCAAGGCGACCACGACCGGCGACAGCACGATGGCCGGGCCGAAGCCGAGATATTTGGTGATCTCGACCGAGACATACGCCCCCAGCGCGAAGAACGCGCCATGCGCCAGATTGACCACGCCGCCGACGCTGAAGATCAGCGACAGGCCAAGCGCGATCAGAAGGTAATAACCCCCGAGCACGAGGCCATTCACCACCTGTTCCAGCAAGAACGCGAATTGCATATGTGAACCCTGAACAAAAGCGGCGCCGGCGTTTCAGTGCCGGCGCCGCTGACGCCAACGAAGCTGATGCGCGAAAGCGCTAAGCCTTCATCTCGCAAGGGTTCTGCGCCTTGGTCGGGTAGATCGCTTCCAGCGGATCTGCCGGCACCGGCACGGCATCCCCAAGCACGAGCATGTCCCACTTGTCCTTCATATCGCTCTTCGGCTTCACCGTGAACGGATAGGCCTCCTGCACCAGTTGATGGTCCCAGGAACGGAAATAGGCTTTGCGCGCCTTCATGATATCGAACTGCGTCTGCTTTTCGAAATAGGCGATCAGCGCGTCGCTTTCGGTCGACTTGATCTCGTTGATCGCCTGCGCCAACAGCTTGAGCGTGACGTATTCGATCCAGGCGTGGTTTTCCGGCGGCTTGTCGTATTTCTTGGTGAAGGCCGCGACGAACGCCTTGGAGGCCGGATTATCGAGCGTGTGATACCAGACCGTCGGCCAGGTGCCGCTCAGATTGCCTTCGCCGGCGGCCCAGGCATCGCCGGTGTTGAGATTGAAGCCGACCAGCGGGTAGGGGAAGCCGAACTCGGCATACTGCTTGACGAGGTTGGTCACCTGGTTGCCCGCGAGGTTGCAGCAGACCACGTCCGGCTTGGCCTGGCGGACTTTGAGCAGATACGGGCTGAAATCGGTGACATCGGTCGCGATCAGTTCGTCGCCGATCAGGTTGGCACCGTTGGCATCAAAGAAGGTTTTGGCGGCTTTCAGCAGATCGTGGCCGAAGATGTAGTCGGCCGTGAGGGTGAAGAACTTCTTGCCCTTCACCATGCCCTTTTGATTGAGCGCGGTGCCGACCGCGTTGACCATCACGGTGTTCGGGATGTCGCAATGGAAGGAGTAGCGGTTGCAGCTCTTGCCGCGCAGCGCGTCGGAGCGGGCACCGGTCGAGAAGAACACTCTCTTGTTGCGCTCGGCGACCTGCATGATGGTGAGCGACGAGGCCGAGGAGATTTCGCCGAGCAGCACCACCGCGCCATCCTGCTCGATCATGCGCTGCGCCTTGGTGGAAGCGGTCGCGGGATTGACCGAGTCTTCCGACATCAGGTCGATTGGCTTGCCCATGATGCCGCCGGATTGATTGATTTCTTCGGCGGCGAGTTTGACGCCCAACTGGGCGTAGCTGCCGATCGCGCCGAGGAATCCCGTCAGCGGCGTGAGGTGCCCGATCTTGATCCGGGCGGCCTGGGCACGGACGATTGCCGGAAATCCCAGAGCGGAAGCGCCGGCAAACACGGCGCCTGTCTTCAACAGAGTACGTCGGCTGTAGCGGGTCATGGTTGGTTTCCTCCCTGGGGACATCTCGACGTCCTGCCTCCGATTCCCGGTATGCGAGAATGTGAGAGACGTTCTTTTATTATTGGAGGATCATTCCGGACGCGGTCGTCCCTGTCAACGCCAAATGCGTCGCAGATTCGCGTTGGGACGTTGGAGGAGGCGTTACGAGGTCTTCGCGGCGCCGCTCGCGCCGAACTCGGCGGACAACCGTTGGGCGGCGGTTTGCACCAGTTTGGCGCGGCTTTTCAGCACCTGTTCGGACATCCGCCAGATCGGGCCGGAGATGCCGAGCGCGCCGATCACGTCGCCGGTGAAATTATAGACGGGCACCGCGATGCAGCGCACTTCAGCATTGTACTCGCCGTCGTCGATCGCGATGGCGTTGCGCCGGATCTCGGTGATTTCGCGCAGCAACAGAGCAGGCTCGGTGATCGATTTGCTGGTCGACGGCTTAAGTTCGACACGTTCGAGGAACCGCTTCAATTGATCGGGGCGCAGCGAGGCCAGGATGATCTTGCCGAGCGCGGTGCAATGCGCCGGCCGCACGACGCCGACGCGGTCGGTGAGCTGGAACGCGCCGGAGCCGCTGGTGCGGGCAATAACGACGACGGAATCGCCCATCCGGACGGCAAAATGCCCGCTCTCGCCGGTTTCCCGCGAGAGATCCTCCAGAATCGGCGTTGCGAGATTGACCATCTCGATCTCGTCGAGCGCGCTGGCGGCGAGCGCGAACAGCGGCCGGCCGACGCGGTAACGCTTGGAGTCCCGCTCCTGCCGCATATAGCCCAGCGTGACCAGGGTTTTGGCGAGGTGGAACGTGGTGGAATTGTGCAAGCCGACGAGCTTGCTGAGGTCGGCAAGCCCAATGCCTTCGCGGTGGCGCGCAACCTCCTCGAGGATCGAAAACGCCCGCCCGAGCGACTGCACGCCGCCGCGCTGTCGTTCCTCGGCGTCGTCGTCGATGTTGGGCGCGTTCGACTGCACCAGCCGCGCGACCGCGGTTTTGCGTGGAGTGGCGGGCTTCTCGCTGGTCTTCAATTTGGTTCGCGATTTCACGTATCAAGTCTCCACGGGGACGGCCGAACTCTATCAGGCTGTCCGCGCCAATGAATAGCATGATGCTCCGTTGCGGAGCCTGTCCAGCCATATACCACAATAGCAATTGACGTACAGTATTATGAGAAATAGGGTCCGGCCCTGCCGGCCGCGCAATCCAAGACGCGGCGGTCAAGCGTGTTGAGCAGGGCAAGCCCGCTGAGCAGCAGGGAGAAGAGTAATCCGATGTCGCGCAATATGCTCAACGGGGCCCAGGTTATCGTCGATTACCTGATCCAGGAAAAAGTGCCGCAGGTATTCGGCCTGTGCGGCCACGGCAATATCCAGTTCATCGACGCGCTGTACGAACGCGCCGACGACATCAAGACCATCTCGGTCCACCACGAGAGCGTCGCCGGTTTCATGGCGGACGTTTATTACCGCGTATCGGGACGGCCGACGGCGACCTTCACCTCCTGCGGGCCGGGCTCGGCCAATCTGCCGATCTCGCTCGGCAATGCGTTTCTGGATTCGGTACCGTTCATGGCGGTGACCGGCAACGTCCCGACCTCCCAGTTCAATCGCGGCGCATTTCAGGAACTCTACCGGCACTACCAGGCCGACTTTCCATCGACGGTGCGTTCCTATTGCAAGAAGGTGTTCCAGCCGACGCGCGGCGAGATGGTGCCGCTTGCGGTTCGCCAGGCCTGGAAGACGATGATGTCGGGCCGTCCAGGGCCGGTGGTGCTGGACGTTCCCTTCGACGTCTTCATGGAGTCGGCCGCCGAGGAAGCGCCGAACGCGCAGGCCTGGAACGGCAATATATCGAGCCGTTGCGGCGCCGATCCCGAGGGCGTGGTCAAGGCGGTCGATATGCTGCTCGGCGCCGAGCGTCCCGTGATGATCGTCGGGCAGGGCGTGCGTTACGGTGGCGCGGCCGAGGAATTGCTCAAGCTCGCCGAGCGGCTGCAGATTCCGGTGGCGGCGTCGGCCAGCGGCCTTGGTGCGATCGATTGCAACCACCCGTTGGCGCTGGGTCTGGTGGCGCGCGCTGGCCACTATCAGGCCAACCACGCGACGCGTCAGGCTGACATCTTGCTGGCGATGGGAATGCGGTTCGATGATCGCACCTCGAGCTCGTGGATCCCCGGCTACTCCTTCACCATCCCGCCGACGCGCCTCATCCATGTCGATATCGATCCCGAGGAGATCGGCCGCAATTATCCGGTCGCGCTCGGGCTGATGGCCGACGTGCGGACCTTCCTGCGGCAGGTCCATGCCGAACTCGACCGCCGCGCCGATCTGACCAAGAAAGCCGATGCCCGCAAAAAATGGTTGGCGCAGATCGATACCTATCGCCAGGAATGGGACAAGTTCGTCGCCCCCGGATTTTCCGACGACACCACGCCGGTCAACCCGCAGCGCGCCGCGCTGGAGATCGACAAGGCGCTGCCGGAGAACGCGATCCTGGTCAGCGACATCGGCGTGCATCACAATTGGCTGCTCAGCTTCTGCAAGCCGAAGCGGCCGGACTCGTTGATCGGCTCGATGGGGTTCGGCCCGATGGGCTTTGGCGTTGCCGGCGTGATGGGCGCGAAATTCGCCGCGCCCGATCGGCCCTGCGTATCCGTATGCGGCGACGGCGCGTTCTTTATGCATGCCAACGTGCTGGGAACGGCGGTCGAATACAATCTGCCCGTGGTGTGGGTGGTCTGGAACAATTATGCCTATGCCTCGATCCGCGGGCTGCAGCGCGGCTATCTCGGCGGCCGCGAACTCGCGACCGACTTCCATGATCCGACGACCGGCCAGCGCTACAATCCGGATTTTGCCGCGATGGCGCGCTC
>Ga0307517_10006763_pt1 | contig 16872 bp, 8 predicted proteins | sample 23_EM_MG_FD_194515 | JGI IMG/M metagenome (GOLD analysis project Ga0307517, IMG submission 194515) | Populus trichocarpa ectomycorrhiza microbial communities from riparian zone in the Pacific Northwest, United States - 23_EM | ecosystem: Host-associated > Plants > Roots > Unclassified | place...
TTGGATGGCATTTAGTGCCATCATTGACAAGCACTTCTGAAAGGCGACCCCACTATTAAAAATCCACCACCATTTCTAGCTACTCTCTAGAATCAGCTGTATAATATATAGTAGCTGATCCACTCAATGCAATAAATATTTCAATGTGAAAACTTTATGATATAACCAATAAGAATATGGTCTAGCAGTATTGAGTTACATTACAAGTCTAAATCTCTTATTAGTATAGTATATGAATAGCATCTTAATTATACCACTCAATTCGTCAACAGATCCGAATACAATTTCGCTAACCAATAAGAATAAAGTCTTGTTATTTATAATGAAGAAGATTATGATATGTTTAGATTATTAAATTCGTAAAACAATTGATTTTGGAAAAAAGAATCATAGTTTTTCCAATAGTCAGGGTTGGCAAATCACATGGAGTACTGTACTGTGTGTGTGTAGGAAAAAAGTCACCATCGTTTGTAGCTTCTACAGCTAATTAATATTTACTATTCATATTAAGAAAATCTCCAAGGATGCAGACACCTCACCTGATCTGATTGGTAAGAGGGAGCTTTGACAATATTGTTAATTGATCTTTAATTGGAGGATCATAAAAGATCCCATCAACCTGCTCTCCATCACAATTGCCAGGAAGCTTAAGCCTACGCTTTTTATAAGCAGAAACAAAAACCTGTGCAATGCTAGAGAAAACACTTCCTTCTGGCTTTACATGCACATAAATCCTTGTTCCAATGAAGAAGAGTATGATGGAGCAGAGCATAAGCACAGTAGGTATTCCAAAACCCAAAACCCAGCTAACAGAGTCTTGAACATATACCACTGCGGTTAAAGTGATCAACATCACCACCGTGAAGGTTGTATAATACCAATTGTAGTAGCTGCTAATCCCTTTTATCCCTTCTTCAGTTGTAGGGTCAAACTGATCAACACCAAACGGAATGCTGCATGGCCTAATCCCACCTGTTCCGATAGATAGGAACCCTAAGCCAAGCAACAGAACACCCAATTGCATGCTGGTGGGACTTTCACAGTTCCCATAAGACTGCTGCTTTCCTTCAGGCTCGCATTTTTTAGGGTGAAGATAAGGCACCCATGCCGTCGAAGTCACAGTCACCATTCCCTAGCCAGCCCATTTCGACAAACATTAAAATGTGTATATTACTATATCTTACTGTTTATTTTTATATACGGAGACATAACACATGATATGGAAACATACAGTGGATCAATTAATTATAAATTATACAGTCACAAATAATTTGTCTTCTTGAAACCCAACATTGGAAATTAAATTAAATTATCTCCAGCTCTGGATACATTGCTTAACCAAATAATATTTTCAATCAGGAATTATTATTGTTTTGAGGAGCTTTTTTTAGGTTTATCTTTTGGTTTATGCAGCTCGTACGTTAATTATATTATTTTTGTAGTTTGATTAGAGCTGCGGGAAAGTGGGCAAAACTTGCCTGTCAACATTTGCGGAGTTGATTATAATCAATAATTACATATATTTGATCCATGTGTTTTTAAACCCATTAATTCATAATTAATTTAATCATTTTATATTCTTTTTCAATTTATTTTTAAGAGATAGAAAAAGAAAGAATAAGTAGATGATATGGGATATTTGGAAAGATTGGTGGGAATTAAATTCTTTTTCATAATCTACATGAACTAAATTATGATCAGTAATTAATTAATTCTTCATTTGTGAATCTTGACATTTCTAAATTACTCATAGTTTCCCCAGTCAAGTTTTGCTTATTTTCGTTAATAAATAATAGTTAAAAAATAACGAGGACTTAATCTTTTTAATTAAAGTCCTGATTTCCTTAATTAATTCCTGTAAAAAGAAAATCTAGAGATTTTTATTCTTATGAATATATTTTACTATTTCCCAATATCATACGTCATTGTAAATATTGGTATATATTTTAATGTACAAAAGGTCTTTTCATAGAGTATAGAGAGTAATCAAACAACGTTAGAGACTGAATATTTTTAAAGGAGGTCATTATCATGAAAACAAGCCTAAACCATAGATATGGTGGTGTACATAATTCCCCTAAAAGGTATATTTTCCTTTATAAAATAAAAAATCCAGGAATTCATACATGAAACTGTATATTTCCTTTTCATTGGTAATGGCAGAAATCAAAACAGCACACAGACAGATGTATCGATGCAAAAGCCAAAAGAGAAAATTAATCTTAATCTTACAGTAGGAAGAAATTACTGTATGAACAGAGAGTAGTGTGAAATGGTCGGAGAAATGTACCAGGAAAGCTGCACAGGATGCAAAAGCAATGGTCTTAAACCTGCCCACATAGGCATCAGAGATGAATGCACCAACCAACGGTGCGAAATTAGTTACACCAGACCAGATGTTTATGACGTTTGCAGCAGTCACCTGCTCCAAGTGAAAGACTCTCATCAAATACACCATGAAGTTGGCTAACAAGCCAAAAGTAGCCAGCCTCTCAAAAGTCTCATTTCCTGCAAAAACACAGTGATGTATATCAGCAGGATTCTCTTTGCTAAAAGACAAGTCTTCTGTAACAAATTATTATGAAAGTAGTTTCGTTCTGCGTGGCAAAAAGACACAGATGATGGTCAGTCAGATCGGTGGAGAATTAATAATTAACCTAAGATAAAAGGCATGGCTCTCCATCCTCCGGGCTTCTTCTGCTCAGTTTCTGCAAGGTTGCCGTGCTTCTGCTCCGGTGATGATGGTTTTTGGAAGCATTTTATGGAGCAATATAGCCTGTATGAGCTTGTGCCCTTCTTTTCATCTTCAGCCATCCTCTTATCCTATATTCTAGTCCTCAAGTTCAGACTACAACTTGCTCTTCCTGAAGAGGACCAGGATCACCTATATATATACACACACACGCACGCACACACCCCGAGGGGGTATATGGTATCGAGCATAGATATAAATGAGAAGAGACAAGATGATTGTATGGATGACGAAACGAGGGCCAAAGGTGACTGTATATAGTCCTTGTGAAAACGACATGGACGTGTCCTATGATTCGGCCTTGCCCTTATACTGTTACTACCCCCTCATGGCAAGAGCAAAACAAAACGCAAACGGCTCTCTCCTTCTCATCTAGGACCTACCCTTTGCTTTGTGGCCCGTGGAGAAAAAGTAGTGGAAGAAAAGTATTTTCCACATTATTTCAACCATGATAGCAGCATCTCTAACAATACCAGTATATGAATATTCCAACCTTATATATACAATAAAAATAATAAATTTAAATTTTTTTAAAATTTTAAAAAATTTTGTTAAACAAGTTTAAAATTATTTATAGTTTATATGAAGATTACTTGAAGATTAAATTTTTTTTTACCTTATATGAAGATTACTTGAAGATTAAAATTTTTTTTTACCTTAAATATTTGTTTTTAGACTGAGCTGTTGTAAATCGCAAGTCATCCAAGTATCCGGTCTCTAATAGTAATCTAAATGAACCACCCATGAGAAATCTCATAAAACCTTGTAGGAGAGAGAGATTGTATACATTAGAGTGCTAGCTTTTTTTTTAGTATTTTAGGTGTTTACACATTGTAGTTTTCTCACTTTTTTTTTAGAAAATAAGAGGCATAACGTTTTGTTTATAAGAAAATCTAAAAACACTATAAATAACAAAATATCACATATATTATTTTAGGATAATTTTATAATTTTATTCAATTTTTTAGGTCTAAAATTGTAATCCCATATATATATTAATTAGATTCTAGTCTTTGATTTCTAAAATTAATTTACAATCAAGTCACATTTTGATTAATCATCCCATTTTAATTTCTAACCAATGGTTCTTATGTATGTGACCCATTAGGTTCTCTAATAAGTTGATCCAAATAGAAATCATAATCCTAAATAAAATAAGATTAAATAAATTAAATAATTTTATTTATTATTAATTCAATAATTAACTGATTTATATTTAAAGATCAAATACAATTTCTAGTAATTTGTCACGATCATTTAAATATTAAAAAAGTTATAAGTGATTTATCAATAACTAGTTTTCCAATATAATTATTATTTATTAATCATGAATATTTCAATTTATAACGTCTATTTTGATAAATACTTGTCTATTTTGAAGATCAAGTACCTATATTTGCTTGACCATCCAATTTATACATTATTTTATTAATAATAAATATATTCTATATAAATAAAATCAATACTACGTGGCAACAATTGCAATCATTTCATTTTGGTTTCAAATATTTGTCACCAGCAGAAAAAAAAAATGCTTTTGACTGACGATCCAATGAGCACATGGGCAACCTTAATTATACAAGAAACAAAGATTTTTATATACGAAAAACAAAGACAAGGATATCTTGAACGGGCCACCGTTACAATATCGAAAGGTTGACTTGGACACTTGAAAATATCTCTTGGGGGATTCGGATCCACAGCCTCCTGCTCCTTAGGAGTGAGGTTCTTACCACTTGGCCTCGAAGGGCCTTGGTCGAAATTTAACATATATGTTTTCATGATTTTGTAATTTAGTCCTTGTTGTTTTGAAAATCATAGATTAATCATTTGGCCAAAGTTGACTGTAATTTTTTTTTAAAAAAAACTCTAAATTATCCTTTTTAAATGCAACTTTAATTTTATCTACAGTAGGCGAGATGGTTGGAAGAACCAATAGAAGGACTAAATTACAAGAGAATATAAAAACCTAGGACCTTTTTTTAATAATAATAAAAAAAAAAACCTAGGACCTTATATTAGGTTTTTGAAAACAAAGGATTAACTAATTATATTACTAAGAACTCATGGATTAAATAATAATTTACTTTTTAAATATAGTTTTGGTTTGTTGAAATATCGATAAAAAAAATGAGTTATAATTTAAATAGTTGTTACTAGGTAATTTTTAGTTGTACGGTTTCTCTATATGTTGACAAATAGGGTAAAGTATTAACATGCTCATTGCCCATTCTCAGGAGATGTATGATTGTTGAATTGATCGCTGGTCTTCTTTTAGATATTTATTGCCAATTATTTTTCTTTTAAGAGTAAAACTCACCTTAATTCCAGTTTTTTTTCCTTTTTTTTTTTTGGTGTATAAGTAGTTTCAGTTTCTTTAATGCCATAATTTATTTCCATTTATTTTTCTATTGCTTGATCTTGCAGCCCTTCGCTCTTAATGTTAAGAAGTTAATTTATTTTAAAATTTTAAAATCTCACGGCCGGAAATAAGAGTTTATTATCTATAAAAATTCAAATTTTTTTTTATCCGAATCAGCTTGCACGTATCTCGATTAATCTCACAGACCCTAAAATTAATAACCATATAAACTACTAATAGCCCTAAAGTTTATAAAACTCGAAGTGATAACTTTTAAAATCAAATTTAGAACCTAATTAATTAAACTAATGTTTCAGGATTGAAAAATTTAGATTCTATCTTCAAGTGTTGAGCAGACAAAACTGGAAGAAGATGGATCCGTAACCGTTACTAATTCATTGACTCATTGAAGCAAGAGGGATAAAATTACAATAATTCCCTTCAAGTGTTGTTAAATTACAATGACCATCCAAAACTTTGATGATTTGACAAAAATCTCCTTCATATTTTACAAACCTCATCTTTTATATCCAAAATGCCTTAAACATTTCAATTCCATCCCCGTAAAAAAGGGATTTCTGTAATACCTTCGAACTTTCAAATGGTGTCTACAATATTACAACATTTCGAGGGGGTCAATACATTTTACAAAAGCAGAAAGTACAGAGTCTTCAAAAGCATTACAGGCACTACTACATTACAGGAAAAGAACTAACAGGTTGTCCTGAAAAAGAAATCCTGGCAAACGCGTCTACTGTGCTTTTAACATTTCCTAACCTTTAGTGAAAGAATGAATGAGAAACAAAAGAAAAGAAAAAAGAAGCATGATGTCTCACTCGATCAATACGTTTACAAGAGAGAGTGGAGAGGAAAAGCAAAACAAAAACAATCTGCTGGGGATATATCCTTCACTGTCTTGTGTCCATCATTGCATGCCTTGTGTTTTTTTTATGTGATAATGAGTAGATTATTCTCGTATCCGTTGTTGTGAACAATAGGGCGTAGGGGATCAAGCCTCCACTCACCATCAACAATGAACTTGATCTGTACCACAAGGTTAAGTGTTGAGATATAATCTGTTTAGGGGACATGATTATGCAAGTTGGCAAAAATGATTTACCTCGTATCTGCCTGGATACAATTTCAGATACAAAGAAAAGATGCCCACACTAGACTTTTCCATCCTTCTCTGCAAAATAGCGATGCAAGTTTCACTCTTGTCTGAAATGATCTCACAGAGGACATGTTTATTCAGGCGAAGAAATCGCAATAATGTGACAGCAGAAATATAACAGCATGCCGTTGCATTATTTATATATAAAGCAAACAGATAACTTGCACTGGTCTAGATCTGGTTGCTGATGCAACAACATAAAAAAATGCAGGTAAAGAACAGAAATGGAAAAAAATTAAAATTAAAATTGGGCTGTAACAATAGCAACACAAATATATGCAGCCTTGACAACTCCCAACCCATAATTCTCAAAACCATGGGAAATAATTGTCCCCGAATCTCTTGTTTCATACTAGGAAGAAATGCATGATGCAGAACGATCACAAGGATCAATAAATCTAGACATCATGGCGGAATAGAGACCAAATCCATACTTCCATGGAAAGCAACCTTTTTATCAGAGCCAACTCTCTTGATAAACAACAGCCTTTTCTATTCCACTAAGCCCAACTAGTATGAATAAAGCCTGTCTGTGTTGCACAACATGCTTCATCCACATACACAAGACAGTGCAGCCCACAAGTTGCCAGACAACCAAGTAGCTCCCATGTCCCAACATTCCATGAGGCTTTAGGCTTTTGACATTATGTCTCTCAATATGAGTAGGAAACTTAAAAATGGTATTTCGCCTCAACAAACCAAAGAGTACAAAAAAAAATATGAGCCAACACATTTGATGACTGCAAAGCATCACCTTGCTATAATTTAGACAAGCCAGTATTATTTATTCTAAGTTTCTGAAAAATCAATTTAGATGGGATCAAACCTGGGTGGCCCAACCATCAAATGACCCTGCTAGGAACACCTCTGAAGCAGAACTAGGCCAAACTATACAAGCAGTGCGAAGAAGTTGCAAGGCTCTACAAGCGTCGTCAATCCTTTTCTGTTTCTCTTCCACTACCTTTTGTGCATCACTGTTTAAATACAGATATGGCACAAATGGAAAAGAAAATTAGAGCTATGTGCCATTTATTTTCCCACTAGACTATGTGCCATTAGATGAAGAGAACTGAGCATACATTATCGCAAGTGCAATTTTGCCTTCTGACACTGCTATTTTTGCCCTTGTTGACCGTAATTTATCCTGGGCATTCATTATCTCATTTTCCTGGAACTCGCAAGCATCAGAAAGTTTCAGCAGATCATCAGAGGCTCTTCCATTATCCTGGTGAAGAGTATAAAACATGATCTGAAAGAATTCTAGATATGCTTTGGACAAGTTTCTAAAGAAACTACATGCACAATTGAATCAACCTGAATTGAGAAAATAAAACAAAGAAAAAATGAAGATTGTGAATCTGCGTTTACTTTCATTTTTTGAAAGAAATTAAAATTTATCCTAGTAAACACTCCTTTAAATTAAATACCAAAAACACAAAAGATGAGAAAGCTTTTCTATGGCCAGTATAGGTCATGAAATTCATTTATCATTTAGAATTTGATTAACCCAGTTAGCTAATACCTTTTAGTCCAACTATTTCTTGCACCAGAGAGAAAAGGGTGAGAGAGAGCGAGAGAGAGAGAGATTGATGACAAACAAAATAAATCTCAGACAAGACTTCTCTATTCAGGAAAGAAATGACATAGAGGTAATGTCAAGTGTTTCATTATCTCCTTTCCTTGGTCGTTCTTCCTAAAAAGCAAGTGGAACATGCATTGCCTTACTTACCAAATAAGGTGCAAGTAAAAGCCAGACAAAGTTCATGCACGGTATCAACTTATATTGATTCATGACTTTGTAACAAGCAATAAACAGGTATAAGCTGAGTTCCACATTGAATTCCATTTGTTTCTTATATACAGAAAAAGAATAAAGAGAGAAGGATTCATAAAATCTAGTTTTAAACATTTGTGTTCATCAAGGGCATAGTTTAGGTACCACTTCCTGTGATTCACTTTCACCAGTGTTTGACTTTAACGATTGCAGCACAGAGGAAAGCTCTAACTCCAGGTCATGTAGGCGACTTCGTACTTGATTCTGATTAATCCCTCCATCAGAGCAGTTTTCTTTCCTTCTGCTGACAGTTTCACTAGCACCCTCCCTTGTTTCAATTATCTCGTCCCCTAAAACACTCTCCTCACCTCCTGTACCAGTTCTATTAGAGCTAAGTTCTTCAGCTGTACATTGACAAACAGAGAGAAGTCAGCAGATCCAAAATGTAATGCAGTCAAACCTCCTGAACACCAGCTCACGGAATACCTTCAAATTGCAAGTCTGAAAACGCTGCCCTCTTAATGCTCCAAGTTCTCCACGTGTCTGGATTTAGCGAATTTCCAGAACCATCAATATTTGAGAAAGATCTGCTATGATCAAGGCCGCCTCCCAAATCACTGAGTGCACTACTCTTGGGGTTCAATAATCCAGGTGAATTGTTACCATTGAGGCCAGCACCTGTCTTTGACAATGGAAAAAAAGAGAGAGTACAAGTTAGGTTTATAAGGAATGTCCAACTATTAAATCATTTTCATACCAAAAGACTTGTATATAAACATATGCTCATATATGTTTAAAATTATAATTGAAGTGGTGGAAATAAAGATATCTTTTTTAGCTAAATAGTATTATATTAAATAGTCGCTAATGAACTAAACACATCTACAATAGCAAGTAATCTGTACATGGCTGAGTTATCAGACGTGGAACTTAAGAGCAATATTGGTTACTGATTTAAATTAAAAAAAAAAAAAAACTTACCCCATTCTTCGTGGTTTTAGGGAGCAAATCATGGTTAACATTGCTACTTTGGACACGAGTAGTGCTTTCAATTTCTTTTAAAGCAAACCCCAAATTCATATTCCTTTCTTTCTCTAATCGATACAGTATACCCCCAATCCCAGCATCATCCTCAGTCGCTGTATCTCTGAGAGAACAGAATAGATTGATCAAACACTACCCATGATATTTACGAATAGATGATAAAATAGCAAGCTTAAAAAACTACCCATGGGAATTTGGCATGGAAACAGTTATTGAAAGTCATGGATATCTGTTAGTTTTATTTTGATTCTGGATAAGTGGTTTACCAATTTACACACTGAAATGTGGAAGAAGAAAAGAAAGGAAAAGGAAAAGGAAAAGAAAAAAAACAGCAAAGCATTACTATTTTGCAACGAGCAAACAAGGGTAAAATGACAAAATTGAGACCTTTCAGCTACATGTTGCAGTCATGCTCGTTATCCTAGACTACTAACTGATAAAAATATTGTATGTGTTACAAGAAACCTACTTTCAGGGCTTAGAGGTCTTTTCTTTTCTTTTCTTTTTCTGGGAAATTGGAAGCGAAGCTTTGAGACTCAGTGCCTAACTCAAAAGCAAAAGGATAAGAGTATCCATTCATACAACCAACAAGCTCTCTCTCACCCTTCTTTTCTTTTAGGCTATATAATTCAATGTAACACCATAGGAAACAAAAATTGCAACGAAAAACAAGAGTGGTTAACGAAAATTAGAAGCCTCACTGTGAACTACCAGAGGACGAGCAAGGAACCTGAGAGCTTTGCTCTTCATTACGCTCTAAAGCCTTGTCTTGAATTCCAGCAGCACCACATTCTTTATTATCCGTTAAAGAAGAATACCAATCTACAACATCTACGTCGTCAACATTATCATCGAAATCCCAACCCAAAGCGAGCCACCCTCCTTCCTTCAAGATAGCCTCAACAAGATCCATTCTTCCTGCATCAATCAACTGTTTCTTGCTTGGAAACATCTCTGGATTTTTTGAACTATTCATGAACTCCAAAATCTCAGTCTCCAATGCAATATTGCCCTCACTACTTTCCCAATCCCTTGTATTACACCTCCTTACAAATCCACCACCGCAACCGCAACAGCTGTTTTTTAACTCAAAAAATCCACTACCACTCGACCCCTTCACTACAAGAAAGCGTAAATCTTGGTTTCTTGTTTTTCCTTTTCTGCTAAGATTTTGAATATTAGAAGCAGAAGTGTTGGGGGAAAATATTTGAGGGATCAAATTTATGAAGCAATTAGGCGCGTGAGTGATAGAGAGCATGGTTCAGGCATTTCATCGAACAATTGGAGCGCAAGCGAAGAGAAAAACAAAACAAGGAGAGAAAGTGAATTGTAAGACCAAGCAACGAACAATACCCACTTGAAAGTGTCACACGCATATAATTTAAATATGAATAACTTATAAGAAGTAGTCCTTGTAGTTTACCGAAACTAATTGATTAACCCCTATAGTATTAAAAATAATTAAATGATCCCTTGACCAGCATTGACCACCCACAATTTAGAATTTTCATAATTTTTTCTATTTATCTTATCCTTTACTTTTTCTATTTTACAATTTAAATTTTTAAATATTTATTTTTTAAAATGAAAAAGAATGATTCAAACTGATGATTTTCAGTTCGATTCGGTTTATTAATGTAAGAAAAGGGTTCAAACCGACCATTTGCAGACAGTGATATGCCTTTCCCTCTAACATATTAAACTCATTTATATTACACTAGAGTAGTCAGCTCTAATGCACGTGGTGGTGCCCTGGGAGAGGATGTTCTAGAGGAATCCTATGAATCTATTATTAATCAACGGCTTGCAGAATTAGACGATGAAATGGCTGAGCTTATATTACTGAACCTTTCAAATTAACTACCACGTGATCTCCTGCAGCCGCAGCATCGAGTGATTTTTCTCAGAAAGCAAAAAAATAAGTCTCCTCCCCTTGGAAAATAGTAAGCAATAGATAGGTTCCGCGCTCCACTACATGCCTAGATAAACTTTTTTCAATGCTAAAAAAGAATATTCAAATGGTGATCATTTAAAAAAAAAAAACAAAAAAAATTATAAAATTCAAACTAATAATCTAAAAGCAAAGATAAAAAAAAAAACTTCAAAAAATATAACGTCGAAGAAAAAACACAAGTCAACTCAAAGTAACTTGACGGATCAACAACCTGCGATATGAGATCAGGATAAAAAAAATTCAAAAGAATGACCTAATAAAAAAAAATTCAAAGTCCAATAAAAAAAATTAAAAAAACCCTGAGTCAATTCGGGTTAACTTTACCAACTCGCTCTTGAAATAACCAAACAGTAAGAAAACTGAAAAAATAACAAAGCTCAAGCGCAAATAATTTAATGCGAAATGATGAAATTGAAAAAAAAAATCATAAGAAATCAAGGAAAAAAAATTTGAGTCAATCCGGGTTAACTCGACTAACTCTCCACATATGACATGAGACCGGGATTAAAAAAAAAGGCTAACCTCCAAAAGAAGGGCCTAGCAAAGAAAGGCCCAAGATAGATAAATAAAACATTGTAAACGAAAATACTAGCTCACTCGAGTTAATTTGACCAATCCGCTCTCGAGATAACAACAAAAAAAGAAGTGAGAAAATGACAAAACTTAAAGGCAAATAATTTAATGCAAAATGATGAAATTAAAAATAAAATAAAGTCATAAGAAATTGAGGGGAAAAAACCAAGTCAACTTGCAAAAAAGACCTCAGTTAAATAAAAAAAAATATTGAGTAAGAAAATTCAAGCTAACCGGGTTAATTTGATTAACCCGCACTCGTCGCACTCGGGATAACTCAACAGAAAAAAGTAAAAAAATCACATAGCTCAAAAACTAATAATTTAACACCAAAGTATGAAATTGTTAAAAAAATCAATTTCATAAAAAAAACTGAGGAAAAGAAATATGAGACAACCATGGTAAACTTGACTAACCTATTACCCGGGATATAAGATCGTGATAAATTAACAAAAAGGAAAATGCAAAAAACAATGAAGCTAAGGATTTAATATCAAATGATGAATTTAAAAAAAAAATCAATTTTCAATAAACTACTAGCCTATTGGAAGGCAACCACGAAAAAATAACAAAGTAAAATATCCAATCGTAAAACAATTTAAAACCCATACAATGCAGACTAAAAATGGTATAAAAAATGAAAGAAAATAATTCGGGGATAAATTGAAAAACCAAAAACAAAACTAAGAAAATGATACAAAAATGTTATTGAAAGAATGAAGACCAAAACTGGATAAAGAACCAAATAAAATTAAATGTTGAGGGATAGAATTGAAAAAAAAAAGATAAATCAAGAAAAAGGATAAGAGTGTAGCAATAAAAAGAATGTGGACCAAGAATGAATTAAAGAAAATGCAATAAAATCAAAGGGGATGAAATTACAAAAAAAAAATCAAGAAAAATATAAAGCACAAAAATAGAGCAATTAAAAGTAGAGAGCCAAATCGGATAAAAAAAAATCAAATTGAATAAAATACCCAAAGATAAAATTGAAAAAAATCTAAATTTAAAAAAACATCAAAAGTCAAATAAACAGTAATTAAGAAGGAGGACCAAAATTAATAAGATTACAAACCAGATGACATAATTGTTTTTTTAGAAGTTCATGCGTGTTTTTCTAGGAAATGAGAGAGAAAGCAGAGAAAAAAGAAAGAAAGAAATTTCCATCGTAGCCCAACTGGACCTTCTCTGTGAGCACGCGTCATACCACTTGAAAAAAGACGATGCGTCGCTCCTAGAGCCACGGTGGAAGCAAGATTTTTTCCATTGCATTGTCCCTCATGAGCCACTTGAATAGCGTGGAGGCCATGGTGCGCTAACATATAAAACGCACGCATCAGCAACTTTTTTTTAATAAGATTTAAAAACTTACAATTACTAGGCCTCCCTGACATAACCTAAAATAACAATAAAATCAGTTGAAAAAGATAAAAATACCCTCATAAATAGCCTCTTTTTTTTTAATTGCAACGTTAATTCCATCATTTTACTGTTTAAAAAAGAAAAGGACGAAGAAGCCCCTCTAAGTGTGTGTGTATGTGTGTGTATTTTGTTCTCATCCAAGCACATGACCGTAATTTTACTGTTTATTTAAAAAAAAAAACAAGAAAAGAAAAGAGCCCCTTTACCAAAAAATATTTTTTTGCTTTTGAGGGCAAATTAGTTATTATAATATAACAAAAAACATGTTCGGATCATTTTGTTGCCGGTCAATTTTACAATGATGAATATATCGTATGAAAAGACATTTTTATCCTTAATTACAAGCTTAATAAGTTTTTTTTTGGTTGGCAAGGAAAAAAATCATATTTGTACTATTTCAATCTATTGTTTTTTGTGTCTACAAATATAGTAAAAAACTAAACTCGTTTAGGGATTTAGGATTTTTTATTATGTGATTTCTCCTCTGTTAATGTCGTATAATTAGCTTTCAACTCGAGATTTAAATCCCACTGTTTGATTTTTTAAGAGACAAAGACATGGAGAGGGTTGGGGTTAGAAGAAAGGAAATTTTAATAACTATTTTTTTTCATTCATTTAATTTTTTTTATAGCTTGGTTTTTTATTTAATCTGATTTTTAATTTTCACCCCTATAAATAGTAATAGATAATCATGGTTGCTGGGGGAAGTGGAAGTATGGTGGTGATTATAATAATAAATATGGTGTATGGTGGAAGTGGTATTGCTTTGAATAATTATGATATTTTTTTATTAAAAAAATATATAATCAACGTCAGTGTAATTGGTTGTTGTGTAACCATAGTGATAGGGTGATGGTAATGAAAGTATTGATATTCATTCTTTAAAAAAATCATTTTCATTTTTGTTTTTTTCCCTCATCTCTCCCTTAAAAATTAAAACAAATAAGATTTTCATTATCATTTCTTTCAAATAAATATAAATAAGACTATTTCTAGCTACCAGGGACACCTTTTACCAACCTCAAGTTATCATTGCTTGTAACTCTGAGGGGTGTAACTTTACTGGTTAGACCCTAGGTTTGCTCCCTAGAGATTACCGGTTCGAGTTTCACAAATCTCAGGGCCAATGGAGGCGATGGTCGTTAATTTCAGGACTCGTGAGATTAGTTGAGGTATGCGTAAGCTGGCTCGAACATCCATTTTAATAAATAAATAAATAAACAAGTTATCATTTCCTACAATTACACAAACGTGGATCAATTTGTAAAACCGTTTAAAATAGGTACAATATGGCTTTTTTTTTATATATATAAAAAAAACACAATTGCTTCATTACATCATGGTAGAATTTGTTATATATAAAAATTTACATGTGGAAAGTCTTGGTTTTCATTTTTAAGATTTGATAGATGTTTTGTTTCTTCTTAACTCCCTAAATTCATATGAAAACTAAAGATTTACAAGATTTTTCTTATTTTGTATCCGGGTATTGTTCTTTATTTTTTTATTATTATTAATATAGGTATCCGGGCTAGCTACGTGCATCTCGACTAATCTCACGGGCCCTGAAGATAACGACCATGTAAACCTCTAGTGACCATCATATTAGCAACCACATGACTCAAACCTGAGACCATAGAAGAACCAAACTCTTTAGTCTCAAACTCTTACCACTGAGCCACCTATTATATAGTTAATTGTTGTTTATTCTTTTTATAACCTTCTTATGTGTAACATTTACTTGGTTATAAAAAATATTTATAATTTTTTTTTTGTTTTAGGGTTCTCGAGCTTTATTTGCGTCCTTGACATGTATCCAAAATGCTGTTCATGTGATTTCACTGGATGTATAAAGTAAGTTGATGGTTCTTAACATTTGATGTCCTAAAGTTTATGCAATTTTTGGAAAAATCAAATGTTTCTCGTGATTCAGCAGCGCCTGCTTCGCTTGTCTTGAGAGGAGGAGACACTTGACTTGCTGTCCTCTCCTATTAATAATAATAATAATAATAATAATAAAGAGGGTTTTCTCAAATGGGAAATATATTGGCAAGAGAAAAGGGAGGACGATTATAAAATTATCAAGGTAAACAGCTTTAAAGGATAAATGTTGCATGATTCTTAGCTTCAGGGGGGCCATCCGAATCTCTCTTTTCAGATATCTTTTGTTTTTTTCTCTCCTTTTTAATTAATGCTTTGTTTATATAACTCTTGCTCAGGCCGTACAAGTTTTTTCAACTTCGGAAAAAAAGAATGTCAACGAAAAAAGAATTTGAGGACCCAGTTAATTTAAATAATATTATTAAAAAATATAACAGTAATAAATAAGCAGATATTGTTTAAAAGTACTCTAATATTTTCAGTTAACCTGAATTATTAAACAATTCAATAATAAAAAGTAAAATTTAAAAAAAATAACACAATAAAAATACTTTAATTAAATCAGATTAATTCTTAAACTTTGCAACCATTGAAACAAAATTGAGATAATCTTATAAAAAAAAAACAATAAAAAATTTGAATATTAATTCTTAATAAATCAAATGAGAGCATGATTACTCCAAAAAAACAATAAGAAAAAAGTAAAGCTCAATTTCTAACAAATAAAATGTTGAAAAATAAAAATTTAAAAAAAAATATAATTTAAAAAGGTAAAAAAAAACCCTCAATTTGAGCCTAACCAGGTCAAGATGCAAAATTTCTTACCCATTTGTGATACCAGGGTGAACGCGTTTGAAAGAAAATTGAATATTATCATGAAGCTCAATTATCAAGCAACTTAATATTAAAGGAAAAAAAGAAATTTATTTTAAAAAAACAATGGAAAAAAACATAAGTTAACTCGGGTTAACCCACAAACCTTGTGACCATGAAAATCGAGAAACACTTGAATCAAGTTCAATTAAGAGGTTTAATTTCTAACTAATTTAATTTTGAATGATGAGATGGCGAGAAGAATATCAATTTAGAAAACTTGTCAAAGAAAAAAATATAGCAATTAAAAGAATGAAGATCAAATTTTATAAAAAAAAAATATAAAGGTTGAAATTGTAAGAAAAAATAATCAGGATGACTTAATAGAAAGGAAATGAAAAAAATACGAAGATCAATTTTCAATAAATCAAATAATAAATAATAAAATTGAAATAACTTAATTTTAAAAAAAATCCCAAAAAAAGTCAATTTGCATTAGCACTTGAAAACTTGTGACTTTGATCCTGAAACCAATGACCTCGATCCTAAACCCATTATTAACCTCATAGCAACAGAAAAAAATAATAATCTTAGTTAACTTATAAACTGGTGATTATGAGCAAATGATTGAGATAACTCAATAGAAAAAAAGAAGAAGTAGAAAGTCCAATTTCAAATAAACTAAATATTGAAGGATGAATAAAAATAAATCAATTTTTTTAAAAAAGTCATCTACATTAACTTTTGAAATAATGACTCTAACCATGAACCTGAGACCGATCCTATAGAAACAAAACATAAAAAAATAGGAAAGCAAATCTCTAAAAAATGGGTAAAAAAACATTAGCTTTTAAAAAGAAAAAAAAAACAAGCCAACTTGGGTAAACCTCATAAATCCGGTCTAATTTTTAAAACTCATAACTCGTAAAATCCTTGAACCAAGTTTAATTAAGAAACTTAATTCTCAATCAATTTAATTTTGAAGGATGAATTTATGAAAAAAAAAATTTAAAAACTTGTCAAAGAAAAAAGATAGAAATAAAAAGAATGGGGATCAAATTTGAAAGAAAAAAACCATGGAGAATGAAATTGAAAAAAAAACTAAAAAAATAATCCCAAACAA
>Ga0307517_10006764_pt1 | contig 16872 bp, 8 predicted proteins | sample 23_EM_MG_FD_194515 | JGI IMG/M metagenome (GOLD analysis project Ga0307517, IMG submission 194515) | Populus trichocarpa ectomycorrhiza microbial communities from riparian zone in the Pacific Northwest, United States - 23_EM | ecosystem: Host-associated > Plants > Roots > Unclassified | place...
ATTATTTTTAATTTTTTAATTGTTTTTTATTCGAAAAACTAGTGTTTAACATTATTTAATGACACTACATAAATTAGACAGAGATCGCTTGATAAAGTAGCATTTGCAGAATTTGATCGCAATCCTAGTTTCGTTCTTGATTATATTTTACCTGATGTTATTCCGCGCTTAAACAACCAAAAAAACTGTAGTCCTTGTCGGATGTATTTCATACGTGATGAAATTGTAGATATTTTAATGGAATAATAAAAAATATTTTATATAAAGTATTATTTATTTCATGATGTAATAACAAAAGTTAAATCTACAATATTTAAATTAAAAACTATCAATATTAATATATATTTTTAAAAATTATTTTATAACCTCAATTTCAAAAGTATTCTTAACCAAATACATTAAACTATTTTTTCTTCAACCTCAATTTCAACTACAGTTTTAACCAAACACTTATTTTTTCAAACCAACCTCAACTAAAAATACTTTTTTTAAAACAATTTTTTTCAAACCACAACCACAACAGCTACCACAATACCAGATACACTCTACATTTACTGCTAATTAGTAGCTGGGACGTGGACCAAAGGAAGGACAATTTTCTTTAAGTTTTTGCTCAATAAAACTTTATGAAAGTGGCTGGCAAGAATTTGCATTTCTTAGCAATAATTTATTCATGGGCCATAATGTATAAATTGGCTACTTGTTCCCACATTAAAGGTTCCAACAAGTTTTGCCAATTTCTAGAAGAAAAAAAAAGATAAATTATGAACAATTAGTAAATTACCAATATTTTATTATCAATTTTTTTGTTTGCATCGAAATTGATCGTCAAAGCTGCTTTGTTTTTTTTAATTATTTTTTTAATAGTTTTAACAATGTTGGTATTAAAAATAAATTTTAAAAATAAAAAAGATTATTTTAATTTATTTTTTTAAAAAAGCAAATTTTTCTATTTAATTACTGTTTCTGCTATTTCCAGTACTTGTGCCATCAAGGGTTGACTGCTATTTCTGCTTGACATGCACAAATCGAGCTAGGTTCAGTGTCGGTGTGTGTCATTGTGCCATTATGCAGTATTTTTTGCATCTTCGAGGCTTCAAGTTGGGAGCCCTTCTTTCCCCTGTGATATTCTGACCTCCAAAGCAGATATTTTGCGCCATTCAACAGGCAGATGAATTTCGTACACTGTGAAGGACAGGGGTGGAGCTGTAATTATATAATAAAAAACATTAAAATTCAAGATATAATTTATTATTAAGAAATTTATCTATTTAAATTAAAAATATATTATATTATTATATATTTAAACACTAAAAATATAAAAAATTAAAATATTTTACAAGGACCGGCCCCTACTCGCTTCACCTGGTTCCGCCCCTGGTGAAGAATACAGAGCAATTACATGGTTGTGTCCATTTTTTCTTTTTAAGACAGGATGGTTGTCCTCTAGTATTATTATACTTTTTATTTAAAAAAAAAACTAGAATCATAGCATTAATTATCACAAAAACTCATATTACTCATATTAGATTTTTTTTATGTTTAAAAAAAAAACATGTTTGTTTTTTTTATTTTAAAAAGATTAAAATTTTTTATTTTTTATTTTAAATAAATTTTTTATATTTTCAGATTGTTTTGATATAATGATATAAAAAATAAATTAAAAAATTATTATTTCAATATATTTTTAAATAAAAAAAATTATTACCACAAATATGAACCTGGATGAACTTCAAGCAATTACCTCACTTTTTTTATATAAAAAAATGGATTCTGTAATGCTAATTATTCCTTGATTGGGTCCTTTGCACATGTACTTAGGAACCATGTTCGAGATTCAATAATATCTTTAACCTTTTCAAATTAAAGATTTGAGGAGCACGATCGTCCATGTTTTCGATATCTCTCTCTCTCTCTGCAAGAACTTCAAAAAAAAAACAAACCAAAACCAGACACGTGTATCACATTGGTTAGGGAACTATTTCTATTCTACCATAATTGACGGGCATAGGAGAAGGAATCCAATCAATAGTTAAACAATTGGTGGTTCGTGTTCTTAATTATTACCCAAAATATTCTTCTAATAAAAATAGAAAGCAAGAAAAAAAGAAGAATAATTAATAATCCCTCAACAATTTATCCCCATATTATTCTTATTTTATTTATTTTTTAATATTAATTAGCTAGTAAAGGTTCTGCCAGCACACACCTTGAAAGGTAGTTAATTTGAGATTATAAGGGTCAATATTATTCTTATTTTATTTATTTTTAAAAAAATCAAGAAGCCGAACTCCTATTTCGTTCGATCTCTCTGTGACCCAGCAACTTTTATTTTATGTCCTAGCTAGCTCGGGATGGATGGCTGGCTCCGAGTCATGCAATCAGAGGCCCCATGATCGAGCTGGTAGACCCTAATTGCCTTGCACACCCTCCAGCTTAACCATGTTTTCATCAAGATTTTTCTTTTCTCAACTGTTTATAAGGTCGCAGAAGAGTGGCTTTTTCAATTATTAGCTTGAAGAAGGGCCTTGTTTTCAGTATGGATGATGAACAAGGAACGATGAAGAAGCGTTCTGGGATTTGGGCACAGTCAAGAGGGGATAAATATAAAACCATGCGTTTTATTGTGGAGATGATGAAGAGGCAATACGCTTCCATGGAGTTTCTCTTTTTTAGTGAGAGAGAAGGGCTTTCAATACGTGGGCCCCACAAGATGGGATGGGCCCACCTTCAAAAGGAGCGACAGGAGGTATCTCTCTATCCTCCAGCATCGGATTCCAAAATTTGTCCTCACGGGGCTCACAGAAAGCGACAGATCGTCGCAGCATGTGGCATGGCCGCATTTTATCCGCGGGGGCGGGGGCCCTGATTTGTTTTCTAATGTTGTTGTTTTTAAAATATATTTTATTTTTAAAATTAATATATTAAATATGTGTTGTTGTTTTTAAAGTATTTTTTGTTTTGAAATATATTAAGACTATATTTAATTATTATTATTTAAAATATATTTTTAAAATGAATATATTAAAAAATGATCTAGAAATATATATAAAAAAAATTAAAATTTATTGAAACATAGGCCCAAGAAATTATTAAAATCAATCAATAATTCCCAAGTCAATACAAGCCCAAGAAATTATTAAAACATGTGCCTTGTTGTTGACTTTGATGCTTCATGTTTGGTCCTTGGAATTTTTCCATTTCATTTCCAGCAGCTGAATAATTGCAAAGCTGGTTTGGCCACAGAAAGTGGAAAATAAAATTATTCTTCATGAAAAGTGTTTGAAGAATCATAGTATCCGAACATATATCGTAATTGTCAAACGAAGCTAGCTGCTGATCAACAATATTGTCCCCTTTAGGTTTTGCAACTTTTTCTTGAGAAAATAACTTATATATTGTCAAAAGTGTCATGATGATATTGTTTGTGGAGATTATCAAGCCATGGTGTTCTTTTCTTTTTTCTTTTTCTGAGTAACAATTTTTAAAATAATGTTCAAGTGTGAAGCCAGCTGATATTGCTTGTAAATTACATTAGATTGATTTTTTTTTATTTTTTTCAAGCTTTCTTTCTATATTTAGAGTTTCATTTCTTTATAATACTCATTTAAAGTTTTATGTACTTGATTGCATAAATAAATTTAGATTTTAGTTAATAAAATCATTTCAATACTACCGAAATAAACTTTCTAATAAATTAAAAAAAATAGAATTCAAGATACATTATCGTTAATACGAACTTCATGATCATAAAATGATGGGTTTATCAATCCTCCATTGAGTTCTCTCAATTGCATTCCTAATATACTAAATATTTTTCAATTGATTCTATATATCCATGATACTTTTTTTAAAAAAGAATCTAGAATGCATATACTGTACTGTAATAAAACGATATCATTTTGATGAGGAATGACGTTTCTGTTAGAGAAAATAGACGAATCCAATCTTGTCACGGGAACTGCATTGATATTAAAAACATAGTTTGGGTACTAATTTGAGGTTTGCCCTGTAGAATAAAACAAGGTCATCTAAATTCTAGTTTATCAAAGCAAAAAAAAAAATTCAAAATATGTTGGTCCATATATTTTGTAAGTTCAAGATTTTGGTCCACATTATCCCGGTTGTTGGAAATTTTTCAAAGGTGCCTTACAGGTCAAAAGGTCCATGATCTTGTGTTTTTGGGTAGCCTGAAATTATCAAACAGTAATGCTCGGTAAGAAGCAATTACATAATGTTTCTAAATTGGAAAGATACATTGAGAAATTAGATTTATAATTGAACTTCTTTTGTTTAAGCCAAAAAAGAGAACGACACGAACCTTTTTGAAGAACATAATTAAGAAGCAAAACTCAAACAAAAATGCATTTGAATTTAATTTTCTAGGACGTCCCACTTACCTCTTCTTTTTAAATCGATTCCTTAAAAAATATAGTATCCTAATTTATACGTGAAATAAAAAAAAACCTCTTTTTATCTTTTTGTGAACAGGAGGAATGATGAGCAATTAGCAAAAAGAATTGTTTATTCATTTGCACTATTCAAGATGCGCGTTTTTGTACATTTTGGTTTCTATTGTATTCAAAAATTTTACTTCACACTTAAGCTTTATTTCTCTTGTATTTCAGTCCCTTGTAGTTAAGAGGGGTAAGAAAGAGTCGCCGAAAAAGAAGAGGAGGGAGAAAGCTTTCAATCAAGTCCGTTTTGGTTATAAAAATTATTGATCTTAGTATCGATAAGTTGTATTGAAGAAGGGACTTCAATGAGGTGGTTTGACCCTTTAGTAGTGCTGAAAAGGATAAATTGGGATCCTAGAAGTTTGTCTTGATTTCATTTTGTGTTTTTTGGTTGATTAGAGTATGTTTGGTGATTAGGAATAAGTTTATGAGGGTTTCTATAATGTTTCTTAGTGTGAGTTTTTTTTTTATGAAAACATGTTCAAAATTGAGTTTTGAAAATTCAAACACTCAGAATTTGATTTTTGGATGAGCGGAAATTATTACAAGGAACAACACATCATTCACTCCGTTTCTAAAACAATTGCCAAGCTTGCTTAGGTTTTTCTTTTTAAAGGCTAGGCATACCGACATGATGCCTAACCTTTGTAGCTTTTGTTTTCAAAAGCTAGGCGCGCATGTTTAGCCTTCTAAGCCCAAACATGTCTAGCTCAATCCACTTGGTCCATCATTTTTCTTTTTTCTTTTTTTTTTTATAATTTAAAATAAAATAATTACAATGAAAGTTACACACACACACACATAAGATTATGCCATGCTTTTTAAATAAGACTTGATAATTTTTATGATAATACTAGCAATTATTTTATGAATAATTATATATGAACCTAATATGCTCTTAAAAATATATTGCACATGGATATTAAACAAAAATAAAAGGTATATTATGTTATTTGTTTGTTGTGAATTTTTTATATAGTTTTCTTGATTTAGTTAGTATTTTAATTTTTCATACAATCATATAAAAGTTACAATACATGATATTTTTGTTTCTTGATTGAAACTTGATTTTTGAATCATGATTAGTTTTTATTTAAAAAATCATGCTTCTAATAAAAAGATATTATTAATAAAAAAATATATATGTTGCATGAAAAAAAATGCATAAATAAGAAAAGAATTTTATTGAATATTAATGCTCATAAATTAAAAAAAAACATTTAGCATATTAGGTTCATATATAATAATTTATGAAATAATTGTTAATATTATATATATATATATATAAAAGAAGTCATACTTTTAGTTGGAAAAACAACTGAAGGGTATTTCATGGGAAAATATTTTAAATATAATTTTAACTTTTTATTTATAGTGAATTTTAATTAAAATTTGTGAAAAGACTCAAAAGAAAAAAAAAGTTGTACAAAAAAAGGCAAGTCATTTGGGCCTAAAGGACAAGGTTTGTGGGCCTGACCAAATACAAATAAGATTTAACATCCATTGGCATACAATGTCAATATGCATGTATGACATTCTTGATTTTTTTTTCAACCATGCAAATGACATGTTAAAAAAAATAAACAAATAAATGAATGATGTATCATCTACTAGTAATGATTTGTCGCTAGAAAGTTGAGATCTAAGTTTTTAGATAAAAAAAAAAAACTTTATTTTCATTGATTTTTCATCTAAAAACACGTAAAAAATCCCTAAGCATCTAAATAAACTCATTTTCAACCTTAAAACACCCTTAGATCAATTAAAAAAATTCAAAATTAAATTGAATAAAAAATATATCCCGAGCCCTAATCTATTTTTCTCAGTGAGATGAAATTTGAAGAACACCTTAATGGTATTTTTTTATCAAGAGAAATTGAATGAAACTAAGATTTTTTTTTTATATTGTAAGAATATGATCAACCGACCACTTTCTCTCTTCTTCCTAATTTTTCAAGGACATTTTCTTTCTTCTCTCAAAATTGATGGACCGAAACGTAAAACAAATAAAATGTAGGACCTAAACATAAAATTCTAAGACTAAAAGGACAAAAAATAAGTAAATTGAGAGTTTTTGGATGAAAAAGAACTTTCTTTTGACATTATGAAAACCCCCCTCTTCTTTTTGCTTTTTTTTTTGTAAGCTTGGTCTTCTTTTTTTTTGAAGTTTTTTTAGTTGTTCTACACACAACAAGTTACTTCTTATTCTATAAAATTGGAATCTAATTTAATTTTGAAATTGCATCAAACAAAATAAATTGTTAAGAAAAAATAAACAGTTAAAATATTACAAATAGCATATGAAATGATGAAATTAATATAAAATAACGAAATTAATAATTAATAAAGTTGATATGAAAAAAAAAAAGACGGCATTGTTGAATTGAATGTGCCATCCATGGTGGATTCAGAGAGAGTTCACAAATATGCATGGAATCTTCTAGTGTATCACTGTAATAACGCAAACATGTAACATCCGGATCATTGAAAAATTCCCTGCCTCTGCATCCTGCATGAGGCATCCTGCATCTGGGTTCAAGCCTCGGCATGCATATCTATTATCCCCGCGGTGTCTTACCTGTCTACTGGGCTTGCAGAGTGTTCAGTGAATCCGGGAATTAGTCGTGGTGCACGTAAGCTGGCCCGGACACCCCGGGTTATCAAAATAAAGAAATTGTTTTCGTCACATGTGATCCATAAATATCAAAGGCATTGAAAGAATCAAGGGAAAGGCAGTTCAGAATTTTTCCAGAGGACATGGAGTCATTTAAGATAATGACCCAACGAAAAGCATAGGGAACTCCGAATATCCTCAAAATATGTTATTAGGATTCGATTTCTGTAGCGAATAAATTTTCTGACTACAAACTTTCAGTTGCAAGTCATTAGCTGATTAATGTCACAAACCTCTATGACCACCTTTTCAAGTGATAGAAACACAAGACAAGATGCCCGAGGATTACTTGACACAGACAAACACGGCAAAATGCTTGATAACATGCACATGAAAATATCCAGAGGAATTGTTAAAATTCAGTGCTCATTCGTTCAAATAATAATCTCGTTTTGGTATAGCATTGCTAATCATGTTTAAGTTATGCAGCATGGCCAACCATAGCTTACATCATACAATCAAAGATGAACTTACCGGAATTACAGAGGAAAAAAAAAAGGGATCAATGATGATGATACAAGTAAAGAACAGAGTGCCTACTCCCATCCAAGTTTTAATTTGGGAGAGGCAAACAATCACATCTGGATGACGTAAACTCCAAAATGGAAAGTTTTGGGAGTATTAGCTGCCCCTTGTTGGTCCACTTTAACACTGGGTCAATATCTCAGCCCCGTCTTTTGTGATTAGAATGGTGTGCTCGAACTGTGCTGATAGGCTTCCATCTTCGGTTACAACTGTCCAGTTATCATCCCACATTACAGGGTTAACGCTACCAATTGTCAACATGGGTTCTGCATTAATTCACCATGGCAACAATTGGTGAGTGAGAAAGGAGGGAGGTCAGTCATTTACCATATACAATCGTTCACAAGAAAAGAAAAGGAAGCTACAACTTCCAAGTGATTCCATTTGTACATGTGAGACTAGCAGTTCAAGTTGCTAGTGCTGGGAATGGAGTCACTTGGAATGATCTTTAACTAATGGATGTGAGTACAAATCCATGTGTGTGGATGTTTAACCAATCCATTCCTGATTGACTCAATTGGTATGGAAGTTATATAACATGGGAAAACCATAGAAAACACAACTTATTTGAATGTCAGGAGGGACAGAATCAAAACACTCACATCAAGATGTTATAAGAGAAATGTGAAGCAATTAACAACAGAAATTTAATTCATAATATAAATTATCGAACACCTCCCCAGAAAAAAAATTATCAACAGAGATACTAAATGTTTTCATCCCTCCAAATTTCATTAGATTCTCCATTCCTTGGAGCTGCAATATTACCACTTTTGCTTTGATTAGAAAACTTTAATCCATTGGGACATTTTCATATCACATGCATACGAATTAATGAAGCTTCGTAAGGTAAATTTCACATGTAAATACCGATAGTGAAGGTCTGATTCAACATCATGCGCCCACCATCATTGTTTCCTGAAAAGAACATAACATTGTTAGCGTTAAAGAATATTAATATTATCTTTTGGAAAGAAAAAAAATTGCATTAATGCTGGCATCTGGGAGAAAAAGAGAAATAGGAAAAATTGTTTATTGCAATCATGGAGGTAAGGCTCAGTCTAATAGGAAATGTTTCTGTATCTCTATCTGCAATTACATTAAGAATAGTACTCAAGGTACCAGATTACTATATTCGTGCACAACTAGCTCTTTAAACAACTTATCACAAGTTGCCCTTTCATCTTTACTACATTTCAGCATTCTATGCAGATTGCAATTTCATTCATTCCATGGTCAATAAAATAACATGAGAACCTACAGCTCTTTTATGTTTAGCAAACTTCAGTGCATCTAGCAGATCAAATTGTGTGAGTGTCCCTTGCTCATCTTTTTCAATACTTCCAAATTCTCATTTTCATTCTGAAACATCTAGACATTGTGGAGGATTTGATATACAATCATGCAGAATGGCACAAAAGGATCCATGTAGCTGACCCCAACTAGTTTGGGATTGAGGCTTGGTTGTTCCAAATCCCAGAACCTAACGAGTGAAAGGGTGAACGCAAGGGGACACCCAGCTATTATTAAAACCGCATAATATGTGAAATGAAATAACAGAGGAGAGTTCAAAGTCAGGTCGATTACTGAAGTGCTGAACAACGGGATCGGCATGGAATACACGTCCAACACCATGGCCAACAAAATGTCGGACAACACCGTAAGAATATCTATCTGCATGGTCACTTGAGAAAACATAATCATGAGTGAGTATCAAATCGAAACTGAAATGTTTTTGTTTGTTTGTGTGTGAGTGAGCGTGGTCATGAGAGAGCGTGCGTTTTTGTGTGACACACATATACAAGCTAAAGATTTTGATGCTGCTTGGTAACTAGAGATGAAAAGATTCCCTTGGAAGTCAGAAAAAAATATTGAAGAGATTTTAAACTTCCTCAAATATGTAGGGCATAGTTTTCAAGTTCGTCATAAAGTTGATAAAATTGTTAGTCAATAAATATCATCGATTCACCAGTAGTCAATAAAATATTCACAATAGAGGATAAACCAAGGGCAAGAAATGCAGAAATTAAAACGGTAAAAATAATATATATATATATATATAATGAATCTTGCATTCCCACCACAGTTGTACAGGAGAGAAGATGATGAAAATGCAAAACTGAGTAAATAGAATGCTATAGCAGGTTCCTTACTGTATTGTTTTGCCAATTTTCTTGTACTCTACTCCCGGTGCACAAATTGATATTGCTCTGTAAAGGCATTCTTCAGTCACCTGTACGATGATCAACAAACATTCTCATACATATATACCTAAAATGAACAAGATTCGCAGAATAATTCGTCTAGTCAAACAATTATTCATCACAAGAGACTACTTCTCAGGAGTTTCCAAAGAAAAGTACGTAGAAACCAATGATGGCTAACAAAGATGGACTTTAAATGATAATATTTACTTTCATCAGGCATAAAAGGATGATTATATTTAGTCTCTAATCCATAGAAGGTGAACAAGCATATTCTGTTAAGAAAAAATCAGTCTATGATTTAAGACAACGCTATATTTCCATGTATAGCAGAAAAAGGATAGAACATTTAGTGTGTGTGCAAAATCATATCAAATGGTGATCTCTAGTGTCCAGAACTGTACAAAACTAGTAATTAGTGGTTACATGAATGTAATAAAAAATTTACCTGGATGGCAAAAGTTAGAGTCTTCGTTAAATAGGTGGCTGTTAATTTGGTTAACAGACTTCAAGACTAACACTGAGACAAAGAAGGTGTTTTGACAGAACTGTTTCAGGTTCTCTAAGTATGCTACAAAGCTTGCAGATGCTTTAGATGAGCTTAAAGTTCAGTTTAAAGCATGATATTCTAGCTCGGTACAGAAAATCTCATAGAGGTCACCAATGATGATGGCAGCCCACTACACTAGGCTTGCAACGTTTTGTCCATTGTAGATTATAGTTGCATTTAAACCTCATGTTCTCTTTTGGCCAATAAAAATGCTTATTCACTAGCAATCAGAAAAAAAAAAAAAAGAAAGAAAGAAAGAAAGGAAGGATTCTGGAACTAGGAAGGCGATGTGCTATGTACCTAACTCCAATAGTAAATAACATTGTTAGTAAACAAGCAATGGCTTTTACTTTATGACTGGCAACCACAGAAACAAATGGATGCCACATAAGTGCACCATTCCAAAGAGTTACCTGAACCAGTTTTCTGGCTTCATCATCAACATCTCCACAAAAGAAAGTTGCTGAGGTATCACCATGATAACCCTGCACATCAAAATAAGATCACTAGATTTAAGAGACAGAGAAATCAGAATATGCAATGAGCAATAATTGCAGACAAACTATGATTTATTCTTTAAAACCAGTTCCACTTTTCCTATAAACTACAGGGATATCATATCTGTTCACTCAAGGATATACTGGAAAAAATGAAAAACCAGAAGACACTCACATTTAGATAAACTGTAACATCAATGTTGATTATATCACCATCCTGCAAAAAGAAAAAATAAACACAATGGCTAAGTAACATTTTACTCATTCAAACAGATAATAGCTTAACTACAGAAAGATTGAAATTCCAAAACTTTAACAGAGAGACCTCAAGAGCACGTGAGTCTGGTATTCCATGGCAAATACACTCATTCACTGATGTGCAGACACTCTTAGGAAACCCACCATATCCAAGAGGTGAAGGATATGCTCCGTTATCAATTATCATTTGATGAACTGCTTGGTCAATGTCATCTGTTTTTATACCTGGCTGCCAACAAAAACAACAATTAGAACTTTGAGATCAGTTAAACTGACTGACCACTTCTTTTTAATGCATGGACAATCAGTATATTCTCAATAACTGACCCACTCATAGCTACCAATCCTACTAATACAAACTAGAAGAAGGCAATGGAAAAAATAAGAGGCTAAAGTTCATAGCAAGATAAAATAAATCACTACAGTTTCTTAGTGGCATAATGAGGCTAATGATGCATTTTAATTAATTTATATAAAGCACGAGATAACTATCCTTTTGACTGGTCAGAAAGTACCATCATTTTACCTTGACTAAAGTCCCAGCATACTGAAGAACCTGGGCCGCAAGCTTTCCAGAAGATCTCATGCATTCTATCCCATTCTCATCATGCACTTCGGCCCCACTTGCAATGCCAGGTGGTTGCCGAGAATTGACATAGGGAGGCCTTGGTATATGATCTGGAACAGGTCGACGAGGAGACAACTTCCCTGGCCTTAGACGTTGCTGCTCGGCATTAGGCACTTCATCCAGATTTCTGCTAATTTCAATGACGAAAATATTAGATGTGCCATCCATCTTCTGTATGTCAGTGTTTTTCTCAAACTCTCTATGCATGCTCATTGTGAAAAAGTAAAACAATGCACAATACCCTATTTCATCAGGTCCATCCCAGAAGCATCAAACTGGCCGATATGGCCCAATATGATGCGAAGTTCCTTTTATCTATAGGGTAAGTAAATTCAAATGATATACACAGACCACAACTTATGCCTACATCCTAAAAAATTAACTCACACGTGTTTATGTACAAGCATGTTGCATGAAACCTATAGAAACAGCACAGTGCAGCTCACTTCAGAAGTGCAGTATATCCATAAACCAAAGAAAGCGCATTACAGACAAGCAAAAAAAGAAAATGAAGAATAGAAGGATGGTATATTTTTTGTGTGTTGGTTTTGGCATACCTTCTATTGAATAAAAGATTGGTCAAGCCAGAAAGCGTTCTAGATAGTTGCATTGACACATGTTTGTTTCCTGTAAGAAAATTGGAAAAAACAAAAACATACTGTTCTGGTGAGGTAAAAAATGCCATGAGCTGCAAACAACAAGGTCTAAAACCAGCTAGCATAAAATAACATTCAATGGAAAACCAAACCATTTAGATAGAAACTGAATTTAGCCCATTGGAACTTTAAAACTTCACAATAAATTATCTTTCTTTGTCTCACAACTCACAGGTAACTGTTCATTTCATAAATCACCTAAGTTGATGCAAATCAATATAAAATATGAATACAACAGCACCTAACATCAAAATCTCCAACTGAGTATTCAATAATTTCAAGAAAGCATTAAAATTTTGCAGGTTCGACAACCACTCGGTGTAAAAAAGACTGCAGCCAAAAGAAAGACAAGGACTTACTACAATAACTGAATAGCGGGATAAACAGAAGAAAGTGAAAAGGGACCTGGTTTGTAGAGAAAGAGACGAGAAACTGGCTGTTTTGATAGAAGCAAACGATCTCCTACAAAAGAAGAGAGGAGCCTTGGTTGCAGGGAAGAGGCGCCAACCATTTTTGTGCTTTCAGTGCTTATCTTTTCTTGAACAACAGAAATCTCTCTGTTTTTCTTGCCCTCCTTTGTTCTTCTCACTTTTTCCAATTGCTTTGAAATGTGTTATGGGCCTGTTTAATTTGGCCCATTTGGTTCTTATTTCCGTCGTTCGGGCTCAAGCCCAAATTTGATCCATTATAGTTCATAGTTGGCAATAACATTTAAGACGGGCTACAAAATTGATAAAAAGGGCAACCTGATTTTCACTACCCGAAGTTCCCAGAAAAAAAGAAAAGGCAAAATAAAAGATTGGCCGCATGATTCGACAAAGTGCAAACTTTAACAAACACTAAAATACATGAAAAAATATTGTTGCTCGTGTCTTTGTTTATTTTTTTTTGGATTTTTATAGTGATTTTTTTTTATTTTAATCATCAAACCTTTTTTCTCATGCAGTATTCTATAGCCAAATTAAATGTAACTTTTTTCCTTGTAGGTTCGCAACATACCTATTTTCCATCTATTTAATTTTTTTACATTTAATTTTTAGTCTAAAATTCCATTTCTCATATTTTTTTTATCTTTGGTTTGAAGTAAAAAGGAGAAAATTTCTGGATTTTAATTGTAAAGAGAGAAAATCGTTGGTTGACAATGATTCTAACCACCAAAATGATCGATCTTGGTGTTAACATGTTCCATTTTATAAGAAAAGTTTCACTAAGATGTTTTTTCATCCTTAAAATTCATGATAAAATATATCTGATCTCAGGAAATTCTTGGGTTTCGGGTTGATTTGTTATTTTTAGACTATTTTTGGGTTATTTAAAGGCATAACATGTTTATTTAGGTCTCTATGATGTTTTTTAGGTGTATTTAGATCGGCAATTGGTTGAAAATGGATTTTTTAAGTGTAAAACACTTGTTGTCCAACTTTCTAGCGACCTCTAGTTGCTAGAATCTTGGTAGAGTAGACGATACGTTTTCTTTTTTTTTTCTTTCAAAAATCTCATAGAGATTACAAGTTGTCAGCTCCATTAAAAAAAATTAAAAAAATTAAAAATCCTAGACGCATGGGTTGCTCTAGGCTCACACGCATTGGCTTATTTTTTTAGGCCCAGGCATGCCAGACCTTAACCTTTTTATTTTTTTATTTTATATATTTTTTTAATTTGATCTTTCACAATTGAATCTTTATTGATTTTTCTTGTTTAATTTGTTTTTTCAATTTTTATTATTTGATATTTCGTTGATTTTTAATTTGACAATGAAATTTGTTTCAATTTAATATTTGTAGGTTTATCGAGATCTCAAACAAGCGTCGTGATATTTAGTTGTTTATTAATTTTGTGAGCATTTATTTTTCTTATCATGTAATTAAATAAAAAAATTAAATAAAAAATTGTTAGACACGATTGAGTCCATGACCCGGGTCATGGATTTGACTGATTAACTTTAGTTAGTTACGAATCAGGCTTTATAATTTATTTCAGTTGCACAAATAGTTCTCAATTTATTTAACTAAATATCTCATAACCTAATTTTTTACCTTCTTTTCAAAATATTTTTCAAAGAAATAAAAATAAAAAATTCAAAAAATATGTTTTTTACGCATTTATATCATTTTCAATGTCTTTTTGAAAGAATCTAAAATTCAAAAATCTATTTTCAATGCATTGAACTATTAACGTTTTTATTTAAAAATCTCTGATTAATTTTTATTATTGAGATGATGTTGACATTGCTTTTAAAAAAAAATACAAAATAAAAAAACATAAAAAAATAAACCAAAAGCACAAAGTAAAAAAATAAAAGGACCGAAATAAAACTAACTTGCTTGCATACCAAAATTACATTGCTTATAAATGTAAAAAAATCTAGGACGATCCGCATTTATTAAAAAAAAAATTAACCTAGGGTGGAAGCCGAAAAAAAAAAACAATCTCTCCCACCCATTAAGAAAAAACTTAGCCCAAAAATCTTCAACCGAAACCGTCATTCACAAATATTCAACACTCACCATCAACCATACCGGCCCGAGAACCACCAACAGCTATATATCCTAACAATCACAACCGTTGTAAGCTCTTCCTTCCACTCATCTGACCATTGATGACAGTACAGCCACAGGCCACGGTTCTCTCCCTCCTTCAGTCGACACAACCCCTCACTCTTACAACTGTCAGTCAGATCCTTTCCAGCCACCAGCCGCAACCAAACACACCAGCAACTGAAACTCCTCCAAACCAAAACTAAATCATTCCTTCTCTCATTTGTCATGGTTCTCTTCACTCTAATAAAAATTTCCCATATAATCGGCTACCAAACAAACCCAAACCTTCCACTCGTGACATACACAGCACCACTTAGCCATCACATACCCCATCTCTCTTCCATGGCCATCATAGAAGTAGCTGAGTTTTTATAGAGAGAGAGAGAAGCAAATCGGTGGACAAGAAAACAAAACAAATCGACTGTTTGTGTTTTTTTTTTGTCTTGCAGGTAGCGGTGACCTTCATTGCATGCACAAGAAGAAAAAAAGAAGGCGTCACATCAGATCCACTAGGTTTCTTCCTTACACCAGCAGCGGTAACGCGGGGTTCCATGCACTATCGGTGAAGATGGCGCCTGAGACCACGTGACACCACTATTCTTGCAATACCAGTTTACTTCCAACAACTTCTTTGTTCAATCTCAGCAGTTCCAATTTACTCCCAATATTCTAGAAGGTCCATTTTGGATTTTGAAGGATTTTTGATATGTTTGTTGTGATCATTATTTGATATTTGATAACGATTGTAAATATGTGTGATTTTAGGTTATGTGAATAGATTAGTAAAAAGAGGATGTGTTTACATAATTTTTATCTTTTTAGCATGTGTTAGATAAAGAAAAAAAAAATCATTTGTTTTAACTAGCATTATAACAAAGTTTCTAAAAGAAAATCATGTTTGTATTTTTAATAAAAAAAATATAAAAGATAAATGAAAGAAAAAGATAATTTTATTTTGCATGATATAGCCTTTCTTGAAAATACCTTAAAAAATCAAGAAAACCAGTTTTTATATTTTACATGCATCATGGATTTAATAACAAGTTCATTAAACCTATAAAAGACTTGATCTAAAACTTTCCAAATTTATTTATTTTTAATATTTTAATATTTATAAATTTATACAAAATAAAGACTTTCCAACCATAAAAAAAAAAAGAAGCAAATTAAGTGCATAATAAATGAGAATCGCATTCACTCTCTCCTTTTTGTTTACTTTTTATATTTGAGAGTTACATGTGAGATGTATTTTTATATTAAAAAAACAAAAATAAAAACATAATAAAACATTATTTTACTTTAGAATTACTAAACTTGATCTATAAAGTTATGGTTTACCTTACTGAGATGGATGCTCTTTGATCAATAGACAGAGTAATGATTATAAAAACACAACAGAGTTTAAATAATAATCAGATAAATGAATAATATTACAGCTTATCTTAGATATGATGTACTAGGGGTGATATTGTCTTTTCTATACACAACCAATCTTTTTATCCATATTTATAGACTAGTTAGAGTTTCTAGTGACAAAATATTAGGTGACGATTTCAAAGCTTGAAACCATAAAAGGTCAAGAATTTCTTGTTCTTTTCATGTTTAAATTCGATTCGAAAAAATGATCATCGCGACATCTTATACTTGCGACAAAATATATGCATAAACTTGTTAATTTACTATTAAGATTTTTTATGTTAAAATAGTGTAGAAAGTATATTGTCATATTCAATTTTTTTATATTGAAAAATAAAATTATTCAACTCACAATGAATCACAAGTTACAGCTAAACTGGGTTGTCCCCTCCTGGAACTCAAAAGGTTCCAGTAATAAAGTAACGAACTAATGACAGTAAGGAGTTCAAGATTGGATGCACAGTGAT
>Ga0307517_10006765_pt1 | contig 16871 bp, 11 predicted proteins | sample 23_EM_MG_FD_194515 | JGI IMG/M metagenome (GOLD analysis project Ga0307517, IMG submission 194515) | Populus trichocarpa ectomycorrhiza microbial communities from riparian zone in the Pacific Northwest, United States - 23_EM | ecosystem: Host-associated > Plants > Roots > Unclassified | place...
TGTACATTTTTAGGGGCTTCCAATTTTGATGCCGCAACAACAAGTTCGCCGTAGTGAAGCTTTTTACCGGAAGGCTTATGAATGATATTACCTGATTCGGCATAACATTCTGAAGGGGGAACGCCCCATTTGCCGGCAGCAGCTGCGATGAGCATTTCGCGTGCCGATGCACTCAGTGTTAACAATTTTTTGTAAGAGCCGCGTATGGTCGAACTTCCGCCTGTGATCTGGCTTCCATATTTTTTATTGTCACCCTGGGCAAAAATTATATTGATATTGTCCAGATCCACCTCTAATTCCTCTGCGATGATCTGGGGTACTGATTGGTAGGAGCCCTGGCCCATTTCTGCACGGTGATCGGTAATGGTCACCTTGCCATCCGTGTCAATTCGGATCCATGCATTCATCTCCACACCCGATTCCGCTGCGCCGGATGCATTGATCATTTCTTCCTTTTTCGCGTTTGCCGGAAAATAGAAGCCTAAACAAAGAGCTGTTCCGGCAACACCGGATACTCTGATGAAATTTCTTCTGGATATTGCTTTCGTTTCCATATTCGCAAATATTTTGGTGGATTGAGCTTTTCTAACCGATCTTTAAATCAAAAGGCATTTTACGTATTCGTGTTCCTGTAGCAGCAAAAATAGCGTTGGCTAAAGCCGGAGCAAACGGCGGCAAGCCAGGCTCTCCAACGCCTTTTATTTTTCCGCCTTCGGCTAATATATGCACTTCAACCTGCGGTGTTTCGTTTATCCGCAGAACGGGGTTGTCATAAAAATTACTTTCAACAACCTTCCCGTCTTTAAGGGTGATCCCCGGCTTTATGGCCGCAGTAAGCGCCATAACAATAGCGCCTTCAACCTGGTTCTTCACATTGTCCGGGTTAACTACTTCGCCCAAATCGATCACGGCTATTACTTTATCTACTTTTATAGTTTTTTGTGCCTGGTCGTAGCTTACCTCAACTACTTGTGCACACTGACCCGCAAAAAATTTCCATTGCGCCACTCCTCTGCCTTTACCCTTTGGCAGCGGCTGGTCCCAGTTCGACAGTTCCCTGAGCTTTTCAAAAACCCTTTTGGTATCCGAAGATTTGGTTAACAAACTCAGCCGGAAATCAAGCGGATCTTTGCCTGCCTTGTATGCCAGTTCATCTATAAAACATTCATGGGCAAAAGCTACAGTTGAGCTGGTCACCGATCTCCAGGCTGCCATGGGAACATGATAATCGGTCCTCACATAGGAGGTTTTGATATTCGGGATCTCATAATCCTGTTCAGCAATACCCTCCACCATTGTGCCGTCAACTTTGGTTTTATCAAAATCCTTTCGCACGGAGTCCTGGTAAGAAGGACTGATCACCTTATGCCTGAATGCAACCAGCTTTCCATCATCCGAAAAACCGCCGCTGAGTTGAGAGAAAGTCATCGGCCTGAAAGGCCCTTGTGTGGTAGTATCTTCTCTTGACCAGATCACCTTTACCGGTTTACTGGTATGTTTGGCCACATTCAAAGCCTCTATGATATAGTCATAATACAGCCTGCGGCCAAAACCACCGCCTATAAACATTGAATGTAATTTAACATTATCCGGCGCAAAACCCGCAAGCTTGGGCACATCATTTGGCCCACTTCCTACAATAGAACTCGGCACCTGTGTCGATGTCCATATTTCTGCTTTATCACCCTGCACCTGCGCCACACAGCTCATTGGTTCAAGGGTATGATGAGCGATCATGGGCGTTTCGTAAAATGCCTTAACTGTGTTTGCAGGTGGTACCTTAACCGTGTCGATAGCGCCGATATTTTTATCAATTATCCCATCCTGGCCGGCAAGCTTGCGCAGGTTGTTTTCGTAGTCCGATGAATTAAATGTTTCGAATCCCTTGGTGTCCCATTGGATCTTGAGCTTTTTACGCCCTTGCAAAGCGTTCCAATAAGAATTAGCTATTACGGCTACTCCAGTGAAAGAATACCTGCCCACGAGCCGTTCAACCTCAACCACCTTTTCCACACCGGGAACTTTGAGCGCTTCACTGGCATCAAAACTTTTTAAAGTTCCCCCAATAACCGGGCACCTTTCAACCGTGGCATACACCATGCCGGGCAACTGCACATCAATACCAAACTCCGCCTTGCCGCAGGTTTTCAATGGTATATCCGGGCGTTTGGCCACTTTACCCAATATCTTAAAATCTTTAGGGTCTTTAAGCTGGGGCTCTTTAGGCATCTCCAATTTTGATGCTTCCTCCACCAGCTCACCATAAGAAAGTGTTTTTTGATTTGACCTGTTAATCACCTTGCCGTTCTCCGCATAACAAAGCCCGGGATCAACCTGCCACCTGGTACTTGCTGCACCAATGAAAACCGCTTTTGCCGCAGCCCCTACTTTTCGCATATCCGTGTAGGTTGTCCTGATAGAAGAGCTGCCCCCGGCGCGTTGCCTGTTTCCAAATTCCTTTTCACCGTTCGTGCTTTTTATAGTGATCTGATCTAATGAGACCTCAAACTCTTCGGCTATCATAGCCGGCATGGACTGGAAAGTCCCCTGCCCCATTTCAGGCTTTGTATTATAGATGGTGATATTGCCATCGGATTCAACAAGAATCAAAGGCGTAAAGTTTTTAGCCGTTGCAGCATTCGCTGTTGTACTTGCATATCCCTTGTTGGAAATGCCAAGCCATAGCGCAACACTTGCAGTGCCTGCAGTTTTTATAAAATAACGCCTCGATACCTCACTCATAGCTTTCAATCCTTTCTATTTCGCTTTAGCAGCAGGTGCGTAGGCACCTTTAGCAATCCATAAACGTACTTGCGCAACAAGAGCGGCTCTGTTAACCGGCGGTAATTTACGCCCGTCACCCGGATGCCAGGCCCAGCCCACAAGGTCATCTTTAGCCATGTGATCGATCAGTTGCGCTTTGGTACGTCCACCATTTTGTTTTGGATCGAGCAGTTGCAATGCCAGCTGGCGCGGTGTACGGCCCTGAAATACCATCGGCATTTTAGCAGGTGGAAGCGCCCATTTCGGATTTCCCGGCGGCATGTGCAGGCCCGGGGTATTTGCAGGCTGATGGCAATTGCTGCAGCGTACTGCATAAAGCCCATGTCCATCAACACCACGTTTCACATTCATGGTATGCAAATGGCTATCTTCTCCCTGCAAAGGCACATCGCCCGATGGATGGCAATTCATGCACCGCGGACTCATCAATACTTTATACACCGACATAAATGCTTTGACAGACCCAACACTGTCTTTAGCCGGGGCTGCAAGCGCCTTGCGATTTGCGGAATCAGTCCTGAACGATAGCACCATCAGGCTAACAGAAAACAGAACTATGCCTAAATAAATAACTTTTTTCATGCTGCTGTTGTAGTTTGATGCCTGTTTATAATTTCGCTCCTGCACTTTGTAACTCGGCCGCTTTATGAATTGCAGCCCTGATACGTTGATAGGTTCCGCAGCGGCATATGTTGCCCGACATTGCATCGTCAATATCCTGGTCTGTCGGGTTGGGGTTTTCGCGAAGCAGCACCGCCGCCGACATTAACTGGCCCGATTGACAATATCCGCATTGCGGCACGTTCAATTCGTTCCAAGCCCGTTGCAAAGGATGGTTATTATTGGCAGAAAGACCTTCAATGGTAACTATCTGCTGACCTGCTGCGCGGCTTACCTTAGTAACGCAGGAACGAACAGCTTCGCCGTTGAGGTGAATCGTACATGCACCGCACTGTGCTGCACCGCAGCCGTATTTTGTACCTGTAAGGCCAAGTATGTCCCTGATGGCCCAAAGCAAAGGCATATTGGGGTCTGCATCGATATCATGCCGCTGCCCGTTGACTGTAATGGTGATCATAAGCGAATGAATTGGTTTGATATAAAATTACACTAAAATACCGAATATAAATATCGGAAGATAAAAAGCATACCGTTAATAACAATCAAACAAATAGTTAAGTTTTTCAAACAATTGATAGCGCTTTTCCCAAAGCCTTCAGGTAATTTTTGCTTTTTACTATCTTTATCAAAGTACTACAGAATATTAAGATCTTGAATAACGAAAACACATCGATACAACATTTAATAAGGTATTTTAAGAACTACTTTTCGCTTAATGGTGAAGAGCAGAATGAACTGTCAGCATGCTTTACCGAACGTAACATTAAACGCCGTCAATTCATTTTACAGGAGGGTGATATATGCCGTCATTTTACATTTGTAGTTTCGGGCTGCCTGAAAATGTATGCTGTTGATAAAAACGGCAAGGAACATAACATTCAATTTGCTGCGGAGAATGACTGGATTACTGATTTAAGCAGTTTTTATTCTGAAAAACCAAGTCAGCTTGATATTGAGGCCGTCGAACCAACTGTTGTGTTGCAGATTAAACATGATAACCTTTTAAACTTATACATCAACTATCACAAATTCGACCGCAACTTCCGGATCATTATTGAGCAAAAATATATTGAGTTGCAAAACAGGGTGCTGCAAAACATAAGTTCGACAGCCGAAGAACGGTATGAATTCTTTCTGAAACAATACCCCAGCCTTTCTAATCGTCTGCCCAATACGCAGATCGCTTCCTACCTGGGCATTACTCCTGAATTCCTGAGTAGCATTCGGAAAAATCTTGCTCACAAGGGTTAACCCTTAAACTATATTAAGGGTATTTCTTAAGGTATCTTATTGGTCGCTTTATCGGGAACAAGTGACCTTTGCTTTCAATGAATACACAAGAAGAAAAACAAACCGTTGAAAGATTTATCACTGCCTATGCCGAGGTATTAAATACAGCAAACCGGGATTTGATTCCAACATTTTACGCAAAAGACAGCCTGTTCATGCCCAATAAAATGAAAACCCTTTCAGGGCACGACCTGCGGACAACAACAACCGGCGGCTTTTTTAAGAAAGTGAGTTTTCACATTGATTACAGCGTGAATGATATTGCAGTGGACGACCGATTTGCATTCGTGCAGGCTTTGGCAATAGCCACAACAACAGATTTGCTCACAAGAGAGCAATCAGCTAAAACAAGCAGGGACTTTTTTGTGCTTCGTAAAGATGATGGCGAATGGAAAATCTATCGCTACATGTTTAACAATGTAAAGTAAATAGGATAATTAACAGGTCAAGAAAATACAACTAACATGACAATCGAAAATAATAAAGCCGCTATGCACCGTTTTGTAGAGTTCATCAATACCGCCAATGAAGTATTGGCTGTACAATTGATCTCTCCGGGCGCCATATTTTATGTGCCGGGACGCCCCGAACCGATGCGCGGCCCCGCCGGTTATCTTGCCATTATTGGCATGATGCGATCGGGCTTCCCGGATATCCAATGGACGCTCGATGAAATGATAGCAGAAGAAAATAAAGTTGCTGCCCGTTTTACCATGCACGGCACGCATCGTGGTACTTTTTTCGGTGTGCCTCCAACGGATAGGGAAATTGAGGTTCAAGCAATGAATTTTTACTACTTGTCCGACGGACAAATTGTCAAGGAGTATGGACAGCCTGATTTGCTTCGATTATTGCAACAAATCGGCGCCTTCCCGGCTAATTGAGTATTTGGTACAATTAGACCATTTCTATAAACTATAAAAACAGATTATGAAAGCAGCAGTATTAGAAAGGCCCGGTGGCCCTGAGAATTTTAAGATCGAAGAAAGACCTTTACCAAAGGTTGAGCCAGGTCAGGTATTGGTAAAAGTAAAAGCCTTCGGCCTGAACCGGTCGGAGCTGATGACGCGCAAGGGTTTATCGCCAGGCGTCAAATTCCCACGGGTGCTGGGTATTGAATGTGTTGGAGAAGTGGAACATGATCCAACCGGAGAATTTAAACCGGGACAAAAAGTGGCTGCTTTTATGGGAGAAATGGGCAGGGCTTTTGATGGCAGCTATGCGGAATATACTGTACTGCCCAAGTCTATCCTTTACCCATTTGACAGCGAATTAGCCTGGGAGCAACTTGGTGCTATACCTGAAATGTTTCAGACAACCTACGGTTCACTCCATCTGGCGTTGAAAATACAAAAAAATGAGACCCTGCTGATCAGGGGCGGCACTTCTTCCATAGGTATGCTGGCTACGCAGCTTGCCAAAATAAGTGGTCTCCGGGTTATTGCAACAACCAGGAATCCTGAAAAGAAAGCTTTGCTGCTACAGAATGGCGCAGATCATGTTTTGATCGACGATGGTAATTTATCCGCCAAATTAAAACAGGCCTTCCCTGGTGGTGCAAATAGGGTATTAGAACTTATCGGCACTTCTACATTGAAGGATTCGCTTGCCTGCGCTGCACCCGGAGGCACCGTTTGCATGACTGGTATGCTATCTGAACAATGGTCTGTTGCAAATTTTATACCAATGGACTTCATCCCGGCTACCGTCAATCTCACCGTTTACGATAGTGGCCAGATCAGGATAGATCAACCCAGCTTTCAGCAATTTATCATGGACGTAGAAGCGGGCTTAATCAAGCTGAGCATAGGGCGCGTATTTCGCCTGGATGAAATTGTGGCGGCACACCAATTAATGGATAGCAATGCTGCCGGTGGGAAAATAGTCGTTGTTGTCTGATGTTACTACATAAATTACCGGCCCAATAAAAAACTAAAAAGGGACGCTATAGCTATATGGCGTCCCTTTTCTTCGGTCCGATAATCTTACATTACAAAATCAACGAAGCGATTTGAAACTTGCCCGCATTTCATCAACAAAAATTTTAGGCTGTTCCCATGCAGCGAAGTGCCCGCCTTTGTCGACCTTGTTGTAATGGATGAGTTTAGGATACGCCTTTTCTGTCCAGCTTTTGGGGGCTTGATAAAGCTCGTCGGGAAAGGCAGTCACCGCAACCGGGATAGTGATACCCTTTGGAGCAAAAAAGGCAAGCTTGCTTTCCCAATAGAGACGGGCCGAAGAAATGGAAGTACCTGTTAACCAGTATAAGGTAATATTGTCAAGGATATCGTCCCGGGTCAAGCCTTCAGACTGACCGTTGAAAACGCGTGTCATAAGCGCAAGGCTGACACCGTCGTGGTCAAGCATCCAGGCCGCCATGCCGACAGGTGAATCCTGTATCCCATACAACGTTTGTGGCCGGTTCGCCATCTCGTTGGCGTAGCCCAGGCCGTGCTTGTAAAAAAAGTCGAGTTGATCCCATGCATGTTTCTCATCAACTGAGAGGCTGGATGGTGGCGGGTCGTTGAACTGGAGTGCTTTAGCAACATCGGCAGGAACAGTGGCAGGCATATTAGTATGAATGCCAATCAATTCGGGTGGCGCCTGCAGCGCCATTTGCTCGGTAACAGCGTTACCCCAATCGCCGCCTTGCGCTACAAATTTCGTGTAGCCAAGGCGTTTCATCAGCACTATCCATGCTCTTGCGATGTGTTGCGGGTCCCAGCCGGTACTGGTCGGCTTGCCCGAAAAACCATAACCCGGCAGTGACGGAATAACGACATCAAAGGAATCTTCCGCCTTTCCACCATAGGCAACAGGGTCAGTGAGCGGGGCGATGATCTTCATCTGTTCGATAATAGAGCCCGGCCACCCGTGCGTGATGATGATAGGCAGAGCATTTTTGTTTTTAGAACGAACATGAATGAAATGAATGTCCAGCCCATCGATTGTGGTGACGAACTGCGGCAAGGCCTTCAGTTTCGCTTCGCATTTGTGCCAGTCATATTCTGTTGCCCAGTATTTCGCCAGCGCCTGCATGGTAGCAAGCTGCACGCCCTGCGATTGATCGCTAACGGTCTCGCGTTCGGGCCACTCCGTTGCTAAAATCCGGCGTTTAAGATCGTCGAGTTTTTTTTGCGGAATGGTCACGTGGAAGGGTCGGATCGCTTCGGCGTTTTTATTATCCGCGGTCGAAACGCTTTGGGCGAAGCCCGTGGCAGCAAACAGGACAAGGGGTCCGGTAATCCCGGCAAAAATTCGTTTGTTTGTTTTCATGGTCTGGATGGTTTAAATTTTGAATCAATTTATTTTTACCAATCCATTTTCGTACCACTTACAAATAGCTATATATCAGATATTTAAACATTTAAAAAAATACCTAAAACCTCGATATTTCCAGAAATAGGAAAATTGAACATGAGATATCGTGAGAGAGAAAAAGATGTCAATCTGTTAGTCTTCTGGATTTACTCTGTTGACGCGTTCACGTTTGAATGGGCGATATGCTGAACATCAGGAGTGGCCTGTAGCTTCATCGAAAATGCGGCAGAAGTTGCCCCCTCCTACTTTGCCGATTTCATCCGCAGCAAAACCCGTTTTTAACAGAGCATCAATGACGATGTAATAGAACCCGACCTTCTGGTCCTGCCAGGCCTGATTTGTGCGTTCGCCAATTCTGCCGCGGTTTTGACCGCCGCCTGGCCCATCATGGGGTTTATCGGCTGGAGGACTGTCATGGCGACCGTCGGGATCGCTGCCTGATTTAGAGCCAGGTTGACCAGGTCCCGGGCCGAAGCCGCCGGGCCTATAAGAAGGGGTCAACTTCGTATCGCTACCGATGCACACATGGTCTATTCCAATAATGTCGACCAGCGCCCGGATATTCCGGGCATACTCCAAAGGGGTATCAGCTAAGTGTGTCCATACGCCAATTATGCCACCTGTATCAGCAACAATTTTTGCCTGCTCTTTGCTGATAAGTCTTGGCCGCATCATGCGGGCCATAGACGGGTTCTGACCTAACCGGGAATCGAGGCCGGTGTGAGAGACGATCACCGGATGCTCCGCCAATTTGAGCGCAGCAGCCACGGTTTCCGCGTTCGCGTGCGCAAGATCGATAAGAATGCCTAGCCTGTTACATTCCCTGATGACGTCCGCCCCGAAGCGGGTCAGTCCATCCCAACGTGCGGGGTTAGTATACACGTCGCCTAACGGCACGGACGCATCGTTGTCATGCAAGAGTCCGAAGTGCCGCAGGCCCCGGTCATAGGCCTCCCCGAGCCGCTCCAAATCCCCCTCGAGAAAATGGCCTCCTTCAACCGATTGGATGACGGTCGGCTGGTGCTTCTCGTGAGCGGCGCGAAGGTCTGCCATGTTCAAAGAGCGCTTCATACCATTGAGGGCCAGTTGCTGGTCCATTGAAGCCAATCCGTTTTTGAACCGGTCGTAAGCATCTCCGGGATTGCGCAGCTGCTGATAATCGACAGCGAATGTCATGCAAATGGCCGATAAGCCCGACTGTTTCATCTCGCCGGGCAGGTCGATATTCGGTCCAGGCACCTCGGCTACGGTAAGGGGGACGTCGATATGATTGTGCGTGTCAAGGCCTATTGTAGCGGCTACGATACCGGCCACCCTTGGGTCGATATCATCGATAGACCACGATGTCAGCGGACTCAACATCATCGCGGTACCTGCCCCGGCTACAGTGACAAGGAACTCACGGCGTGACCATATTGATTTGGACTTCATCATAATTTATAAACTTATCCAAATATAAGCGGTATCGCAGCAACAGCCGGAGCCAATCGGCGTTCAGCTGCTTTTTACAGACGAAGGCTTAAGATAACCAGATAAAGGGCCATTATCCGATAGAACTATCCGTTAAGCTGTTCACGTTCACACCACATGAACGCTTGCGAACGTCATGAACACACTAATAATCAAGTAGTTAAATTTTTATAAAACCACCAGGCATACTATCGCACTGATTATTAACCTATTGCAAATACGCTATTTGTCATTTTACGGTATAATATATAGGGTTAATTCCCCTGGAACACATTATTACCCCTATCCACATCAGGTAACTGATTATCCGGGTCTAATACCACTTTTGTGATCTTTGAGGTCGAGTTGTATTTAAACACCCATTTTGGGCCATGCTGCCAAATCTCTATCGGCAGTTTTATGGTATGGGTCTGCCCGTTTTGCTCTGTAATCCTGGCAGTTACCGGTAAAGCCATTTCCCGCAGGTTTTCGATTGTTATCAAAGCGCCTGATGTAGGGTCATTGTTTGTATACTTCACATCGGTTACCGCCTGGTCAATATTCCAGTTGGTATAAAACCATTCTTTCCAAAACCAATTCAGGTCCTCTCCTGCTGCATCGTTCATCGTGCGGAAAAAGTCCTCCGGCTGCGGATGTTTAAACGCCCATCGATTAATGTATATCTTAAAAGCATAATCAAACCTGTCAGGCTCCAGAACCACATTCCGCAGAATATTCAGCGCGAGTGCCGTTTTGTAATAATACATACCTCCGTCATTATTTACATCGGGCGCAATCATCAATGGGTGCTGTTCTTTCAGCATTCCTTTTGCCAATGATAAAGCCGGACTTTTTTTCTCAGCGTATTCACCGTTATTAAAATTCGCCCAGGCATAGCCATTAATAAATGTATTAAACCCTTCGTCCATCCACCCATAGCGCCGTTCATCACTGCCCACGACCATCGGGAACCAGTTATGCCCTATCTCGTGCGCCACATCACGCCACAGGTCGTCATTTACTATCTTATAGCTGCAAAAAACAATACCCGGATATTCCATGCCCAATGCCACGCCAGCCACAACAAAAGCATTATGCCAGGGATATTCATAATAGGTTTTGGAATAATATTCCATACTGAACTTTAAATACTGCACGGCGCGACCGTAATGCTCACGCCCAATACTCTCCACAGGATAAACAGCCATCGCCATTCCTTTTTTACCGGATGGCAGGTTAACACGTGCCGCATCCCACATAAACGCCCGTGATGCCGACCAGGCGATATCGCGTGTATTATTCATTTTATAGTGCCAGGTCAGGGTTCCGCTTTTATTACGACCCGATATTTTTACTCCATCCTTGCCAATAATGCTGACCGTGCTATCACTTTTCGCTGCCGCAGCCAATCTTTTTGCTTCCCTGGCGGTCAATACTTCGTCGGGGTTTTGCAGATCACCCGAACCTGCAACGACCATGTCAGCCGGAGCAGTGATATAGTAATCCATATCCCCGTATTCGCAATAAAACTCACCGTTGCCCAGGTAAGGCAGCGTGTTCCATCCGCGCACATCATCAAATACACACATACGCGGGTACCATTGGGCCAATTGATAAATAATTCCGTTTTGGGTTGATAACCGCCCCATACGGTCTGCGCCGTGTTCGGGAATAGCAAATGAATAATCAATATTTACGGTGATCTTATCCCCCTGCTGTTTTAATGCAAAAGGCAGGCGTAACTGCATCCGCGTATCGGTGATATAAGGGGTTATGGTATAGTCTTTCCCTGCGTAACTAACAGATACGTTACCAATATCATAACCGCCTTTAAACCCGTTGGAATCGAACCTGTCGCCGGGAGGTGTTTTGGCTGTACCACGCGAATCCGCTTTAAACAAATTCTGATCGAGCTGCAACCATAAATAATTCAATGTGTCAGGACTATTGTTGGTATAGCTGATGCTTACATCTCCTTTTACCTTATTGTCTTTTTCCAGCAACGCTGCGTGAATCTTATAATCAGCCCGGTTTTGCCAGTATTTTGGGCCCGGTGAACCATTGCCATTGCGCATCTCATTGCTATTATTGGGCAAAAACTGCGGATCAAAAACCTGGTTTTTATCGTAGGTTGATTTCACCTGTGAATAGGCGCAGACCGGCATAATAAATGCCATTGCAAACCATATTTTGAATTGCTTATTCATCAATTTATATTGATTGGATTTTACTTATATATTGATCGCATTTATCCTTGCAAGGTATTCATTCAGCGTTTTTTCCGAAGGCTTTTCATGATCCGAGCGTTTGATCAGGTCGGCTATTGCGTTTTCAAGACTGCTATCCACCATATCCGGGTAAGGTGCTCCTACGCCCAGGTTCTCGGGCCACAAACGGGCTTCATTCACTTTCTTCATGGCATCCGGCAACTGCCCTTTCCTGATCAATTCTATCGCAAGCATTAGTTTGGTTTGCTCATATAATTTATGCCCGTCTTTTGCTCCCTCATATGGCAATACCTGTAATTGATCAAGGATCTTTTCAGCAGCAGTATAACGGTTATTGGCCATCAGGCAACGTGCATACAGCATACCTGCGATATAATTGTCTTTGTGTGCAATGTAAAATGGTTCAATCGTTTTTAGAGCTTGCGCATCCTGTTTCTGAGCGATCAAAAATTCGGTCAGGTATTTAATATACCGCAAATCGTCAGGTGCAATCTTTGTGGCTTTTGTCAGGTAATTCAATTGACTTTGCTTATCCGCCGAATCACACAATCGAGCGTGGACCACATAATATGGTGCAAAATCAGGCCCGGCATTTACTTTATTGATAGACAGTTGTGCTTTTGTTCGATCTTTTGCTGCTTCATATATTAAAGCGAGATAATAATCGGGCTTCCAATCATTCGTATTCTTTGCAGCCCATTCTATTACCGTAGCACTCTGAGGCCGGAAAGGAAATATCAGCAAAGCGCTGCCATTTTGTGCTTCGGTCAACCTTTGCTTCGCATCGCTATCCTTCCGGTGCAACCACGCTAACCAATACAGTAGCTCATCATTCTTTTGTGGTGCGGTTTCTAAAATAATTTTGCTTTCATTATCCAGGTTCAGGTCATGATACCAAACAGCCAGATCAAGATAGGTTTGCTGAGGCATTTCATCACGGATCAGGCCGGTAAATGCGGTTTTGTTTTCAGCTGACTTATTGGCCAGGTATTCTTCGAAGCGGATAAAATGGTTGAAAGGATCAATTGCCAGGATTCTTTCTTTTGTGGCTTTTTCTTGTTTAGTATTTTGTAATAACCGCGCCGATACATATTCTAACTGCAATGCAGTAATATTTTCGCTGTTATACACCAGGCTTTTTGAAGCATAGCCCAATGCCTCATCAAATTTGTGCTGCCTGATCTTGATCTTGCTTAATTCTGTTAAGGCTGCCGCTCTGTATTCGTCTGTTAGTGTCGCTACTTCAAAACCGTCTTCGGCATCGTATACTTTATCCAGTTTTAGTGCCGATAAAGCGTAATAGTAATTAGCCATGCCATTATAAGTATCCAGGCTTATCGCATTGCGTGCGTATTCAAATGCAGATTCATAATCCATCTTGCGGTATTGCAGCATCGCCATTTCGGCAAGTGCCGGGATCAGTCCGGGATCAAGCTTAAGCGATTTGCTGATACTTGTCTCGGCCTCTGTATAATAACGGGTATCAGCCTGGTATTTGCCTTTTATATAAAGGCCATAAGCTGAATCGTAATCTAATTTTTCTAATGGCTTTGTTGGTCTGCTCAATACTTTAGCCGTGCTGTCTTTCGAACTCCATTCACAGCTACCTAATACAATACGCCCAATCTGCTGACCATTATTCAAATGAATAGTTTCCTCTAAATTTTGTAAAGGCTCTAAATTGATGGGCTTGTTCAGCATCGGTTTGCCTTCCCTATCCCATACTTTTAGAGTGTCCTTCATATATTTTACCGGTGAGAAGTAAACAGCAGCAGAGCTCTCTCCCCTTTTGATATTCAGCACTCCACTCGTATCGGCCATAGCTACGCCGTTGGTTTTGCTATATGGATACCAGTATTCCGTCCAGCTATCGGTTTGATAGGGTGAAAAACTGAACTGCTTGTAAGGCGTGTACATACTTTCCTGCGCATTCTGGATATACAATCTACCGCTTTGCAACTCGGTATATTGCCCGACATTGTCATTCAGCAATTTGTCCCAGATGGCCCCACTGCGCGCTTTTCCCCATATCCAAATCTTCTTGCCTACCTTATCCTCACGATTGGCATAATGAATCATGCCGTAATTATCTTTCTGCCAAAATCCGCCCCAATATTTACTATAGGTTCCGGTAATGTGGTATGACTGGCTCCCACCAAAATCATTTTGCTTATAAAAGGAAATGTTCCGGTTATGCTCCTTGTCATAAGGCCAATCGTATGATTTGCCATCATGAAATAAATGATGCGTTCCCGGCTCGATAAACTCCAGGTCGTCGTCAGCTTTTAATGCAAGATTCATCCAGCTGTAATAAGGTTGATCCAGGCTGGTTTGATTATGCCAGAAAACATGTGTGGTAAAATAAGCTTTATCCTTTGGGAGTCTTATCTCCATGTTCCAACGGGTTTGCGTTAGCAAGTCGAGCAAACTAATTATACAACTTACACTGCCATCGTCATTCTTCTTCGTTAGGTAATCTACTGCGTTTGATACACCGGGCGTATGACCAATTATTCCAAAATTAGCTTCAAGGCCCCCGCTTGTCCATGGCCCGCGCATGGCAATGTCCCTGAACTTTATCACATCATTTTGATAAATAAACGGCCGATTATTTTTCTTATCAATGGCTGTCCATATTTTACCGCCTATTTGAGGCATCACCCATAATTTGATAAAATCATTCTCCAGTTCAACCACTTTCCATTTCTGTTGGACACGCTTATTGGTAAAACCGTCAAAACGGAAATAAGGATAAATAAGGCCGGGATTGGCAACCGGATCAGGGTCCGAAAAAGGGTACGTTTTAAACTCTTTTTCAAACTCCTTTATCGTCGCGTCATTTTGTGCCCTCGCCGGCGATTGCACCAGGCAAAACAAACAGAAACAAACCGTTGCAATCCAATAATATGCTTTCATCCTTATTGAGGTTTAATTGATCAGATCATTTTAAAATCAACAGCCAGCCTTTACCTTTTGAAACAGGTATTTCATCATTCACACCAAACTTACTGCCGGGCTGAAAATTAGTAATATCTGACGCTATAAGTATCGCCTTTGCCGGGTCTATGCCCAAAGCTTTCCAGTCAATATTTAACTTGATCTTAGTATCATCCGCTGCCCAGCTTGCAATAGCGATCATTACTTTCTTATCCTTAACATAAGCTGTGGCCAGCACATCTTTGTTGTTGGTTTTAACCGGGTTATGGCTCACCCAATAGCCGATCATTTTACTGCTTTTGATACCGAAATCATCCCATACTTTCCATATCGGGCGTGGGTCAGCATGATCGGACCATGGCATACGGTTGGTCATGCCATAAACCATACCCCTCCACGGGTTACCACCGCCTTGCAGCATTTCGCCCATCAGGCCATAGGGTATACCCGATACCTCAACCATAAAGAAGTCGGGGTCATTTTTTTCATAATCAAAATACTCACCGAACCAAAGACGGTTCAGGTACGGGAAGTGCTCCAGGTACAGGTTGGCACTGTTATTAAAGCCATCACTCTTGTTGTATTGATTAGCCGAGTGCAGGTCGATAATACCCGGATGCCCGTTTTGAGTAAGTACGCGCTTGATGCGTTTCATGGTGGTGCGGTCAAATGCCACATCATCCAGGTAAATACCGTCGATGCCTACATTGTTTACCAACCAGTTCATGCCTTCCACATAGTAATTATGCCACCTGCTTACACCACTGTTGATGATGGCAGCATCCTTTTGTTCGGGCACGTACCAGGCCCCGATATAGTCGTTCCCCAAATGTTCCTGCAGCCAGGAGTAGCCTCCTCCTTTGCCGGGAGAATATATCTCGTGCCCCAGGCTGCGCATAGGCTGAATTTCATAAGCGCTGTTAGATAGCTCTCGCACTGTATTGTATATCTTCACCTTCAAACCCACTTGGTGTGCCGAGTCGATATAGCTCTTCATTTTATGCCAGGCGATGAACGGATAATTGATATATGGATTAATGGCATTACCATGATGAATATTGATCACGGTAGCACCGGTAGCTTTAATGCTGTCGATAGGGCTGTATTTATGATAAAAACGCATATCCCACTGCTGTGCGGTATTAATCGGATGGAATGGCGTGATCATCAGGGTAAAGTTGTAATACAGCACCTCGCCCTTTTTCATACTGCGTTCACCACTGTAGCTGGTTACATTGGCGCCATTTGCGTTAGCGTTGATATTGATACCGCCCTTACCGTCATTCCCCCATGAGGCAGGCAGGATCAACGGCTTGGCAAGGTAGAAGTTGGTATTCAGCGGACGGACATACTTATCGTCCCTTAGTGAGAATTGTAAACCGGCATTGACATTGCCTACCCATGCGCCATCCTGGTTCTTATGCGCCACATCCCAATGCCATTCGTAATTTTCGGGCAGCCTCCCCCCTTTTTGGTTAAGCCCCATCATATAATGCGATGCCTGCTTGCTTAAAGGGATCACCATTTGAATATCGTCCAGGTTAACATCATTCAGCGCGGTTACCTTTACCTGGTAATTCATAAAGCCGTCAAATTCAACGCGGCCGGTCACGTTCATGCTGACGTCACTATTAGTGCTGGTGCTGTTCCAGGTTACCGTTCCGGGTTCTGTCTGTGTTATTTTAAACTGACCTGTTTTCCATTTCTCAATCTTTCCGGCTTTGTCCTTTACATTAAACTGGAAAGGCTGTGCCAATACATGGTTAGGTACCGTACCTATACTTGTCATCTCCTCGGTAAAATAAGTACTGATCTGGCTTGGAAAACCATTAGCACCTAATATTAATTTACGGCCAAGTAAGCTGATAGTATTACCCTGTACTTTTAATGACGTATAGGGTGCTATTACCGTATTTTTTTGCGCCATGGTTGAATTGAGCCACGCGAGGCGCGTTTGTTTCCATGGTTCGTTAACGCCACGGTCTGTCAATAATTTATCGTTGATAGTCAGCTCCACTTTTACAACCCGCGGTGATGTTCCGGCTGTTGATACCGTTACTGTTCCGGTATACTTGCCAGGCTTTGCAGTTGCAGGAACGCTAACCAAACACCACATCGCCTGTATATGGGCGGATTCTATATCTACCGTTTTCTTTAAAGGTTTACCCTCTGCGCTTGTGCCGTCAGTATTAAGACAGCTCATTAATGAGCCCGGTATCGAATTACCTTGCCCGTCCTTCA
>Ga0307517_10006767_pt1 | contig 16867 bp, 10 predicted proteins | sample 23_EM_MG_FD_194515 | JGI IMG/M metagenome (GOLD analysis project Ga0307517, IMG submission 194515) | Populus trichocarpa ectomycorrhiza microbial communities from riparian zone in the Pacific Northwest, United States - 23_EM | ecosystem: Host-associated > Plants > Roots > Unclassified | place...
TTCCTATAGATTATTATCACTCAAATCAGAGTCTAGCCAAAAAGAACTTTGAAAACCAAAAAGCCTTTGCTGAGCAAGTTTTATTTTGTCCATAGCTAAATGCTGGGTCCAATGCGAAAACAGATTGCACGAGGTGTTTGATGGGGGATGAAGGACAACGATGGGAATTAATATTTATTTATTGAGGAATTTTATAATTGTGTCATTATTTTATGTTTTATTACTTGGAATATTAGTATTTATTATTTATTAGTTAGTTAAATTAGGATTTTAGCTTCCTTATTGAATTAAGACTTGTTAGGTTTTCCAATTTTGTTTGGTGTGTTGCGTATAAATAATCTCCTAGACATTAGTTATTCAAAGCACATTATTATTATTATTATTATTATTATTGAAATAAAGACTTTGAATATTCTTCAAGATTGAGTGTCTCTCTTGTCTTGAGTTTCCAACATCAACTGTGTCTCTCTTGGTTTGGTCTTTTCAAGAACAAATGTGTCTCTTGTCAGTGATTTTGATTTTTGTTCTGAATTAGCTACCTTTGCTGGTCTTGTTCATTTGGTTCTTGTTCTTTCATTTACATCAATCTCTTTTATGTTCTGAATTAGCTATCTATAGTGATCTTGTTTGTGTGGTTTTACATCAGTGTTACTAGTTAAAAAAAATATAGAATATAAAATTAAATTGGATGCTTATCATTTCTCAAATATTAATACATTTGGCAAAGTAAAACCTGCTCAAAGATTATGTGTAGGAAAACAGACCTTACTTAGAAAGTGCCCAGCACAAAGGACATAATCAATCGGTGACTTCATGCCCTTGTTACGAACTATTTCCCCTAAAATACGATCAATTGCTGCTCCCTGTATGTAAATGGAAATATCCATGGGAAAGATAAACAAGTCAATCTGAAAAAGTCACAAAGCAGGTACGTGGTGTACAGCAGCTCATCCTGTTGTGTATACCTTTGTCACACCAACAGATCGAACCTCAACAGATCGATCACCTTGGACAACATCAACAGCTGCGTTTGAAATAGGACCAGTCCAGAGATGCTGTAGCATATCCTTTGATTGAAGCTTTCCAAAATGACTCTCTAAAAGATTTAAATATTTAAGAAAATAAAAGGAAAAAGAAATGCTGTTGTTAGGACATCATCATGACAAAGTGTGATCCCATGATATTCAGAACTTAAATGTCTGTGCATATGTGCATGTAAGAGATAATACACAGTACAACAGATGCACTTCAAACTTGAAAGTTTAGAAAAAGAAAGAACACAAAAAAAAGCGGTTAAGTACCTGCATACTTGTATTTCCATACAAGTGAAGTTTCACGAAGCTCAAAATGAGATCCAGGTGTTCTTTCTGTAAAATACTCGAAAACATGCTGAAATCATGAATAAGCATCTGGCATTTAGAGTCTAGAGAACCTGTCATGGAAAGTACTAAGTTTTAAGGTGTGATATATTAACCTTAACACTGTCAACCCAATCCATATTCAAATTTTCTGGCATTGTTGTCATCCATTCTCCTGTACTATGGCGTAAAAACATTCCATTTTCTGCTGCCAACCACAAATTGTATTCTCGAAAATTCTGTATAAGAAGTTGTTAGTTCAAAGGCATAATATGGAGGCAAGAAAAGGGTAACTAAAGATATGAGAATACATCATCCAGGACAGCTCTATCACTTCCACTGAGAATAACAATGTTTGTTCTACGATCATCACAAAGTTTTTTCAAGGTTTCTTTTATTTCCGGGTGCAATCTAGATTGCAGCTCTCTAATATGACCGCCTCTAACTCCTTGAGTGTTTGCTGGTTCAGTTAAAGTTGCATTGAAACCCTGCAATAATGATGTACGGCAATAAAGACAAAAATAATCGAAAACAACTATACTTCATGAAATTAAAAACAGATTGTTTGTATACACTTCCAGAAATCCACACATGTGAATAGGACATACTAAACGCATATGAACTTAATGGAATTCCTCATATTAAAGCATTTTATTGGAAGGAGAAACGTAAGATACTTGTGCCTTAGAATTCATTTAATTCATTGCGACTTATACAAACAAACAGCATTTTGAAACAACTTCCCCATTTTCGGTACATCAGCTATACGTAACTTTATGTCAAGGAGAACAAGAGATAGGAAAGAAGTTCCAAAACTTATATGAAAAGGTGCCATAATTGAAGTGCTACTGGTAATCATCCTCATAGTTGAAAGTAAAACAGCATACCAGCATAAGCAAACGATTATTGGATTGCAAATATCGTTCAACTGCAACTTTGACAGGAAGTAAGGGAACTTGTCTTGTCCTTAGTTGGGCTTCAATAATGGTATCATTTAGTTCACTACAGAAAGGAGAACTTCAAAATTAAAGTAAAAGAGGCCAAATATTCCAATATACTTTATAAAATATATATAAAAATACTTGTTTCATTGAACAAACTAAAAGAATAGTCACCAATACAGCCATATGAATCCCCATTTCCCATTTATTGTGCTAAATCATATTCCCGACACAGAACAAATTCAGTCATGTTAAACCAATCACTACATGTACTTCCAAATATTAAACTTTTATTTCCCGACACAGAACATGTCTCCACTAAGAAATCCTGTTGTCGAGCGATAATATTTATCACTTACGCTTCATCGATATCCTCATTGACACGATGATGGAACATGACCGCGTACAAAAATTCTTGTCTTAAAACAATTTTAAAGTTTCTCCAACCAAATAAACCAATTTGGACGTTTAAAAATGGCCTTTAATCCATTAAAGCATCTAGAAGTTACAAAAGTAATTTTTCTTATATGTTAGATAAATGCCATATTACATGAGTTATAACCTCCTGTAAAAAAATAAAAAAAGTAACAATCTGAAAGATTTTAGAAATTAAGATCTTGATGATAAATGAGAGATCCTAGTTTCTCATCACAGGAAAGATTGAAAAATAATGGAAGAAAGTGAAATTCAAGCATGTGCACTTTTCCAGAATCTAATATCTGGTGATATTAGTAATATTAAATTACTACTAATTTACACTAATCAGACCTCCAACAATTATGAGTATACTACTCATAGATCATTCAGAAGTGGAAATGCGGTTAGGGAAACGATATCATACAAGAAGTTGAATGAATTAGCAAGGACCACCTTGCAAGGCTAAATAATATCACCAGATATAAGATTATGGAAAATTGCATAGGCTTGAATTTCTCTTTCTTCCATTAGATGCCACAATATTTGCAGCAACACAATATGGTGAATACCTTACAAAAGTAGCAGCCCACTCTTGTGATGTGTGTGTTGTCACATGCATGAAGTTATGCTGATGCATTTTTTCTCTTTCATCAGCTGGCATATTCAAAGCCTGACTAATTGAAGCAGCAACTTCTGCAATATTCCATGGATTCACCAAGAGGGCTCCAGCGCCAAGAGACTGAGCTGCACCTGCAAACTGGCATATTCAAAGCATAATCAATGTGTTCTTCTGTTTCTCTTCTTTATTTCTAAAATGTATCTTTATCCAAAATCCTAACAGAAGCAAGAGACTATCCCTGGAATATACACATAAGATGGTATTGTATGCCATCACAAAGGGAACCTTGTAGCTGCTAGACTTCATGTTCACCTTGTTTCAATAGGAATTCAGCAACTCATTCAAATACTTTCTAATTGATCCAAAGATTTTGCCTCAACCACCATTGGTGGTTATTGATCATCTAGAACCCCAAATACAATGTTAACTTTAGGTTCTTGTCATGTTTGACAGAGCAAAAACATAACTATCCAATCTTAGATTCCTCCTAGACACTGACAAACTTCCAGTAATGAATGAGAAAAATCTGTTATTTCAACCCTCTGCAAAAATAAAAAAAGGCTGCCTGCATTTCTATGTTAAATTACTTCACAAGAACTGAAAAATAAAATAGAGCAGGATAGTTGGATTTCTTAAGCTTTTAGTCCTTTTGGATCTGCATTTCTATGTTAAATTACTTCACAAGAACTGAAAAATAAAATAGAGCAGGATAGTTGGATTTCTTAAGCTTTTAGTCCTTTTGGATGAACATGATCTCAAAGGCATTGCTGAGTTTTAATTACCTCACTCAGAATGAGCACCCCTTTCTTGGAAGCTTGGCAGGCAACAAACTCATAGCTTACAAGATTCATTCCATCTCTTAAAGACGTAATAAGCGCCACATCTGGATAAAAAAAAATAATGTTAATGTATTGATAAGCCGGAAATTAAATTTACCCTCCCAAAACCATCTAAATATGACCAATTGAGCTTCTTATTGAAGGCCAGCTAGACAAATCCTCATTAAACTAAATATGTAAATGCTTGCAGATACATTATGTTTATATCCACAAATGCAGCTCCAAATATTAATGTCGCTTTTGTAAAACTTTCACATGATTCCACGTTCAGTTATCGACTGTGGAGGAAAATTATGCATGCTGGACCTGGTGTGCAGTTAGTTCATATTTCTTCAAACATTTTACACAATAGCATACAAGATGATCACCTACTTTGCTATGTAACTCATAATGCAAGCATTTGTTGGTTGCATGTTCTTGCAAAACTGTAGAAGTCATTATAGATGAACACTTAGAAAGTCATAGGACTGCATAATAGGACATGACATTGCCCTCCCCCATCTCCTCCAAAAGAGAGTTATCAATGAAGGAAAAGAACAACATAAAATTATACCCCATAAGAATGAAGGCATAAACCAGATGGAATATCTCATTCCACATTTTACTGGCAGCAAAAGTTTTCCTGCTCGTTTATTTCAACAATTTTAGCAGTTCATCCATTCTCTTTAGAGGGCTCAAGAACACTGTTCACAAAAATGATAATATCTAATCCAGTGTAACATTCCATAAAAAAAAATAAAGAACTATAAAATGCCTATAAATAGGTACCAGTAACAGCATATAGCGCACATAACGCATGAAAGTCAAGAGACCGGTCCTGGAAAAGAGAAGAAAATGCAGAAATTTAGGAAAAACTTAGCAAGTAATAGTCATAAGAGAGATTAATCAATCCATAATTATCACCATGATGCATTTTTCACCTAATTTCAACTTTCTACACTAGATTGACATGGTGCAGAACAATTGAAACATTTTAACTCATAGAGCTTCCACATATTTCTCAATAGAAGCATTTATCCCAGTATTCACAATGAAATTAATAAAATCCACCATATAAGAAAAATGATTACTAAACTATTAGCATGTGATAATTCAAGCTTCCATGAACAAGAAAATAATAAAGGAAAAAAGAGTAGTTTGGTGGATGAAAGAAGTTTTGATACACCACCAATCCTCAAATTTAAATTGATTTGGTTAGGCTACACGTTTTCTTCACATAGTCTGTCCAGGACTAAGCTTTGTATGTTATTCTGATACTAAATAATTTTTATTCAGGCTACTTGATTTAATCATAGTTTTTTTCTCAAACAAAGAAGCTTGTCTGGATTTGGAAGTCCACTCTTCCACTACTTTTATTACCACCAGTCAGGTATATGTAATTTCATTTATTACAAGGGAACCTTTGATTCCATTCATAAACTGATTCCAGTGACAAATATCATGGTTCATAAGGTAAAAGCAAACCAGATGATGTATTGGAACCGCAGTGAGAGTCCCAAATCTCCCATTGATGCGCCCAACAATCTCATGGACCTGGCTAGAAAGCTTTTGATCTGTCAAAGACAAAAAAAGAAAGAGTAAGGCTGGTAACAGAGACCTCAAAATGGTATAGAACTCATTGGGAAGCCAATGTTTAAACTTAGAACCTTAATAGTTGATACTACAACCACGAGGCACTATTTCTGGGTTCATTAAACCACCACAAAACTAGATTTCTTACAGTTGGCAATGATCTGAAAGCCCAAGATTAAAATTAATCCGCAGAATCTCAATTCGTTTCAGAATTTCTTGTCTTTTTTTAGTGATCACTAGCAAACCACAACCCTAAATCCCTATTAAACCACTGGAAATTGACAATCTCTTGGGGTTCCATGCATCAGTTAGTCAATTCTATGCCAGTATAATTGGGATAGAAGAAAGTTTGCTTGCTGGTTATATTGAATAAAAGAGCACCGGTAACAACTTATTTTTAAAAAAAGCACATACATTCCGGAACATCTGTTCTTGTTGGCACAGCAATTTGTAGCAAAACTACTTTATCACGCCACTCTGGATTTTCCTCAAGGAACTCTTCAAACGCCAATATCTTTTGGGGAATTCCTTTTATCATATCAAGACGATCAACGCCTAACATTACCTACTCACATATGAGTCGAAACAAGCAACCAGATAAACAAACTAACATTAGCAAGCACATATTAAGGAAAGCATAAATCCAGTGTTGGAGAAATTACTTAATTTACAGAGGCATTTATTCATACTATTAATCGTTAATGAAATGTTGACTCAAACATCAAGAAAAGAAAATCATTAAGATCATGTGAATATATAAGAGCATTAAAAGGGTTAATCAAGAGGAAAAGAAAAACAAAAGCCAACAATCTCCTAATTGCCTGAAAATTGACCAAAATTCAAGTTCCAACCTTTCTGCCAGCAAATCTTTCTTTCAGTTCTTTTATGTGATCCTGGACCTGAGGGAGCTCCAGAGCTCGAATGAATCGATCGGAATCTATCCCAATAGGAAACTGCAGTTTCAATCTCCCAAAAACAAAATGGTGCCATCATGAGGAAGAATAAGGGTTGAGAAACAGATTTATAAGTAAAGTTAAAGAAGCATATAGTATTAAATTAATAAGCAAAATATTTGCAGGTCTGCAGATAAGAGAAATAAAATTATCAGCAAAATATATACCGCTGCTACACGAGTCAGCTTTCCCTGATTCTCTACTCCTTCAGGTGTACCCTCAAGCCCAAGGATACGAGTGCAAGCACTGACAAAATGTCTTGCATAATCATATGTGTGAAAACTGAAAGTAAAAAAGCCAGCAATTAGAAACTTGATTATCAAAAGAAAACCAAAATAATTACCACGGAAACAAATTTTCCAAAGAAACAAATTTTCGAAAGAGATAATTTGGTTCCTTAAACCTGGCTGCATCATTATGCTACATTGAATATCTAGTTTGTTCAAAAATCACGTGTAAAATTATCTACTCCTTCTACGAGTAGGATTGGAGCAAGGAAAATTGAGATGAACAGAAAGCAACAGCTATTGTTCAGTTCAGACAGGAATTTAGGTTCCTGGAGTTCTTAAACATTTGGAAGAAACTTCCTATAGATGCTAAATCTGCATGTGTTATTTAGTTTTCCAATTTAAAAGGGATTCAACTTCTTATAGTATATGCATGTAACAGAGACACAGACCACATTTTCTGATGCGTAAGAAGATTGACTATTACTTCTTCAATCATACGTGTTAACATTATGCAACAAGCACTGATAATTCAAAATTCCAAAACAAGTCTCGGATTTTTCATTTCAAGGGAAACAGCCTAAAATACTTTGTTTAATATGTTTCTTACAGAAAAACATTGGCTCTGCTAGCATGACTTTCTGGGATTTGTATGCAATTGATATCTATACTATTCTTACTTATTTCTTTCAACTTGAGTAGAAAAATATCTGTTGAAATCAACCAGGTTGATTAGATTATGAATCAGAGTGCCATTTCACACAATGAACATACAATTTTTAGCTGTCAAATGTTTCCCCAACCTCTTGGACGTAGCAGGAGTGTATCAGTTCATATCACGAAGCACATACAATGATCAAGAGGAAATAGCATCAACTCCAAAGGTTTCATTTGTCATGAAACAAATAGAGTTTGATCTTCTGTTTCCATACAAGTTACGTAAGAAACAGGAAGAAAGAGAAGATGGCACTCAAAAATAAGAATTTAAGTTCTTTAGGGGACTTAATCTAGGCCTGGTGTACAACTCCTACAACACCATGTGTGCTCTGAAGCAAACTTGCAGTGACAATAAATTTGAAAGAATTTAAGCATACAGCATACAGTGCTGGAATTTATGAAGCAGGATGGAGCACATGATAAGTTGGTGGAAACAGGTAGTTCAAAATGCTGTACTACACCACTCACAACTTACCCAACTAAATCGGCTGCAAGAACAGATTCCAACAGGTCTCTACGAGATGGCAGCATCCTGTGTATTTCAGAGGAGGGAAAAGGAGTGTGAAGAAACCAACCGACTTTGATGTTGCTGTTTTTCTCTTTCAGACATCTGGGAAGAAACATTAGGTGGTAATCATGGCACCAAACAACATCACCCTCCTCATAATGTTCGTGCACTACATCAGCAAACATTTGGTTTGCCTTCTTATAAGCATCAAATTGAGATTGAAAACTACGGGTGGTTGAAAGGCGATCTTCTTGGGGTAGCCCAAGATAATGGAAAAGAGGCCATATTATGTTGTTACAATAACCATTATAATACTGATGAACAGTGTCTTCGTCCAGGAAAACTGGGATGCATTTCTGCACAAAATAGACCAAAATTAAGGAGAAACTTAACCATAGCACAGACTACAGAGAGAAGAAGAGTCGATAATCTATAGGGTGTTTGAGATTATAGATGAACAAGAATTGAAACATCAAGATGCAACAAAAGGTTTTTGAACCTTTTCAGCCAAAGCTTTAGTTAGTGCTTCTTGTCCAATTTCATCAGGCACATTTACACCAGCCCAACCAATCCACCTGGCATCAAACTCCTTCAGACCTTCAAGAAAATAACAACACTTCAAATTCTCTTAAAACTCAGTGCCAATGGTTTAAATACATGGACATAAAAGAAAAGGGTAACATGATTATGTTAAATCAAACAGAAATTATCGTAAAAGAAGATAATACACATTGATATACAAAAGGAATTGAAAGGATGATTAGAGAAAGAAATTTAAGTATCACCTACCCAAAAGTGCACTGACCAGCCCACCTACACTTATCTCAAGTTGCCATGAATCCTTGCCCTGCCTAACTGCAGAGACGGGCAACCTATTGGCAACCACCAATAAACGTTGTTTAGGAAGCCTCTGATCTTGCCTTTCATATCCATCGATCCCTTCAGACAATTCTTCCTCATTAAGTGAAGCACAATTTTCAGTTTCAGTTAATGCCGAATCATTAGAAAAGAGATCTGCATCTCTCAAACTATCTCCTGCTTTCTCATTCAGATTAAACACCCTGTTTAATTTCCGTAAATTTCTTTCCTTCATTAGCCTTTCTGTTCTACTTTTGGGTGTGGCAGGATCAACATTACACTTGCTCCCTGGCATATGGCTTGTTTTGCAACAAAGTCTGCAAGTCAAGCCATCCCATTAAATGTGCTCTTTGGCAAGGTAAACTAACTCTTATTCTACAACAACCACTTAGAGAAGGGATACTGATTTAGAAAACAAATAAACAAAAAGTGCCTTCTCAAACATGCCCAAACAGATATAAGAGTACAAAGACATGAAAAAACTCATAATTAACCTCTCAAGTGTTTACAGCATATTTGAATGATTGCATTGTTTTACAAAGCATGAAAAAAGAGCCCCTGATCATTCAAATTGTGCGCTCTCTTCGTACAGACCTTGCCCATCATCATATACTATATTACTCTCCCCCTTCAGACTTTTGATATAACCATGCAAAAACATTTATGTAGAATTTATCAGCCAACCAGTTATACTCTGATTAAACTTAAAGGAAAGATTGCTGTAATTCTAAACTGGTAAAATGCAGGCTTGTCCAAGAGTTTAGGCATGCAAAGATTAGGAAACGAAGAAAAAAACATAAACTATTGACCACAACTTGTAATCCATTGCTTGCAATAGTTCAGAGAAGACTAAGGACCTAGTCATGTGCAAACTTTAAACATGGCAAAATTGCTATTATATCCAACTTAGCAAATCGATTGGGAAAAAAAAAAAAAAAAACTAAACAACAGAAGCAAAAGAATAGAAAACATACAAGTGGGGTCCAAAAACACCCACTTTGAACTTCGAAAAAACAATCCAACGAAAAATACCACGGCATTCGATCGGTTGCAATAAAAGAACATTCACCAACAAATCCATTGACAATGCCAAACATAACAGAAATGCACTGATCAAAAACAATAAGAAAGAAACAAAACCCCATTATATGAGGGCTGACAAGAGAGAACAATATCGACAAGCAAACAGAACATCAAAATATTCAAAACCCATTTTCATCAACACAAATAAGAATCATCAATGACCAAAAAAATAACAAAAAACACAAGAACAAGAATAAAAAAAGAATCTTGAAATTGAAAAAAGAAAAAAGAAAAGAAAAGCCACATGTTATCTTGTACTTACCTGATTGTTATACAGAATGCAGATCTCTTCGGGTGATTTAGCACTCATTCAAAACCATATTGATAAGAGTAAATAGTACAACGTCCTGTTGTTTTGTAAAACAAGAAACGTTTAGAAGAGCTATATGGAGACGAGATAAGCAAGTTGGCCAAAGCGATATTTTAGAGGGTTGTGGTCTGCACTGAGAGAATAAACACAAGAATCTCTGGGTAACTAATGGTGTCGATCTTTGTGAGAGAGAAGAGAAATTAAAAAAAAAAAGATTTATTATCCAAATCAACGATATGTGTTTGCCAGAGATTGGATTACAAAGACAGCCGGTTTTATATGCAAAAGGAAAGGCCATGCAGGCAGGTTCGGTCTTGTAACTGCTGTGGGGCGCCCCATTCAAAAGATTAGAGTGTAACTGGTTGGCTGATAAATTCTACATTACTGTATAGAATCACAGCAGCTTTATAATTGCATGTATTGTATGGTGGTTACAACTTTGCTCATAATCACTCTGCGCTGCCTATCATTAAAAATTAGTGTGTGATATGTTAAGAATACGTGTAATAAATATTTTGAGGTCATCCTCCAAATTCTTTTTTTTTTCAAAATAAAAATTAAAAATAAAATAAAAAACTTACAACTTAGAGAAAGCAGGCCGAAAAGGATTTCAAACATATAGAAAAATTAAGTTGTAATTTTGAATGAATTTCAAAGCCTAATTGTACCCTTATTATATCCAAGACTGAAGGAAAAATACAGATTCAAGGTCAAGTTAAATAATTATTGAACGAATCTGAATAAAATATAAGTCCAATGACACAATTAAATTTTTAATAAGCCATTTGATTTAATCATTGGCCAAATTAAAGTTTAATTATGTTTAAGAATCAATTTGAATCCAATTGAAGGATTTAATTAGGTGTAAGGACTTAATTATACTTTAAATGGATCAAATTAATTTTATTAATGGCTCAATTGGTAAAAACTTAACTTTGGGAGGTCAATTTGGGCTTAATTGAGAAGATTAGAATGTTAGGAGATCAAACTTAATTTTCATCAAGTCAATTGATTGAAATCATCGGTGAAATCACAAGAAAATCAAAGTTTTTGGGTCAATTAGGGATTAAATTGAAGAAATTTACAGCTAATGACCAATCTGTAAAAGACGTTGGGCTATAAGGACCTAATTGATTAAAATCAGGGGTTAAATTGAAGAAATTCAAGACCTAGGATCAAAATAAAAAATACGCCGAAATCTAGGGCTAAAATTGAAGTTTTCCAGGGACTAAATTGCGTAACATTTAAAGTTTGAAGCCAATCAGGGGTGTAGATGAGATAAATCAGAAATTAAAAACCACAATGAACTTTACCAAAATGATGTCGTTTTGGTTATTGTTCATTCTTCAATTTTCTATGAAATGACAGATTAGGGAAGCTATTTTGCAGGTGCATTTATACCTCTAATCTCCACCAATTTTGACAACATCAACACCAAACTGATCACCTGACATTTCTCTACACCACGGTATGGTCCGTTTAGGACGATTGACACCATAGCAGCCGTACCGTTGACCTAAAATGACCAACCCGACCAGCCTTTAACAACCAACTTTTTCAGGCAATGATTTGAACCAACGATTGGATATTTTCCAACCAAACCAAGGGTCAAGATTTGGTACCATTAAAGATAAAATATCTCTTTTCCATCCCCTATAAATAGAGGTGGATTTCATGGCATGACATCAAGAAATCAGTGTGCAAAGTTGGCAAAAAATCATCTCTGCCCTAGTTTATTTTCATATCCTTTATCAGCCTCGTTTTCCCCCTATTTTTCTCCACCTCCAGTATCACCACCATCTCCGGCTATAGTGCACGATCTTCCCTACAACATCATGAACGCATGCAAAAATTTTCACCTCCTCTACCAGCCTCTCTTCACCTTTGGCCAAACAAGGTTATTCTTCCTTTTTCCCCTTCGAAACTTACCTCATAGCGATTTGCATGCAAATGACACTTTCTCTCTAAATTTAGTGGTTGTACCCGTTTCCAGTCAAGCCCAAATGGATGGGTCGAGTCCAGTCCACCTAAAAAAAAGAGAGAAGGTCAGGTATATTAGGCTGCTAGCAACCCAACCCGACCCGGTTGCATCCAACCTAATTGGATAGGTCGGGCTCAGCCCTATATATAATAATAATATATTAATAAATAATATTAAATATTAAAAAAATCCAAAAAAATCTAAAAACTTCCTTCAAAAAATTTGTGATTTTCTTGCATGTTTTTCTATCAATTTAGCATAATATTGAGCTATATATATATACTGTAAGATATAGATCTGGTTGTAAGATACAGATCTGATATTAAAATACTCGGTTTTCTCCGAAATGTTTCAAAAAAAATTAAAATTAAAAAATCTCAAAAATTTTAAATTAATTTCCTCTTTCAAAAAAAAATATTGTGTTTTCATGCATACGGTTAAATTCTAAAAATTTTCCAAGAATATTTTCATAAAAAAAATTACATATTTCTCATGTTTTAAAATGCAAAATGGATACCATAACCGGTTTATGATTATCCATTAGGATTTTTGTCAAAATGTCAAAAACTCTTTACCAATTATTTTGTTCATTTTATATTAGGGTTTAGATGTAGACTTTTAATAATTGGAGGGGTGTAAAACTACACGGTAGAGTATACCATCAAGTATTAAAGATACAAATTATAAAATAATGTGATTCTAAAATCAAGACTTTAGAAAGGTTAGGATTGAACCTAGTAAGGTAGAGACTTCCTCACGAAGGGAGATCTGCCTTGGACTTTAGAAAAAGATCAATAAATAGAAACTTAACTTAGAAAAACAATCAAATAACAATGCAGCTTACTTTAGGTAGAGTGTACTAGGGGTAATGCGTCTTTCTCATGCACAACCAGTCCCTTACCCGGATTCTCGCAGACCATAATGTTCATAGTAACCATAATACCAAGTGGCAACTCTTGAACCTTAATCATAATTTTATGATTGAATCCAAAATCTTTTCCTTCCCAACAATATCTCTTAGGAGGCACACAAAACGTGCCAGCCCGACATCCTCCCGCGACAATATGTAATATATCTTCTTCTTTTCTTAATTCTTATTATTATGGTAAGAAATTATGGATTTTCTTTCTCTTTTAAAAAGGGTAAAATAAATAGAGATTGATGGATAAGTTTGGAGAAGATTATCTTAATATTTGCGTGCAAATACTGAGCGAGTGATCGAGGGTTTGAGATTTTATTACTCCAACGGATTTTCAGTCAAAGTAATACTGAAAATATAGGATCCTATATTTAGTTCTCATAGACACGAATTAAGTCAATGTTTATCTTTCAAGTGCTTTATAAATTCCTTGTGAGAAGTTATCAAGTCTAATACGAATTTTACCTTTCCTTTCATATAAATATAGGATCCAACCTGAAATTTATTTATGATTTTGTCTTCACACACACACTAGTATATTGTTTCGCGCTCCACCATGAATTAGACCAACTTTTTTTAAAATGTATAAAAATATTAAGAGCACGGAAAATTTTTTTAACAATATTAAACCTGATCAAATGGGTTAATTTTGAAACATCTTGACTCAAGTCTTTATCTAACTCAAGTTTTTAATTAAACCGTGTGAGAGCTAACTCGACTTAAACTAATTGATTTCATAAGTCCAAATACAACCTTGATGATCGATAAAAACATGACTTAACTTTTAAACAAACTTCAAGATGATAATTTTTTAAGAAAATATTAAGACAATAACACATTGGATCGACCTTGACCCCCTAATGACCCAAGTCATGGACTCTATTGGGTTTAAAAACTTTTTTATAAAAAAATTGTATTTAATTATATGATAAAAATAGATATTCACAAAATTGAGAACCAACCTAATAATAGACATTTATTTGAGACAATTATCCCTTGAAAGAAAATAAAAATTAATAATGCAGTTCATTTCCTAACCAATACAATATTAAATGATAAAATTAAAAAAAAAATTAAAAACAATTAAAAGACCAAAGGAAAAAAAAGCATATCATATCGGTAGGTAAACTTGTCAAACCTATAAATCGGGTAAGCCAGGCTCGTACACCAAATTTGTAAACTGGGTTATGGACTCCACTGGGTTTAAAATTTGTTTTTTGTTTTTGAAACTATTTTTTATTTAACTATATGATAATAAAAATAGATGATTGCGAAATCGAACATCAAACCAAAAATGTCATTTTATTAAACTTTATAAAGTAATAAAAAATTAAAAGGTGTGAGGAAACCACTATTCACCAACACACTTTGCACTATGAATGACAATAGTAATCCACAATGTTTTATTTTTTTTATTTTTTTTTTGAATTTTTGTTATGATTTTGTTTTCGAATTTATTTTTGTTGATTTTATCTTTTAATATTAGAATGATTGAAAATTTAGCTTCATAATTTAATTCCTTTTATTTTACCTAATAATATCTTATATTGTTTTTATATAATTGATGGAAGTTTATTTCTTCCCATGAGTTTTCAATAATATATAAGAATTTAGTATTTTATTTAGTTTTTGGCAAATGACAGGGCACGATACAAAAGAGAAGTGGGCTAGTTGGACTCTGCCCATTTTCAAACTTGGGCATAGTGGACATTGTCTTGCAGGTCCATCATGCCCACTTTACCTTTCCAGCTGGCAAAATGTTTAGGAAAATAAATTGCACAAGTCCGATTTATTACGTGGCTTCTCTCTAGTGTGCTGACAATGAGTTGTGCTCTTATAGCAAGTTTAAGTTTTAGTAATTTAAAAAGCTAAAAAAAAACAAAAAAAATTAAAATTAAAAGTTCTTTTGCAGATTTAAGTCCACTAATCACCTTCATGGGCTTAGTCGAATTAATTTATCAAGTCTACAGAGTTTACAATACTAAGAATATGTTTGGGAACGCGATGTAAATTGTGTTCTCAAAAAATTTAAATTTTTTTTTTGTTAAAATTTAATATAGTTTGTACGTTTTGGATCGTTTTGATGTACTGATGTCAAAAATAATTTTTAAAAAATAAAAAAACATCATTAACATATATTTCAGCACAAAAAGTTATTTGAAAATCAACCACTACCATACTGCGAATCACTTTCTATATTGCATGGCGTCCCCATTCGGCTATATCATCTTTCGATTGGGTTTGGATTAAAATACTGCACAATTTTGTGACTTGACTAAAAATAATTTGTAAAGTTAAAGTTGTAAGATAAAATAAGATAATAAAATCTCTAGCTAATTCATGCTTTTTAAAATATGATATTTTGTCAAACCCGCGATCTAGATCATGAGATTAAAATAACTTAATAAAATAATCAAGAGAGTTATAAAGCTATTTTTTTATATAAAACAAATCGTGTTAGCTTTTCAAACTTGTGACTCGAGTCATTACACCCAAAACATCCATTTTAGACAAATCATGAAATCTAATTTCAATCAATCAAATATTAAATGATAAAATTAAAAAAAATAATTATATAAAAGAATATTATAAAAATAGCAATTAAAAGAATAAGAATCAAAATTGACTTAAAAACTAAAAACTGAAGAATGAAATCAATGTTTTGAAATATTAAAACAACTCAAAATTAAAGAGTGAAATAAAAAAGAAAAATCAATTTAGTAAAAAGATCAAAAAAAAATAAAAAGAATGAGGGTCAAAGTTAACTTAAAAACTAAAAACAATATTTTGATTAAAAGGTGAAATTATAAAGAATAATAACTTTTACAAAATAATTAAAAAAAATTAAAAATCAAATAATAAAAATCAAATTAAAAAACAAAATGTTAAGACATTTTTAAAAATGTATTTAGACCAATAGATTCTATGATCTAGTATGATCTCTCCCCAATCTATGCTCCGTTTTACATATATAGTTAAATTTCGAAAAACAAAAAAAAGGTTTGGTCCCATTTTTTAGAAAATAAAAATTATGAGTCCATTTAAATTTATTTATTTATTTATTTATTTATGAATACTGGTTTGTTAGCCTTAGCAGATAAGTAGAAGAAAAAGTTTATATAAACTATTTGTGTGCTTGATATGCCCTGAAAACAATATATAGAGTAGTCGTCTCTATGTATGTATGTAAATTCAAACACCATAAATTGGGAGTGTGTATATATATATATATATATATATATATATAGGTCATGTGGTTGCTATTGAAATGTAAACATTCATGCAAGGACGCGTTCTGCTAGGCTGTATTTTCGACTCCACTGCTTTCTGGACTTAGATGAGATTGCTCACCAATATTCATTCACATCCTTTTACTAAATGCTCCATTTTTCTCTTTCGCGACCTACATTTGAAACCATTTTTTTACTTTGATTTTTTGTTTTTTTTTTAATTTTGTTTTTGTCAATAAATTTGATTTAATTGTTTTTTAATTTGACCCAAAAAATAATATAATCGTATAAAAAAAGTTAAAGAATTAAATTGTAAAAAACAATAGATGAATTTA
>Ga0307517_10006768_pt1 | contig 16866 bp, 11 predicted proteins | sample 23_EM_MG_FD_194515 | JGI IMG/M metagenome (GOLD analysis project Ga0307517, IMG submission 194515) | Populus trichocarpa ectomycorrhiza microbial communities from riparian zone in the Pacific Northwest, United States - 23_EM | ecosystem: Host-associated > Plants > Roots > Unclassified | place...
AAATATTACAAAAGTGAAAAATCAATAAGCCAACATTATGTACTTGTAAATTTGAAAGTCCCAGTGATTGAGATTTTTTTTTGTTGTTAAGATTTTATTTATAAAAATCTTTTTAAATAAAAAGGATCTAACAAACATATCAGATATAAAGTATTTGATCTTGATAGTCAAGTAAGTTTAAGGTAATGTTGGTTAAGAAAATATGCCAGATCTACTTGGACTCAACAATCAGTCAAGCCCAAGATAATGTAGGTATACAAGATAACATGGGTTTGACGAACATATCAAACCCAAAAAACTTGAACAGTACCAAGTTCTAAGGCTATATGTCTGATTCTGGACAATCTTCTACAATATAAGTATTAAAGACATGTTAAATCATCATGCCTATCAATTTAGAATAATCGTTCATATTAAGGTAATAATTTTCCTATATTTATAGGTGTATATAAGGTCTTTTAAAGGACTTACCATACTTATTATCTTGTTAATGATACACCTCTCATTAATGTCACTGAAAGCAGAGAACTTTTTAGTTTTTCTCTTCTTTAAAAACGATAAGGTTCAGGGGATATAAATATTCTCTCAACCATCCAAATAAAAGGTTCATAACTATTCATCTCTTAAGTCTTAATAAGTAATAATAAGTAGTTACATTTCTGTTAAACAGAACAAAAATGAACAGGAAGAAAAGCATGGCATTAAGGCTTTACACTATCACACTATGAAAGCTTTTGATCATCAAGCTATATTTGAGATTGTGATAGCGGTTGTTTTTTAAAGTGTTTTTTATTTAGAAATGCATTAAAATAATTTTTTTTGTATTTTCTAAAATTTATTTTGACATTAGTACATCAAAGCGATTTAAAATAATTGCATTTGACTACATGAATTATATACTAATAATAAGTACCTGCACTTCTGCTAGACAAAAAAAAAAAAAAACAGGAAAAAAAGCATGGCATTAGGGCTTCACACTATCACACTGTGTAAACTTTTGATCATAAAGTAACATTTAAGATTGTAATACTAGTTGTTTTTTAAAATATTTTTCATTTAGAAATGCATTAAAATATTTTTTTAAAAAAATTTATTTTTAACATCATCACATCAAAACAATTCAAACTCATAAAAAAAACAATTTAAAAAAAATCAAAAAAACTTTTAAAAAATTTTAAATACAAAAATAAACACCCAATCACTCTGGCCGGTAAAGCAATAAAACACCCACTCGAAGTTCTTTTCCAGGCATTTACAATTGGCATAGGTTTTTTTTATTGTCCTTAAAATTACTCTAACTAAAAATGGTAGCATGGAACAAAAATCATAATTCAAATAAACATAAAATATAAATTTGAACCTTATTATTCTTGTACCATACATCAGCATGAAACTCTCGATAATATTTAATAAATAGAAAATGACGAGTCCTTTTAAGGACTAAAATAGTTTTACTTTTAAAGATTGAATTTTTTTTTTTTTTTTTTTTTTAGTTTAATTCCTCTTCAATTGAGTGTTTCAAGCTCACTACAACACAAGCTGCTTGAAAGTATCACAGTTCGAAACATTGGCTAAACACATGTGGAAAAAAACAAAAAGAAACCTAGGAAGCAAGTGTCTAACGTTTGACACTCCATTACCTTCCTAGTTACTAGTTACAGTACAGACAAAACCCCTGCCACAAAACCCGCCTCAGGTACAAGGATGATGCTTCTGCAACAGACAACCTCAGTGCCAAGACTTGTAGTGTTTTCAAAATCTGATTTTTGTTTCAAGCCTTGTTCTTCCTCTTCAACAAGATTATCTTTCATGGACAAGCACACCAACTCCTCTTCTTCTTCCTCTTCGCTAAAATAGTCTCTCAAACAATACCAAAGTCCAGTCGTGGCTTGTCAAGCATCAACTGACACTAACGATACTTCTTTCAGGTTCGTGCCCATATACCAATTTGTTTTCTTTTCTTTTTATTGAATTTTATCAGCACCCAGATGGATTTTTTGCATGTCTTATTCAAGTTTGTGTTTTCATTGCCTTTTGGTTTTATTATATAGTGCCCTGATAGAATTTTTGATAGAAAATAAATATAAAAATAAATACCTGTCTTGGTTGGTATCTTGTTGGAGCTGAGTGATTAGATTGTTTGATGTGGTGAATATAGGAAAGATTACTTGCCAATTCATGGAGTGTCCGAGGTGATTGTTGGTGTATTGGGAGGTGGGCAATTGAGCCGTATGTTATGCCAAGCAGCTTCAGAAATAGCTATTAAAGTCATGGTTTTGGACCCACTTGTGAATTGTCCAGCGAGTTCGATTGCATATGATCATATGGTTGGAAGCTTTGATGATAGTGCAACGGTTCAGGAATTCGCAAAAAGGTTCGGTATTGATGGAATTCAGTTGTGGGTATTGGAGATTTTGTGTCCTTTTGTATTTAATTTTGTCATTGTGGTGTTGTAGATGTGCAGTGTTGACTGTGGATATTGAACATGTTGATGTTGCTACGATGGAGAAGCTTGAGCAGCAAGGAGTTGATTGCCAACCAAAAGCTTCTACTATTAGAATTATCCAAGTATGCCCCTTTTAATTTTCAGAGTTAACTGGTTATGCTATTTTGCAAACCATATGCTACTTTGGCATTTAGACTTACTTTGTAAGGAATTTTGATTTGACTTTAAAACCAAAAACGATTTTGGCTTCAAGATGAAATTTCTTGGTGGATCCTTGTTTTCAATCTTACAGGATAAATATCTCCAGAAGGTTCATTTTTCTCAGCATGGGATTCCCCTTCCTGATTTTATGCAGGTTGGTTGCTGTTTATAAGTATTTCCCTGGAGGATGCTACCTACAGTTTTCATTACCTATTATTAGCTTCATATGCTCTAGTTAACTGGTATTGAAGTATGACTGATACAGATTGATGATCTAGAAGGTGCCAAGAGGGCAGGTGACTTATTTGGCTATCCTCTAATGCTCAAGAGCAGAAGGCTAGCTTATGATGGGCGTGGGAATGCAGTTGCTAAGAATGAAGTGGAGCTTACTTCTGCAGTAAATGGTAGGATGTTCTTTACTGAAGTTCAATTACTAAAAAATTCAGTATCCTATTTAGGCTTGAGAAAGGCTACACTTGTATTCCTATATGCTATTGATTAATAGCAGTTTAGTATCCACCATTTCTTAATTGTCATTCTAAATGTTAAGGATCCAAATGCTGTGGCTACAGAAGATCTATCATACGTTTTAATAAAGGCTATTTTCATCTTTTGTTCTTTTTGTCTGGATTAGGCACAGGTAAATCATAATTGCTATTTGGCTTGTGGAGACCCAACCAAAAGATGTTATAGACCTTTAAGCTGGGTTTTTTGGGGTTTTGGGTTTAGAATCATACAAAATGAAACTGGCCCCTCCCATGGGCGTTGGAAATATATTTGATGGCATTATCAAATTCTTGGAAAGAATGTGAAAGCCAACTCGTCTAGTTTGGACCCATTAAATGGAAAAATTACCTCCTCTTGACAGTCAGGAATCTGTGTGATTGTGTCATGGTTTAGATTATGCTATATTCATGGTGTCTAGAGCTCATAATTTCATATATGTTAATCCAAGGCAACAACAGGAAATTGTTTCCCTCGTATCCTTAACAACTTTAGCAAAGAGCTGTTGAGACCTGGTACATTCTTTGCCCAGACAGGAAAGGTTTTCAATAGCTTGACTTAATGTTTTTGAATGATTATGCTTTACAATCTCTCTTGTTAATCCTCATCTTTTCATAGTTTTTGATAGTTTTCTTGCATATACTGTAGGAATTAAGCTTGTCTGACTACCTGCTTCATCTCTCCATTATTTCTCCAACCTTTCTTTGTCATACTTGCTTACCTCTCGTCATGTTCATAGTCATATCGTTTTGAATGTCTAGGTGATTTTGAACAGTGGCTGGCAGTTGACTTCTTATCATTTTATGATCAAGGGCGTTTCTTGCTAAATTCTTCCTTGAACCTCATATATCTAGCCTTGCCATTTCAATTATATCGAATGATCTACTTTAATTTCCTCATCCTTGCTGCATTTCATGCCAAGTTCGTGGCTCTTATTTTTATTTTCTATATGGAAATAGGTTGTGGTGGATCAACTCCTTTTTGTAATGTAATATTTATGATACTTTCCAATTTCCAGCTCTTGGAGGATTTGCTCGTGGTTTATATGTTGAGAAATGGACTCCCTTTGTAAAGGAGCTAGCTGTCATTGTGGGTAGAGGAAGAGACAATTCCATCTCCTGTTACCCTGTTGTTGAAACTATCCACAAGTATGATACAGATATGACATTTCCATGTTCTTTCTCGTTGCTATTTTTTGGTTTTCAGTGCATTTGGTAGCAACAATATTTGAGTTTGTCAGATGTGTTTGATGTGATAATGTTTATCAATTCTTATTGTTGCATCTGCTTGCATCTGATTGAAGACATTGGGTCTTGCAGAGAAAACATTTGTCACATAGTTAAGGCTCCTGCTCATGTACCATGGAAGATCAGAAAACTTGCCATTGATGTTGCACATAAAGCTGTTAGCTCATTAGAAGGTGCTGGTGTGTTTGCAGTGGAGTTGTTTTTGACAAAGGATGGTCAGGTTGTGCTTGTAATTCAGACTGTTAGATTTTCTCTGCAATGCATTTCATTATTCTCGGTCTCAGGAACTTACTGTCTTTGACTAACTTGTTGGTGTTTTCCCTTCTGAACAGATTTTACTGAATGAAGTAGCTCCTAGACCTCATAATAGTGGTCATCACACAATTGAGTCCTGCTACACCTCACAATTCGAACAGCATTTGAGAGCTGTTCTGGGTCTTCCACTTGGTGATCCATCAATGAAGACTCCAGCTGCTATCATGTACAATCTACTGGGTGAAGACGAGGTGAATTGTTTTCTTCTCCATTTCCAGTTTTTCTTTTCACATTCCATTTGTTTAATCTTTAAAAACTATATTAAGAACATTGGTGGAGACTTTTGTTTCCAGGTCACATGTTTGAACATCTTTTTATCATATGCACACCCACAACTAAGCATATGCACTCAGATAGAATTTGGTTACGTGTGTGTTAAGATGTGTGGACTGCTATAATGTATTTGGTGATTTCAAAAATGGTTGCACGAGGCAACTTACACAAAGCATTGACCAAATATCTTGTATGATCTGAGGGCCAATCTGAGGAAAGGGAAAGCTAGGACATGATTTGAATATTAACTTTGGATCTTGGGTGGGGATTATCGATATTACGTGCAACCAATTTCTTGAACTTGGGGGCATCAAATATTTTTAACATATTGAAAATTGGAAGAGGAGGCTATTCAAAGTTCCTAGCTAATAGTGAGTTCGCAATAGAAGTCATTCGAAGTTGGCATGTGACATGAGCTTCTGAGTTTATAATCCTTTTTTCTAAATATTTGTTCACTTCTGGTGCTCATGGAACTCTGATTCAATTCCAGAGTTGTAGGATTCTCCATTGATTGCATGGGTGGGTGCTTCGGGCTTGGGTGGGCATTTTGTTTTGTTAGTTGGAAAATAGGCAGCTCCTCCATAAATCAACATTAAAAATGTTGTCAAAATTTTGCTATGTTATGTTGTTATTTAATTGGCTAGTGACAATGTTTATACTTTTAGGGTGAGCCTGGTTTTCAGTTAGCTCATCAGCTGATTGGAAGGGCATTGAACATGCAAGGGGCTGCTGTTCATTGGTACGAAAAACCAGGTTTGTTTTTCATAAATTCTATAAATTACCCAATTGCATTCTTTCTCCTTCTCTCTTCTTCTTCGTTATCATAATAATTGTGCAGAAATGCGAAAGCAACGAAAGATGGGTCATATCACTATTGTTGGCTCTTCTGCGGGCATAGTAGAAGCACAGTTAAAATCAGTGCTGAAGGAAGAAGGTTCCGAGACTCAGACCGCAGGTAGGTTTTCCTAGCATGGCCTGATCACTGTACTCAATCTGTATGGCTAGATGACATGTTCTAGCTGTATGGTTTTCCTCACCTTCTCTCAGAGCAAATTTCTGCAAGTTGCATTAGAAGTATGTATCTGTCCATACGTTAAAATGGAGATTAATGCCCCCCCTTCTATTGTTCAATCAGGTTCAATTTTTGGATTCATGTTAATTCTTAATTTCTTGGAGATAGGTACTAGGGGTGGTGGACTTTTCTTGTTGTTCATTATGGAGGCTCTACCGTCATGAATATAAGCACAATTATGATCAGTTGCATATTTTTTTCTGGTTATTAATTACTATTAGACCTTACTGTTATGCTTTATGAGATATCTGTTCTTTCAGTTTAGGTTGATTGTGTTTCCTGTTTGTTAAAATGTAGTTACGCCATGTGTTGGGATCATTATGGGCTCTGATTCAGATCTTCCTATTATGAAGGATGCTGCGAGGATTTTGAATACGTTTGGTGTGCCTCATGAGGTTTACTTTCAAATTTGCATTTTTTTTTCCTGGAATGCGCCAGCACTGGTTTCTTTTGGTCCATGTATACCAGACATTCATGGTTAACAATATATAACATGCAGGTGAGAATAGTATCAGCACATCGAACTCCTGAAATGATGTTCTCTTATGCCCTGTCTGCTCGGGACCGAGGCATTCAAATCATCATTGCCGGTGCTGGTGGCGCAGCTCACTTGCCAGGCTAGTTACATATATGCTATGCTTTTTATAAAATATTATGTTTGTCAACTTTCTCACTGTCCATAATGAAGCATCGGTTTAACTTCACAGGTATGGTAGCTTCACTAACCCCCTTGCCTGTTATTGGTGTCCCTGTGCGTGCTTCTGCTTTGGATGGAATGGATTCGCTCTTATCAATTGTACAGGTACACTATTTTATCGTAGATAATATAAATTTCTCATGATACCCAATGTCAAAAGTACCAGTGACCTCCAATTCTAGCGTTCTAAGTTCTAATACTAGTTTATTTCCCAAAATGGGTGCATGGGAAAGTAGACATGTCCATTTCCTTTCTTTAGATGCATTTTTTTTTTTTTACAGGGAGGGGAGGTTTCTATTCTACTTTGAAAGGAAGCTATAGTTGTTTGTGACTTTGGTGGGAATTGTAAATGCAAGATTCTTTGGTTTGGTATTATCACTTATATTTCCTAGGTTCAGTTACTCTATAATGCAGGTAAAAGAATGAGAGCAGATTTTAACACCGTGTTTATATAAGTATAGAACATAACCCCAAGTTCCCATTTAAATCAGGAAGTTATAAGGATGATTTTGCCATCCAACACAGAATCTGCAGTTTGACCCTCGTTGCAGGAAGTCGGTGTCTAACAATAATATCCCCAGATACAATCCATTACTAGTATTTAATGTTTGTTTCATTGTTTTTTAATTTTCTAATTTCTCTGTCATTAAAGCCTTTGTTGCTCTATTATTATCCAGATGCCAAGGGGAGTCCCTGTTGCAACTGTGGCAATTAATAATGCCACAAATGCAGGTTTGCTAGCTGTAAGGATGTTGGGTGTCGGTGATGCTGACCTTTTGGCAAGGTTCTCTCTTTCTTTCTGTTTGTGTGTGTGTGTGACAGTATAACAATTGAAGGTGTCCCTAACGTTTCCTTTTTGATTTGCAGAATGAGCCAGTATCAGGAAGACACAAGGGACGATGTCTTGAAGAAGGCAGAAAAACTACAAACTGATGGTTGGGAATCATATTTGAATCCTTGAGCACCAGAAAACTTGTCTGGTGATTTTTGTTTTCTGTCCCTTCTGTGTGATGGACCACAATCTTGAGAGTTCCATGTCTACCATTGAAATTCCTTCAACTTATCTCTACACAACAATTTTGTATCCGCAAAAGGATCATGAGTTAGTGTAGCAGATACCAAAAACCTGCCGCAGGCGTATTGAATTTAGGTGTGATGCATTTGGGGTCACAGTGGAATAACTGATTACTTTTCTGATAATTTTGTAGCATATTGGAAGGCTGAAAAGGAGATAGTTTTTAGATAGATAGAGAGAGAGAGAGAGAGAGAGAGAGAGGGCCTTGTATCCATAATTGTATGATACCTGTTTTTTCCCTGATCAATAGTCAATTAAAGTTAGTTCTTTCTGTTTGTGCTGAGAACCAGTTCGTTTCTTTCTTCTCCTGTTTGTCCATTGAGGCTTCACAAGTCTCACAACCTACACTGTAAAGCATGTTTAGCAAGGTGATGGCAACCATGTTCCTCAGTATTCTCGAGCGATCCCTAACCTGCCAGGAAAGCAAATCGAGATCCCAAATTCCCTGCTTAACACGTTAACAGTAACTGGGCAGTTGAAACTCTTTAACAATTGGCTGTCTTGTCTGGGACAGTGTCAAACCTTGACTTTGTCAAGATCCAAGAGGTTCTCCATTCAATTACGAGTATTGATAGATGAACTAATTTCCATGCCACCTTGGAAGACCGCTACAAGTAAATTTGTTTGAAGTCAGAAGTCGAAGTCATGAAATCAAAACTCAGGCGAGGCATTGCGGCCCGAATTGAGCTTGCATGTTGATCCTTGCACGTCACAGTACTTCACCGCTGACCAAGGGAAGCGGAAAAAGGTGTAAGGTGATGGCATTAGACAGGTTTCAAATAATGGAATAGACATTAGTCGCAGCAAACTGATGACTAAAGGGCATGAGAGAAGCAGAATAAGGAGCAAGGTGATGGCATTAGGCAGCTTTTCAAATAATGGAATGAACATTATTAGCAGCCAGCAGCATAGTGCTAAAGTTCCAAGGACTGAGTTTTTTTTTTTTAGAGTATGATTGAGGGTGTTTTTAAAAGTATTTTTTACTTAAAAATATATTAAAATAATTATTTTTACATTTTAAAACTTGTTTTTTTTTATATATACATTAGCACATTGAACTAAAATACTAAATGAGCCGAAGATCATAACTCTCTTGTAAAGATACGAGTGAACAAGTTTGGCCGGAAAAGATGCCATGCCTGCCATGACCGTCAATACCCGATTGAATTCCTCCGTCTCTGTGGTGGTAAGATGTTTCACATCAATGGCAGAGGGTCGAAATCAAAATCCAATTGCATTCACATTTCATGAGAGGGGGTTTGTGCTGTGAATGCCTGGTCAACCATTAGAACGAAGCAGAAAAATCTACGTATTGGCCATAATTCTTTTTATTTCATGAAAAAGTCAATTGACCACCCAGGATTTGACCCCAAATATGGAAGAGAAATATAATAAGGCACTCAAGATGAAATGCGTCAAATAATTTTACAAATTAATTAAGCTAGTTCTTGACAAAGTGTTTTTTTTTATTATTATTATTATTATTATTTCCTTTCTCTATTGATTTTACGGCTAGATCATATTATTATACCATTTTTTGTGCAAAAAACATATGAATGATACATTAATTATAACTACTACATAAATTTATTTATTTACTAACAAATTACACCACATGTAATCTCTCAAAAATAAAAAAAATAATAAAGATTTGCTACCAAGACTACCCTGATTTTTAATTTGGTGCAATTATAGAATATATAATATGGATAAAGAATGAAACAACCTAGATTAATCACAATAAAACATAGTACATGGTTCAAAGATTAAACAAACTAAATAAAATCAAAGATGTATATTTAATAGATAATAAAATTTATTTATTGGTAAATAACTATAGAAAACTATTGGAAATTCAAAAAGAATAAATATATATGTATTATAAATTAGTTAAATAATATGCACACAGGAAGAAAGTAGAACAATGAAGAACACGAGTATGGACCCAAAACGGCAATTGACCAACAGCAAAATGTTCCCAAAACGAAGCCCAAATAACAGCAGGCTCCCTTAGTGGGTTGAGAAAGGAGAAATTGCCTCCCACTCCCAGAATTCCATGGAGGACTCCTTCAACCTTTGATTTATATAAAAGTAAGGACTTGTTTGTTCTTCAAGGTCCGTGTCTTTGATTTTTACTCTCTTCTCTCCATTCAAACTTCAAATCCGCGGCCATAAGTCAACACATGACATATACTGCGAAGCAACATCACCACACCATGCCTTCAAATATAAACCCCCCCCCTCCTCCTCCATTGGCACACACCGCAACTTACCTACCTAGCCTTCTTCGTCCTCAAGAACACCCGTCTAGCTAGCTCTTTACACATCCCATAACATTGTTGTTGTTTTTGTTTTGAGTCTGTCTTCTCTGATTTCACAAATGGGTTCTCAAAGAAGAAATCAGTGCTTAACGGTAATGATTTTTGTTACCATTGTTCTTGGATCATGTTCTCAGCAAGTATTGGCAGCTAGGCCATTGGAAGGAGAACGGTGGTCGGAGAAGATTGTTGGAAATATCCAGTCTCTCCAAAGGGGTCCGGTTCCACCATCTGGGGGGTCTCCATGCACCCATATTCCTGGCCGTGGTAGTGGCAAATGCTCCTTGGGTGAAATGAATTTTGCTGGCCATACTGTTGCTCTTGCACCACCTGCCTTTCCTGACGCCATCATGAACTTCGGCGCCGCAGCTTCTACCACCAGTGGAACTCATAAACAAGATTCAAGCTCTTGAATATCGGTCTTAGGGATTGAATTAATTATACATGCAGGTTCTTTCCAAGTTGTGAATAGCCGAAATAAACGAAGGATGGAGATGCTCAGCTTTAACTTCATACTTTCTTATTTTTTTATTTTTTTTTTATTTTTTTTTGGAGCAACCACACTTGAAAAACAAGATGGTGGTTTAGAAACAAATGATATTTGATGTTTATTCATTTTACTTCAATGAATATTTAACTTGATTCTTTTAGATTATATATTATGCTGTCTTGTTGTAATTGTTCAGAGAGTTTTGGAAAAGAAAAGATATATAATTAGTTCAATTACATCATTAATCAAATTCCATTTCATTTAAATCCTTGTTTGTTTATGCGATTATACCGTGTTTGTAAGAAAAAATAAAATTTTATTTTATTTTAAATTAATTTTTTATATTTTTTTATTATATTGATATTTTAATATCAAAAATCAATTTTTAAAAATAAAATAAAAATTATTTTAATATATTCCAAAACAAAAATTGAATTCTCTTGTACAGCTTAAATATGAAATTTTCCCTATGTATTATTTTACTACAAGATTCAATATACTTTACTCTTACTTTAATTTGTTTCAATTATAATGAAGCCATTAATTCACACTTATATATCAAGATGGATCAAAGATTCTCATGAGCACAGACAACCAGAAGAAGATTCATGAGCAGTGGTGAAGACAGCTTTGTTTCACTTTTAAACATGATTGATACACACAGTACGTTGATATTTTCAACGAAACAAATTATTAAAAAGAAAAAAAAAAGTTAAAAGTATTTTGACAAGTTTGGGCGTCGTTTGACCTTATATATAACGTCGGTGTGTGTTACAAATTGCACAGAAACCTTTGCGAGGAGGAGGGTTTTGACTAGGATTGATCTGAAAACAAATTATGAAAAAGAAATTCCGGCTTTCATAAAGAAAAAGTGGAATTGAAACTCAGAGATGACGGTATATGGACTTGGAACACCATTAAAGCTAAATAATAAATTATCACCAGAAGATCAAGCTAGCTAGTGTTAATTTAATTAGTCATGCTATACTTTAAGATCATCAAAAAACTTAGTTCCTAATGACATATAAATTAATTCGAAGATATTCTTATCATAAAAAATATATATGTATATATGTTTTTTTATTATATTAATATTTGAAACGAATCAATATAAACATATACAAATTAATACAAGTATCAATTACCTCAAAACAAAGGCATCCCCAGCTTCTTTCTTAACTCAAGTCAGGGCCTTCAGATTTTGACCATGCAAAACTTGGTCAAAGCTATATATAAAAGGGGAAAAAGTCTTATGTTTTTCATTATTATTATTTTGGGTTGCGAGTAGCCACAGCTTAAGGACGAGCTAGGGCGTATGCGAGGGAGAATACCCTACGAGGATAGAGTCAATGTTACAAAAACTGGGTTTATTCACGTATGAGGTATATGTAATTATCAATTTGACCCGGTTTTATTCACGTTCAGCTTAATTTCTTGAGTAGAATATGAGAATGGTTCATCTTTGATTTTTATTTAATTTGTTGTTTGGCGTTATTTATATGCTACCATCTTTGGTATATTATCTTTAAATAAGATGTTCTCGTATTAATAATTCTATATATATATATATAAAAAAAAAAAAAAAACTTGAAGAGGGTACGTAAAAGATCTAGCACTGAAGGGAATCACTCCGAACAAGAATACTAAAACATGTCCTTTGCTGGCTATTGATTAAAGAACACGGTGCCCTGCGATGCTGTTGTTCATGAGTGTTCTCTCTGTAAGAAATTCAATTGTAGTGTTTTTCTAGCTCAGGGAAGATTGTTTCTGTCCGGACATGATTAGGTAGCAATCAAATAACAAGACAAGAGCAAGGGAACAAAGTTGTTTTTTTTTTTTTAATATTCATGATGGAGTTGGTAAAGTAGATGGGTCAATAGGTATGTTTTCTATATGTTCTTCAATTTAATTCTTTCTGTTCTGTTTTGTAAGCTTATTCAAAAGTGTAAAGATCTAGTTTCTTACATGCAAGCTGTTTTATATATATATATATATATATATATATATATTAAAAAAAAAGTTTTATGTTGAAAGTAATCCTATGTCTGAAATCTTTGGTCCAAGAAACGAATAAATCAATCCTAGAGAAAAGTCGCATTTTGAAGGAATTATAATGTATAAGCTGGCATGGTACGTCATCTCTCCAAGTCAACCCATGAAAGATGATATATACAGCCATCCAAGTCCCTTGTGATTGATGGTATAGCAAGCAAGCACAGACAATGCAATAAGCAAAATGGTGGGCTTGTCTCCTTTGCAGCCCATGAAAGATCATAGATTGGTCCATGAGGACGATTTGATGAGATCATGGTGACATGGTAGTAGAAATGGTGGAATAATGATGACGGTGATAGTAGTAATAGCGCCGGTTGTTAGGGTGGTGATGGGGTAATGGCCGCGGAAATGGTGGCGATAGCAGTTGAGGAATTATGGTCTATTAATTTGAACGAACGCTCTAACTTGTGGTGGAGTAAGACCCATTGAGCTCGACTTTATTTGACCCACAGACGGCATCTTGGGCTTTCAATGGGCTCAAGAGCACAACAATTACTTAGTTTTTTTTTTTTTAATCGAAGATAGAAATTTCATTAAACTATAAGTAAGAAATATTTTTACATTTAAGATTTAAATCAATAAATATATAAGAGAATTGTATATGTGAGAAAAAAAAAAACAATGATCTTATACTGCCTTGATGATAGGAATTCCTTTCCAACTATTACATGGCAGTCTCTATAAAATATCATGAGGGGAAAGCATTAATTGCTTTTTATTTTTAATTTTAGTTAACTGAAATATTTTATTTTATTTTATCTTGTAATTTTTTTTCTATAAGAAAAATTATATTCTTACTATAGATGAGTTAGGGGGTGAGAAAAAAACCGAAAAACTGATTAAACCGAGAAAACCGAAGACAAATAAATGAAAAAACCTGAACCGTAAAAAAAACCGATTAAAATTTTAAAAAAACCAACCGGTTCGGTTCTGGTTTTATAAGCCAGAAACTGAAAAAACCGAACCGAATCCAAGCCAAAAAAAACCTGGAAAAAAACCGAGCCAAACCGAAAAAACCAAGCCAAAACCGAAAAAACTGAGTCAAACTGAAAAAACTAAGCCAAAAACCGGTTTGAACCGGTTTTTATCCTAAAAAACCGAACTGATCGGTTTGAACCAGTTTCGATTTAGTTTCATTTTTTAAAAAAATAAATTCAGTTTGATTATTTTATTTTTAATAAAAACCGAACAAAAAATAATCACCTCTAAAATAGGAGGTTGAGGTTTTCAAGTATTCTAAATATTATCTGACACGTGAATGGTTAAATTGATTGCCACGTATTAAAAAGAAGGAATTCCTCCTATTTGGATAGCAAAGAATTATTGTTTTTCATTATAGAAAATAAAATTAACTTACACACTCCTTTTAATTGACGCACTCTTTTTAGAGAATTTTTGTCTCTAAAAATCATACATTAAAAATTTTATTTAGAAACTAAATTATAGGTTCAGATCTAAAATATAATAATATATTTTACAAGCATATAGATAATTGACACTCTTTTTTCATTAATTTATCAATAATTTTGTTATATTTATATTTTATTTAATACTCTTTTTTTTATGTATTAACAAGTGAAACTTTCATTATAATACAAAAACTTATGAAATGACAGAAAAAACAATCAAACAAGAATCTTAAACTAAAAAAATATAAGATAAAGGGGATAAATATTAAAACAAAAAAAAGCAAGTCTAGTAGTAAAAAACACTAGACCTGTGATTATTGCGGGTAGAAAGGACAAAATAAAGGGGGAAAAGAAAAGGAATTCTGAAAAAAAGTGATGGGTGACAACTTACCTCAATTATTATTTATATCAACAATGATAGTGGTGTTTTTTTTCTTCCTTTTTTTCCTTTTAATTTTGTCATTAATTTTTTAATTTTATCCTACTTGATTCTAAATTAACTTTCATAAATTATTTCAATTTGTTTTTATAAAATTATCATAGTTTCAAACAAAAATTCAAATATTTGATTTATACTCGATTTTACGAGTGTTATTTTTATTATCGTATGATTAAGTGAAAATATTATTAAAATAAAGCTCTTAAACTTAGTGGAGTCCATCACCTAGATCGCAAACTTGATGGGTTAAGTCTAGAAGCCAAGTCAATTCAATATCTTGACATTTTATTATTAAAAAAATAACATCTTGAATTATTATTTTTTAAAATCAAACTATATTTTTATCAATCGTTTTAGTTATCTTTGGGTATATCAGGTTGAATGAGTCATGGCAAAACAACTTTTACACACGATTTAATTTAGATTTATATTAGATAAAAAATCAAGAGATTTAAAGATTAATATGTTAGATCGGATTTAATAATGATGTTTGTTGATAAATAAAATAGAAGCTGAAGATTGACTACTCATGAGTAAATAAATGGGCAATTTAATAATATAAATGCACTACAAAAGAAATTGATTTTTTTGGGGAAAAAATTTAACTTATTGATTAATGAAAATTTTGATACGAATTAACACATCTTTGCTTGCTAATACTATACTTGTTGATAACTTTTCTTTTTAATTTATATTTGACGAGCTAGTATAGGTATTTTTGAACTAGTTTTATAAGTCTTAATGTATATTTGATATATACATTAGTAATAATTTTCTTAATTTATATATTTTACTTGATTGGGAGTTTTTTTAGATTAGTTTATACACCAACTAAAACTATATATTGTCTATTTAAACGATATTAATATTTTCTTTAATAAACTATGGTAACTAACTTACCTTGTAACGTTTTAAATCATACATTATTATACATTTTATTCTAAATGTATAATACTGTAAACGGCAAGATCTAGAGTTCATGGAATTCAGGTGATGAATTCCATCACCCCTCTCTCTCTCTATCTCTCTCTAAAAAACAAATAATGAGTATGTTGCACTTGAGATCGTGGCCTAGCAGGGAAAGAGACTTGTTTTCTTCCTCAGCATCCGGGTTCGATTATTTTTGTGCATGTCTGTCATCCTCGCAATGCCTTACATGCCCGCTGGACTTGCAGGATGTTCAGTGAGCCTGAAGATTAGTTGTGGTGCGCGTAAACTGATCCAGACACCTCGGGTTATAAAAAAAATAACGAGTATGTTTTTTAATGAAAAATAGAGCAGGTAGGTTAAAAAAAAGTTTTATTTAATGAAAAATAGAGAAGTTATGTTAAAAAAAGTTCTATCTTGAATATTAAGAAATAAATGGAATGGGAAGATCTTTTACAAGATCAACAGCATGGAATCTATTTCTGAAATTTTCTTAGCGATGGTAGGGAATAAGTACGTATTTTATTTCTGAAATATTTATAAAGTTAGATCATAGTAATAAATTTCAATTGTACAATATAAACTGAGAAAACTTGTGTACGAGCATGTCAATAATATCTTGAGCATTGTTCATGTCAGATGACTTTGTAGATGAACGTTGACGGAGTAACAAACTGCAAAATAAATGAGCAGCGGCAAGACCTTATGCCATGGACATGGAGGGTACGATCCACAGGTGATGTGGGCTAGAAATTAATTCCCCATGGATCTTTTAGCTGTAAGATTGTGTGTGCCCACAGTGTTTTTCCAGCCTCCACGGCATCTAGTCGCATGGTTTTGGCTTAAAACTCCACACTAAAAACTCCAATTGTAACCATCACTTGTATTATTAAATTTTTTTTAATAAGATGAATTCAAGATATCAAAAAAAATCATTAACAGTAATAGGTAACACTCTTTGCTTAAATGCACGTGAGTTGCATGTGGCAAACTACTCTAGCGATTATTGATGATTTTTTTTGATATTATTATATTTGTTTCGTGAATTTTTTTTTTATGATATCAATAATGTAAAAATCAAGACTTTGATGTACCTCTAATATTTTTCTTTTTCTTCATTGTAATTGTTCACTTGTTTTTAAATTCGAACAAAAAGTGTCACTAACTCCAATCACCAATCATGATATTTGTCCGTGTTGTTAGAGTGTCTCGTTGAAATCTTTTTGATAATACTAGTGGTATAGTAATTGAAGATTCAATGTGTTTTCAAAATCTCTTTATTTATTTTTTTTATCTTTTTTCATTGTAATTTATACCAGTTTTTTTAATAATTTCTTAGAAATATCTTGTTTTTTATTAACAAAATCTTAAAATATCGCGTTTCTTCATTATAATATA
>Ga0307517_10006769_pt1 | contig 16863 bp, 23 predicted proteins | sample 23_EM_MG_FD_194515 | JGI IMG/M metagenome (GOLD analysis project Ga0307517, IMG submission 194515) | Populus trichocarpa ectomycorrhiza microbial communities from riparian zone in the Pacific Northwest, United States - 23_EM | ecosystem: Host-associated > Plants > Roots > Unclassified | place...
GTCAGACCGGAAAGGTTGTCGCGCCGGAGCTGTATATGGCCCTCGGTATCTCTGGGGCTATCCAACACTTGGCTGGTATGAAGGATTCTAAGCTCATCGTTGCCATTAACAAGGTCGGTGCATATGCGTACCGCATAGCTGATTTCCAACTGAAATTCCCTCGCCCAGGACCCTGAGGCTCCGATCTTCCAGGTAGCGGACGTTGGCTTAGTTGGGGACTTGTTCGAAGCTGTACCAGAGATTATCGAGAAGATGAAGAAGCAGTAGTATCTTGTCATATTCTGTTTTCATACGTACAAGACAGCCCTCCATCAGCATAATGCCGCAGTAGAAATCGCCCAACTGCGCAGTGACAGCTCTCTGAGAATCCTCGGCCTCAAATGACGGGCGGAGGGCGTCGGAGTCACTGCCCATTACTTCCGCTCACTGCGGATATTTTTCCACCTTTGAGTCCCGGGTTTAATATCCTGCCCATTTCATTCTGCGCTGTCACTTCCCTTGCTGGCCTGATCCGTTGACGCAGTTTTCACAAGTTTCGTCTCCGGTCCGGAAGTCACCGCTACCCCAGACGATCAATTCGATGTCCACTTGATCATAACGACTCTACCTGACCACTGACCCCACTCTCCTCGTCGAAACCTCAGAATCGCTCTACGATGTCGCTTCAAAACTTGATGTCTGGCGCAGACTGTGCCGTGCAGTCAAATCCTCTGGCCCAGGTTATGAAGCACACGGAGGGGGATAGGAGTTTGCAACAGGACAGGATTGCTGGCCCTTCCTCGTCACGGGTGTGTCGGAGGTGTTTCCTATGCTTTTCCCAGTAGACTCACCTCGGGCGCTAGCTTCACTATCTCCCGGGGACGACCACAGGCCAGACTAGTGAACGAGACATCCAACTTGTTCGCCAGTTTTTCGATGGAGCTCCCGCAACTCAGGGATCTGTCCTCGGAGCCACAAGACTCACATCTCCCCGTCCTCCACTTCAGGTGGTGAATCCTGGTCCCGTCAACCAATTCCTCGAGAAAAACTGGACAGATTCCTCACTGAGAACTGATTTCCGACCTCTTCAATGTGTCCCATCCCACGGAGATGCCGATTGGGCCACGGAATTCAGCAAGTCGGGACAATTAACCCCGGGGCCGGTCATACAACACAACCTCACCCCGCAGCAGGATTGTATGTATTATCGTCTCCACACCCGTTGACTGTCCCCAACGACCGGTGCTTACTTTCCGCAGTGGGCCAGAATACACTCTCATCACAAGGACTGTATGGTATATCAGGCGAAATGTACCGGTCATATGGGGGCATGAACATGATCGGCGGTCCTCAACCGCAGATTATGGATAAGGGGAAGGGAAAGATGCGAGCAGAGGATTTTGACGTTGCCTTTGCCCAAGCCGCTGCATCATATCAAACGGAATCCGCGAAGATAGAAGAGGTTAACGATGTTACGGAGACTCTCGCAAATACAACGCTGGACGACACCAACGCAACCAAACAGGCTACCTCCACGTCAGAGGATTTCAAAACGTGTGTAACACGATGTATGCGCTTTATCCATTTTATAACCCGCCCTTAGAGTGTGGGATCAACTTCAGAAATCGGACCTACCACCACCAGAAGAAGATATGGTCAAGTGGGAAGCCGAGTTCAACCAGATGATGAATGATCAGCGCACAATGGACTTTGACTACGACTCTCTGGGCACGGGACAGTGGGAGGACCCGAGCTCCTCCTTCCAGCCAGTCGCTTTTGACCACGATGGCATCCCGCTACTTGGAGATTACGAGATCGGTTCGTCTCTTCCCTTCTACCTGTCCAGCAACCCATGGTTCTGAGATACGAATGCAGAGAAAAACAACCAATTCTTGACCGAAGGGTCTGGAAGGTCACTCCTGGAACGAGCCAAGGTCCTACTGAACGAGAACGGCTCACTGTCAGAGGCTGCCCTCATGTTAGAAGCGGCGATCCAGAAAGGAGAGTTGGGTGAAGGAGGGTACGAAGCGTGGGTCCTTCTGGGCGAGGCCCGCAATATGGATGAGCGTGAGGATATGGGTATCAAAGCTCTCGCCGAGGGTGTGCGCCGAGCGAAAGTGGCTGGGGCGAACGGCGTTGGCATGCTGGTGGGTTACATTGTCTCAACATTGTGACCTCGCACTAATGAGCGGATCGCAGTCTCTCGCCATCTCATACACCAACGAAGCATACGAGCGTGCCTCGCATACGATGCTCCTACGCTGGCTACAGGCCACACATCCAGACGCGGAGATCCCCCAAACTGCATGGTCATCCCTCCAACAGTCCTCCTGGTATTCTCATCAGCAGGTCACCCAAGCATTCCTTGACTATGCGAGGGTTCAGCATTCCAAGGGCATTGTGGACGCCGACCTACAAGCTGGACTTGGCGTGCTCTTCTATACTTCAAATCAGTTTGACCGAGCAAAGGATTGTTTTGAGGCAGCGCTGGTCGTCCGTCCCACGGACTATCAGTTATGGAACAGGTTGGGGTCCTCGCTTTCCAACGGAAACAATCACGAAGAATCCCTCGGTGCCTACCGAGAAGCACTGAACCTACGCCCCACTTATGTTCGTGCGATATCGAACGTTGCTGTCGCCTGTGCGTTTATCATACTGCCGTTTTCGACAGCGGCTGACTTCCGTGATCCAGGCCTGAACATTGGCGCATACAAGGAGTCGGGAGAACACCTTCTGAGCGCCCTATCGTTACAGAGTGCCTCCGGCAACGGCAGCGAGTATCTGTGGTCGACGTTACGACGGGTGATGTTGGAGATGGTGGGTACTTGTTTTGACCGTATCGCATAAAATCTCAGCTGACACACCACTTTAAAGAACCGACCCGATCTCGCAGAAACGACGAATTCTGGTGGTAAGAGGGATCTGGAGGTTTTTAGGAACAATGGGTTCGACTTCTGAGAGCTTCCGTCACCGTTTTCTTCGTCAAATTCTTAGAAGCGGGGGGAAATTGTAGTAGGTTACGTTTGCATGTTTTTGAGCTTCCAATCCGAGCATCTTGATTGGCTGTTCTCGTGAGTCCGCTGTCTATTCCGGACCGCTCTCGTCCGAACGATGGCACATGATCGATGAAGGGTCCCATGTGTGACTTGGACAGGCCAAATCCCTCATATCATTCTTTCCCTTGAGCGTTCTTGCTACCCAACCATGGCAGACGTCGAGATGTAGGTCGTCTGTTGTCTCTGTTGTTCCTTTTCCGTCCGGCGATCAGGTTGTGTGCTGATTTCGCTTGAAATGCCGGTAGCCACAAGATTTCCAGACCAGCTTCGTCCGGAAGCAAACCGAAGCTCAACAAGTACTCTGGCGAACTCACTCAAAACAAGGTAGGGACCGTATCCCTGTCCTTTACTCCACCAGTCACCGACATCTTGGATGTTAGCGCCATGGAGGTGCACAGGCGATGTGTGAGTCTGTATTAGACTTCGGGCGCCTTGCCAAATGTACTGACGATGGCCGCTGTGCAGTACATGGTGCAGGTCTCGGCCCGGAGGATTTGGACAAGCCACAGGTTCTGGATTGTTGATCACAGTGCTTTCACCTCTCGCTGACTGCCCGGAATAGATTGGGATCGCCCCAGTTTGGTGGGAAGGTAACCCTTGTAATAACCACCTAGTGAGGGGCAGCGATACTTTACCTGGAAAAACACATCACTTATGATCCCCGCAAGCTCGATCTGGCCAAGAAAGTGAAGGAGGGATGCCAACAAGAGGATCTGGTTGGATTCATGTACAGCACAGTCGGTGTGAGGTATGTAAAGCGCACTCCTGCCTGTCTATGTGGTTCACCGATAAATGACTCGAACGACAGCGACGGGATTACCATGGCTTCGAGTGGTACGTCTTAGCTTTCGTTCATTTTGAACAGCCTTCCGTACTCACGCATATTTCGTAGGAATGCTGTTCTCGTATGTAGGAACTTTACCGGCTGTCCTCTTGGAATTTACCGTTATTTTCCAGTTTGCCGAGCCGCGATCTCATTGCCGATTCCATCGAATTGGTGTGTTCTTCGCTGCAGGAGCTGTTTACGCTTACTCACGCCCCTTCACAGTTATCCACAGTGCGCCGCACTGAGTTTCTCTGTCGTTCTCATTCATAACACCACTGCAGGCACAACACCACGATGGCTTGATTGCCATCCCCGGTACACAATCCATTCCACGGGACGCTGTGGGTTCTGACCTGGGATGGGTTAGGTTGTGACAAGAACATGCCAGGATGTGCTATCGCTGCCTTCAGGATGAACAGACCGACTGTTATTATCTACGGCGGAACTATTCAGGCGGGTGTCAGGCACGTTGACTGCCCAGCCCTCGGCTTCAAGAAGGGTGACCCAGTAAACATCGGAGAGGCTTTCGAATCGTACGGTATGTCGTCGACCGGTCCATATACACTTCCAAACATAATCCTAAGTTCACTTAACGCAGGTGCGTACGCTACCGGGAAGATTTCCGACGAGGAGCGTTTGGATGTTATCCGTCACGCTTGTCCGGGGTCCGGTGCTTGCGGTGGCATGTTCACGTGCGTAGACTCTCACAATGCCTTCACCAATGCATTCCTAACGCCCACCCCGCAGGGCCAACACGATGGGAACTGCCCTCGAAGTTTTGGGATTGGCCCTTCCGTACTCTTCTGGAATCCCCGCCATCTACCCTGGTCGGTCGGTTTGTGCTCCCCTGGAGACACTCGGGCTCACGCTTCCGCAGAAAAAGCTCAAGAGTGTTTCAAAGCTCCTAAATACTTGAAGAATCTGATGGAGCTTGACCTCAAGCCAAAGTGTGTTTGATTTGGTTTGTGCTGATCTATGGCACGTCTTAACCGGCACCGATACCATAGGGATATCGTTACTCGCCAATCCTTCCTCAATACCATAGCCATCATCAACGTTATCGGAGGTTCCACCAACGCTGTATGTGCTTCTCCGACCACACCCCTGCGTTGGTGCTGATGAGCGTACAGGTTCTGCACCTTCTTGCGATGGCCAGGGCCGCTGAAGTCGAACTCACGATCGACGATTTCCAGACTGTCGCTGACAAGACACCCTTCCTGGCAGACCTGAAGTAAGTCACTGCAAGAAATCGTCAACAGTCCCGCTGAAAACTTGCGATCCAGACCTTCCGGAAAGTATGTGATGGAGGACCTGCACAAAGTTGGGGGCATCCCAGCTCTAATGAAGTACCTGCTGAACCACACCGACCTCATCGATGGCTCTCAGTTGACGGTCACCGGAAAGACCATTGCCGAGAACCTTGCTGATGTTCCTGAGCTCGACTTCACCACCCAGGATGTCGTCCGGCCCCTATCAAATCCAATCAAAGCCACCGGTCATATCACCATCCTCAAGGGCAACTTAGCCCCCGGAACTGCAGTGGCAAAAATCACTGGTAAGGAGGGTTTGAAGTTCGATGGTGTCGCGAAGTGCTTCGATAAGTGGGTACGGAGTTTTGCGACGGGTTCTGTTGTGGTTGACCCTGCCGATACAGCTTGGATGATTTCTATGTTGCCCTGGACCGAGGCGAGATCGAGGCGGGCCAGGCCATTATTTTCAGGTACCTTGGGCCAAAGGGTGGTCCTGGAATGCCGGAGGTACGTCAACCAGAAGAACAAACGCTGCAGTATCCGAAACCGCTGTGGTTTGACAGATGCTGGGACCAACCGGTGCTTTGATGGGTGCTGGTCTTGGTGGAAAGACGGCGTTGATCACCGACGGTCGCTTCTCTGGAGCTTCTCGAGGATTCATCATCGGCCACGTCGTCCCTGAGGCCATCCTGGGGGGAGCAATCGCGTTAGTCCAGGATGGCGATAGGATCGTCATTGATACCGTGGAGAAGACCATTGACTGGATCGTCACTCCCGAGGAGGAAGCCAGACGTCGAAAAGAATGGGAGGCCGCCGGAAGGAACCAGGTCAGGGTCACAAGGGGCGTCCTCAAGCGTTACGCTCGGGATGTTCAGGTGCGTCAGCAGCTAATCTCTACCCACTATGACTGATGATTGCCTCAGCCCGCCAACGTTGGTGCTTACTGTGATTGAGGGGGGACGGAATATGAAGGTCATAACACTCGATGCACCCGATGTAGGATTAAGCATGGTATATGTACTATATCTATCCAAACGAATATTACAGCTACCGCACAACAGCGTCTGACCTAAATGGGATGTCGCCTGAGCTCGCAGACGATAGGCATTCTAAATGAACGTATCGTAGGAGCTCTGTAATCCGACAGTGATCAACTCGGCGAAACTTACGAAGCACCCTGCGGACGGACTTACCATGATATCGTCAGGGGTTACTACTCTGGGCTTGTCGGTGTTTTCCTAGTGAGGGGAGCGGGGGGGAGGCGTGTTGATGAATGCAACATGGGGTAGTTGGATTCAACCGTGCTGATGTCCGCGGTGCTCGGGCCCATAGTTGTGATCACTGGTGTTGAGTTCGTGGTGGAATAAGTTCGTGAGGATTCTTCCGGAGAATGGACAGTCTCCGTCGCTGGTTGATCGGAAGCCCGAAGCTGTGTCTCGGACGCAGGTGATTTCTCCAATTGTCCTTGTTGTTCCGAATCACGTATGTCTTTCTCGTACGACCCTCGGGGGCCGACCAAGGCTGGGTCAGGTGGGATGATGAACGTCGTGGGGTTGGGTATGGGTACGAAGTCGATGATGTCCCTGTGGCTCTTGAACCCCGCTTCTTTAGCACGCCGTCTCTGCCTCCTCCGCCTCATGAAGAAGACGACGAACCCGACCGTCCAGGCGAGCAGGACGCAAGCTCCAGAGACAGATCCAGCGATGATCGGTGTTTTGGCTTTCTGCCTGGGTCGCGATAGACGAAAACAAACCCCACCAGCGTCAGCGCACTCGAGTTACACGAGTGGAATCGGGAGCAAGTAGGTTAGATACACATACCCATGGAGAACAGCGACCTTCGAAGGGTTTTCGGCTCGAGCTGCGTATTTGATTGGTGGTGTGGCCATAACGGTGGTTAGGGATGGGGGATACCGTTATTACGTAAGATGATGCGACCCATCTCTCGTTCCGCAAGCCGACATTGACACGCGAGTGGGCCACCGCGGATGAACCGACGATGGTCCAGGTCGCCTGTGTATGTACACTGTTTGTATTCGACTACCCTCACTTCATCAGGTGCGCCTCGATCCCAACAAACAGCAGGATCGCTTAAACCACTCCCGGAACCCGATCCCCGAATCCCGTTTGCTCACTGGGAAATGTAAAAATACGCGTGAACGTCAGGAATCAATGGTAATGGATATTGGATCACGCGCTCGTGCTAGGAAGATTGCCATGTCCCTAGCAACTGCGGGCAAGTGGACACCTTGTGACCCACGGGGTGAGAAGTCTAAGGGACTTCCGGCGCCACAACTTGACCATCGAATAGAAGGTACGCCTCGCTACAACTGTAACACCAGAGGAATTCCCTATATCGTGGAGGATGATATACCCGTCAATGTCGATGGACCTAAAAATGGAGAAGGAAAGTTTAGCCAACCGTGTCACCTCCGGATAAAGCATCATCAAAAATTAAAAGCCGTGGTGAACCCCCGAACTTACCCTGGCTTCGTAAACATGACATAAAGCCATAAAGAACCTCGCAAGCACGGTCCCGGGTTGACAGCCGCAAGGGCCCACGCTAGGTAAAAAGCACGGGCAACGTCACACCTCAGAATCTATCCCTAAATCATATCGCCGTTGCGACCCTGCACGTAAATGGGCCTCGCAATGTTCAGCGTTCGAGTTGAAGGTTGCTCTGCTGCGAAAAACAAATGGCGTCCAGATGACCATCTATGAGCGTTTCTGCGCGGCGATCCCCGGAACTTCCATCGGGGGTCTGGGTGATAGAACTATGGTGAGAAGGTGCAGTCGAGCCTTTCTGATGTGACGCTTTGGTCGCCTTCCTGAAAGCAGCAGGATGGCACAATTTTTGCCGCCGAATGCACAGGCGCGGCATCGACTCCCCAGGTTCGGAGATTTACCGGTGGGTGCAGAGATTCAAAACGTTTGAGAAAGTCCACTCCTTAACGCTCCAGGTCGCGTGAGGTGAAGAAAGCAGCAGAAAACCGTGTCGTTACGCTAGTGAAAGCTCAATGGTAGGCCCGTGGGAATACGGAGGCCCCAGACCCACCCCGTTTCCAGGCGCCTCCTGGGGGGCTGGTATCACAAACACTAATATGACGTGTATTATAAGCAAACGCTAAGGCTACAGGTTGAACGAAGGAATAAGTGCAAGGCATGCGAGATATGATATGTGATACGCAGTGGAGACCCTCTCTTCGCAGAATCAAAGGGCCGAGTCGTAAAGAGGTGAACATGAATGAGGGTAGGTAAACGTCCATGATGGGAGGGAGATAAGAGGAGAGAAACAATCAAAACCGTAGTCCAGGGTGTGAATAGGGTGGATGAAATCCAAGATATAGATCAGGCAGCCTTCTTGAACGGATTGTTCGGATTCGAAAGTTTCCCTGTGAAGTCTTGTTGCACCTCTCGCTCCTGGACGTCGCTTTTGTACTCTTCAGCTGGAGTCAACTTCCGAGTTCGACTGCTTCCACTGCCGGTAGACGTGGAGAACCTCGAACCAGGAAAATCCCTGACTGGCAATCTCGGCTCAGGAGCCTTCTTATTGGCACCAGTGACCTGCGAATAAATCGACCGACTCGCGAGGCTCTCAAGGACATCCTCCCTGGGTTTCTGTTGTCGCAGGCGGCTGTACTCTCGCTCGAGCTCCGCAGAGGGATTGTTGTGGGATTGACGGCGGTAAAATCGGCTGTACTCCGAGGGAGAGCTCCGGGTCGAGCGTTCGTACTCGTAGGCGCCAACAATTCCGTCGAAGTCCTCGTCGTCACGATACGTGGTTGACCGTTTGGGGCCGTCTTTCCACCTCGTTTGTCCCTCGAGGTCGCGCAACGCGATGTCTCCCCTCTTGGTGTCGCCAGGATAATCTTGTGGGTCCGCATCGTATGTGTAATGTCTGGCGAGCTTGTTCTTCGGGATATGTCCGAACAGCCTCTCTCCGAATCTGACGAGGCGTTGCCTCCAGTCCCCAGTATCGTCCAACTTCTTTGCGATGGCAAATTGCTTCGTCTTGTTGGCTCTCTGCTTTCTGGCTCGTCGCCTCCAGCATATCAAGAGGACAATGAAGATGAAAGCGCATCCGAGGGTCATGAGAAGAATCTGCCACCACTGGAGCCTGTTGGAGCCACTCTTCGTGGGTGCAGGAGAATTGATTCCAGTGATACTGGGCAAAGGTGGGACACTTGCCGTTCCGGACGGCTTGGGAACCACGACCAGCTCGGACAAACAAATGCCCATTCCTGGGACAACAGACGTACTACTTTCGCAGCTCGCACCGACACACGAGCCACCCCTTAACACCTTGTTGTTCGAGTCTCCGCAGGCAAGACAGGAGCTGGATGTGGGACCAGAGCAACTCGAACAACTGGAATCGCAGTCTTGACAGGTGGAAGTTGCCTTGTCGAAATATTGATTCTGGGCGCAGGTAGGGAGGCAACGTCCGTTTGTGAGGACTGGCCGATCGGGTGGACAGCTAGAGCACTGGTTGAACGCTCCACCAGAGCAAGTGACGCAGTCCGGGTGACAGGTGAGACAGATACCGGAGGAACTGAAGGTGTTGGAAGGACAGCTCGCGACGCACGAGCCAGAGGACGCAAGTTGGTTATTGGCACAGGTGAGGCAGAAGTTTGCGGATCCAGAACAGCCCGAGCAGGACCCGTCGCACTTCTTGCACGTGTTGTCAGCAGGGTCGACGAACGTTCCAGAAGGACAAGATTCGACACATTTGCCCTCACTGAGGACGAAACCCGGGAGGCATCCCGTGCACCTGAGCTGGTCTACAGTCGAGGCGACGTTGAAGCCCGGGATTCCGCATCCCGTGCATTTCGAAGGGCAAGCTAGAATCAAGGCAAACGCTTGTAGCTTCTTTCGTAAACGGGGATTTAAAAGGAACGACGTACTGTCGCATTCTTGCTTGTTATTGTCAGCGATTAGACTAGAACCGGTGCAAACGCCATTTCCATCAGCGCTAACGCAGCTCCTGTCGAACTTGTATGTGCCAGGACCACAGATAATACAATCGTTCGATGTCGGTCCAGAACACGTTTTACACGACGGAGAGCAACTGTTACAAGTGGTACCGCCACTGAAACTTCCGTCGGGGCATGCAGTTCCGGTCGACGTGGTGGACTTCGGGGCGATGCATTTCGATCTGTCGTTGGCGTCCTGGGTAAAACCGGATTGGCAGGTAACGCAAGTCCCTGTTCCCTCAGCACACTCGGCACAACCAAGTTGACAAACTGAGAATGCGCATTAGCTGGAGGAAATTTGGGGGCTAGAGGCGGAGACCAACCCTGGCAGTCACCACCATTAGTTTTAAAGAAGCCCTTCGAACACGCGGAACATGAGGTACCATTTGCACCGGTAGTCCAGCCAGGGTTACAAGTGCACTGTCCATTGGAACCGCAAACGCCGTTGACACAGTTGCAGGTTGACGGCAGGTTGGCCACGGCGGGGGTAAGACAAGCGCCAGTACCTGTGATTCCCTGGTCGCACTTGTCACAGTTGGATGGACAGGGTTGACATTTAGGGCCGAAGAAACCGTCACTGCACGATTCACAAGCAGGACCAGTGAAGCCAGTCGGACAACTGCACGTTCCACTGACGGAACACACACCATTGCCAGAACAGGTAGGAGTGCATGACGTTGACTGAATGTCCAGGATTGCAAGGGCGCCTGTTGCAACTGATACAGGGAGTTGGGCAACATCAGGGACGGAACTCCAGAAAACGACGCGATCGGAGCCCGATTGGATGGAGAGCAAGACATTCGATGAAAGCGCGAGTGACTGCGAGGTGATTGGGGTCGAGGAATTTCCCGCGCGAGAGGTCGGAAGGGGTGCGAAAAGTTCGTTGCCGCTGTACATCGATTGGGAATAGACAGCAATCCCGGGTTGGAGAGCAACGTCGAGGGGTAAGGAAACGGTGCCGTTGTTCGTGAAACCTTGCGACGAAGATTTCATGGTAGCATCCTTGTTCGTGAGAAGGGAGTGAAGTAGTTCAGGGTTCGTGGTGGTCGTGTAGCGTCCAGGCAGTAATCGTATATCGGTCACGGCGCCGGGGGCCGATAATTGGGCACCAACTGCAGAAGTGAAGTGATTAGTTGAGGTTGTGACGGAGAAATAATGGTGACGCAACTGGTTAGGTTGGTGTATCCTTGGATACATTGACCAGCAACGCATACAACGGTCGATTGAGCTGCGTCTATCGAGCAAGGTTCAGTTTACGGAGTAATTTGGACGAAACCGGACTTACAAGCAGACTTTGCGGAGAAAAGGAGAGCAGAAAGGAAAAGGCCCAACAACATCTAGTCGAGAGGATGGTGGCAGAAAGAGAGAGAGGGACGATGGGATCCATCCGGGGTGCGTGAGTTATTCATCTTGGAACAATAGGCCGTCCGAGCGCCTTTGTCTGTTGCCAACAATGGGCATTTCGCTTCCAGAAAAAGAAAGTCGCGTGAGGGGGTCAGAGGAGATCACGTGACTTTTTGACCCACCTTCCTAATATAGGCAGAGACACCGGCGATCCGATCCGGGAGAGAGACCTTGAGTCTGGAATGGTGATTGATCGATGCCAGGTCGAGTCGGCCTCGAGGTTCGAATCAAGGGTGAATTGCGTCGGAATATCCAGCGCGGGGGGGGCATATATTAGAACCATGCAAGCAAACACTCCCTCGTCGTCTCATTCCCCTCCCCTCCCTCCATGATAAAGACCCTCTCCGCCGTCCTGGACGTCGCCTACGACGCAGAAATCCCCGGCTCTAGGGTCGGTCCAGACGATGGTCCCTGGCCCCGTCCGTACCACATCCTGGCAGGAGCCGAGCTTACACGAGAGCTCGAGCTCACGGCAAAGCCACTGTCCTTCTCTATCGGTTCTCGCTACTCAGCATACGGCGTGAATTTTCAACCCTGCCACGTCTATTCAACTCAGGATCGGTACACCGTCCAGCAGCTTAATGTACATGGTCGGGTCTGGACCTTCACGGGTGTTTTCGACGGTGTGTCTCCTTTCGGCACGGTCGAAGCGCCTGGCTGATGCCTTTGTCTCTTCGCAAGGACATTTGGGTGATCTTACGGTGGAGCACACTGCCTACCACCTGCCCATCATCGCCAAAGAGCTTCTGTCCAGTTCGCCTCCGGAACGGCTACAAGATCCGGCGGAGGTTTCCCGGATTTTATCGGACGTGACCACCTCATTCGATCATGCGATAGCAGGTGACATACTTAAAGTATTTCCCGGCGGCATCGAAGCTTTGGCAGATATGCCACAGTCGACGATACAGGCCATAATAAACCGGAACGCCGACCCTCAATTCCTCAAGAAAGCTCGCCTCTGCATGTACGGAACCACCGCATTATTCGCCCTCGTGGACCCCGATCACCAAAACTTGTGGGTCGCCAACGTGGGTGATTGTCAGGCTGGTCGGTCCACACCGCCTCTCATCCTGGCCCCCGATCTCACCTCCCCCCTTAGTCATCGTATCCCCGGACGGTTCCCTCAGATGGAAGTCTGAACTGCTGACCGCTAATCACAACTGCGACAACGATGCCGAAATCTCGCGTGTTATCTTGGAACACCCAGGGGAGCCAGAGTGCATCCTTGATCGCCGCGTTCTAGGTGCCTTGGCCCCAACGAGATGTGAGTCTTCCCTCTATCGTCTCCAAGAGCGCACCCTAATTTTCGCCTAGGTATCGGGGATATCCCGTTTAAGCAGCCACCCGAGTTCACTCGTAAAATTTTGTACAACATCTTCCCTGGATATCGTGACACTTCCGCCTGGGATGAGTTTCTTGATCGGAATATCTCACCACCATATATCACCGCCGAACCCGAAATCACCCATAGGAAGCTTTGCCCTAACACCGATAATGGATTCCTCATTTTGTGCTCCGATGGACTTGCAGATCTCTGGTCCACTACCTTCTCCGACGAACAGCGCATGGTTGATGAGTGGGGCAGAATAGTTGCGGAGGTCGTGAACAGAGAGGGGATGTCGGGTAAAACAAATTTGGCCCTGAAACTTCTCAGACATTCCATCGGTGGGGAAGACGCGAAGAGCGTTTCGAGGGTTTTAACGTTGGACATGAATACCCCGTGGATCGACGACACCACGATCGTTATTCAAACATTGTGATTCCATTCCAGCTCCCTTCTTCGGTTTTTCCTTTTTGTTAATTGTGATACCATACTATAATCGCGCTTTGTACTACCACCGCTATCGAATATGTTTTCTCTTTGTTCTTGGGAGGATGATCAAGCGTGGGAACCCGATCAGCGACGGATGCAACATGGAAAACTTCCGAACGCAGAGGTCCTCAACGGCGTTCCTGGAATCTTGCCATCGCCCACAGAGGTCCTCCCAGTCGTAGCCTGGATTACTTCAGGAGACTCGGGGTACTTGCAAGCGTTTGATATCGCGCGTGATTGGACGGTAGCGGCTGATCTACAAGGCAAGTGTCACTTCCATATCCAAGGATCATCCTAGGATCCCATCTCTCCCGTACGCATCCAGCCCTCTGTGTCGCCACATTGCGGATTAAGACCTTTTACACCCCCTTTACAGCCAAAGATGCCTTCCATGTCGCAATTCTCACCGAATCCATCTCCGATGGTCCCCGAACCAACCAGTCTTCCTCTTGAGTCAACACCGGTCCGTCCTCCACCGATCCCTCATCAGCACAGTGGAAGTTCCAGCGGCCCCAGTCCCCCTGCATGGGCATCTGCTCAATACCAAAGCATGAACGCGTTCCCTCAAGGATATCCTCCCAGCACTCCATACCACCCGGCCCAACAAGCCTTTCCCCCATTCCAACCGCCTGGTTCATACCACCCCCCGCCAGTTGGGCTGCCCGCTGGGGTGCCTCCAACCCCAGACGCGCGGATTTTATCCAACGGCTTATCAGCAGATTGGATTGGTTCTGCTTCGGGTTGGAACCCCAATTTGCCCCCGGTCACGCCTTACAACGGTCCTCAATCGCACACGGGTTTCAATTCATTCCAACAACCCCTTCCCGGAGGAGGCCCCCCTCCTGGGTTTGGTCCTGGTGGTTGGGGAGGCGGACCCCCTCCCGCTGCTTATGCTGCGCAATGGAATGCAGCGACACCTGCCGGTCCTCCTCCTGGCTGGGGGGGAGGTGGTGGTGGATGGGGTGGATGGGGTGGTGGACCACAGATGGCCGGACCTCCAGCAACCCCGTGGACTGGGGGAGGTGGAGGCGGCGGCGGTCCCCATCCTTGGGCTCAACCGCCCGCCCCGCTTGTTCCTCAACAAACTGGAGGCGGTCCCGCTGCCGCCATGAGAGACAGGTCGAACGAAGGTCTTGATATGGTGGATTTATTCGCAACCGGACCTCACTGTAGGTGTTCCGCGCTGGCAATTTATGGGTACATGCTAAACGTCTCCCACAGACGGGCCCGTCCTCACTCCACTCCTTCTCCGCATCGTTGGCGCCCAGCTCAAGGTTAACCCCCTCCTGACCGCCCCAACCCAAGACCTCGACCAAGTTTACCTCAAGTGGAACATGCTTTTCAACGCATCGCATTGTGTCCGCTCCGATGACAAACCTGACAAATCATGGTCAAACGGTCGGGGTTCGCCAGCAACCTACCCTCGTCTAACAGAAGTCAAGATCATCTCTCGCACATTCCCCTGGGGTATCACTATCTACGCCGGGGACCACAATACTGGTGTCACCTGCGGGGAAATCATCGATAGGCTGGATGACTTTATACACAAGAACCTGAGGAAGGAAGATGCCGATCTCGACTCTGGAAGCCATAGAGTGGAGCGTGACCACGCGTACTATCATAACCGTTCCACCGCCATCGGTGTTCCTGGTGGCCGCCTGGGGGAGGGACTGCGTAGGTTGGATTGGTTGTGTAAGGATACGATGTTCGGAGGGCTCGAGGTGGACAACAGTTTCGTGAGAGAATACCATGGCGGCGCGTCACCCCCAGCGATTCTAACACTCCTGTGCACAACGAGGTACCCGCTCACTCAGCAGGAGCTCAACGAACAGGAGGCTAGGGAGAGGGAAGAAGACGTCCGGCTCAGAGCTGCAGAGGATCGTGCCAGGGCAGCGGAGGCTCGAGCTGCCGAGCTTGAGGAGAAGGAGATGAGGCGGATGAGGAAGGCTCGGTCGCGCTCGAGGGCGGGCAGTATCCATTCTGGAAGGTCTAGCGCCAGGAGCCGTGTTTCGAGCAGGGCCCCCTCAACGGATGAAGATACGGATGACGATGACCAGTGAAATTGTTGTATGGCTTTCCTATGTGCTTTCAATCCTTCAAGACTTGTTTGTACTGTGCATGTGTAATACCATCTGGATAGGTACCTACCATTACTTAGCTTCAACCCTGATCAATGTTAATGATCTTTGGCTTTGTCCAAAAATTCACCTATATTCTTGCCGCCGATTGCGTCACCCAGCAAAGGAACTCAATTCTATACCACCACTATCCCCCTGCTGGGCGGTTCACGACCGCTCATACCAAATGAAATTGTCCAACGCCCTATCCCCTCTGGCGGATCTTCGCTACGCGATTGGAGCTTCACTATGGCCCACCATTCTGGATATCTGCGGCTCTCCTTCCCTTCTCCTTCGCCCTGCGGCACTGTCCCAGGTCGTTATGGCACATGTATGGGTGCTATTTGGTAACCCCACGGATGAGGGTGGACGACTTGCCAAAGAAGGTTTGATCACTCCGAATGCCCACGGGGTTGTCTTGGATATCGGTGCTGGTATGTCCAGATTTACTCCAAAACCGAGCTTTGGGTACTAGCCTGTCCGTCTAGGTCACGGCCATACCGTAGGATATCTTGATCGAAACAAAGTCACGAAATACCTGGCTTTGGAACCGAACACCCGAATGCACCCACATATCCGGACCTCTGCGAATGGTGCGGGGTTCAACGAGGAGGACGGGACGCTCGTCATTCTCCCCTGTGGCGCTGAGGGTGTTTCATCCATCCTTGGAGTTATTGGGGCGACGCAACCTCCGGTCGACACGATAGTGTCTATCTTGACATTCTGTTCCGTGCCCTCGCCCGAACGCACGGTACGGAATCTCGTCCGAGATGTCCTAAAACCCGGTGGCCAACTTCTCTTCTACGAGCACGTTTTGAGTCCTCGCGAAGACGTCGCTTGGTGGCAGCGAGCCTGGGCTCCAATATGGGCTGTACCCTTCGATGGGTGTAGGTTAGACAGACCCATCCATTTTTGGGTGGATGAAGTCACCCTCGTGGAGGATAACGGTGTGGAAACGAGCGCGTGGAGTGAACGTGGATTATGGGGGAAAGAGGGGGAGAGCGAAGAGAATATTTGTTGGCATCAGGTTGGAAAATTTGTGAAACGGGCTTAATACACGGGAATAGGGTGAAACAGACGATGTATCGAAACAACCCTTGAATGTCGGGCCCCTACTCCGCTCTAGGTGGGTCAAGGCTGGTGAGGGAGGGATGGAGGCGGTCGATCTCCGACCACGTGTCGCTAAATTCCTTTTTCCCGCCCCCACGCTCGTGGTATCGGAGATACTATCTCCGAGGGCCCCGCTGGGCTATGATGTCTTCCAGGAGGTGGGGCTCGCCAAACCTCGAAGGCTTGCCCGTCGGGGTGACCCCAACGGCCTCATAAGTAAGTTAGCTGGTCATCGACACCTCGATGCGGTAACCTTCACGATAATATGATATGTTATCTATAGATCTGTTACTTACGATCACCCGACTGTTCCTTGCCCTCCACCAACATGTCTCAGCA
>Ga0307517_10006770_pt1 | contig 16863 bp, 19 predicted proteins | sample 23_EM_MG_FD_194515 | JGI IMG/M metagenome (GOLD analysis project Ga0307517, IMG submission 194515) | Populus trichocarpa ectomycorrhiza microbial communities from riparian zone in the Pacific Northwest, United States - 23_EM | ecosystem: Host-associated > Plants > Roots > Unclassified | place...
AAGGTCAAGTTTTTATTTATACTCTTCGTTCTGACTAAGCGCATCACCGGCTTTAGCATTGAGTCAGATTTCTTTCCAGTTTGAGTCATTCACAGGGAGCCGTAATCCTAACGGATATTTTAAAAATCCATACAAGGACTTATGAGAGTTGTACCAATAACTATTTACAAGAATTTCAAATACTCTAGAGCCAGGAAAGCCTGGTTATTGCCAATGTTACCAATAATGATAGAATAGACACGATCTCTGTAATAAAAGGCAGACAACAAAGACTTGTGAGGAATAGGACAAGCTAGTACAATAGGAATAGAATTGCAACAAAGCAATGCTCGTGCAACGAAGCGTGCTCTGTCGATATCAAGGAGGAACTTAACAATAGTAGGAGATTCAAGACCAATTGTTTTGCAAAGGGAAGGTAACGCATTAGACGGTTTCATATACCTGTCAAAAAGGAAATGAAAGAGAGTCTACTGCATTGTTAGTTCGAAAGGAAATTACACCAGCAAAACATGTGAACCTACGATGTAAAATATTTCAATCGCTTCTGGAGGCATTCCCTCCATGTATCTCCTTCTGCCCGTGATCCCCTGCTCCGATTTTATCGAACCCCTCCAAATTGTTGTTGAATGATCCAAAAAACGGTGTGGGAGGACTCAAGGTTGAGGGTGTCCGACTCGCATAAGTCAACGTGGGAGAAATAAGCGACGACGAAGCGGAGAGAGGGGAAGAAGACTGTTCAGTGTCCCCAAATATGGATGATGAGGAGTAATGTGTTTTCAGAGGCAAAGAGGAACCGACATTCCCATGGTGAGTGCCGGTGTTTGAGGAACCTAGTCTCCCACCACCAACTTCTGGTTGAAACTTGTCCGGCGCATCGCATTCATATATCGTCCCAGAGGATTCCTCTACAAGTGCAGAACCACCACCAAGCCTCGCCACACTCGCATGCTGTGGGGTTCCTAAATTCTGTTTCGGCATACTCATGCTGCTATGCTGGTGGTGGCCTCTAATGTGTCCATTCGTGATAGAGGAAGGCCGATGCTGTGGTAACGTTGTTGACCTCATATGTACGTTGGCCGACTGCTGTTGATATGCAGAAAGTATCACATCGTTTGGATTTGGGGAAACCATAGAAGCCTCAGCTGAAAGAGAAGGTGATGATGTATGATCCTGGTTTTGACTCATTGTAGAGGACGATACTGGAAGGAATGGAGAAAGCCCCGCAGACTTCTGACCAACTTGGTAAGAGCGAAGCTCACGCGAAAGCCTCGATGCATGCAAATTCTTTAAAGTCATCAGCGTATTAGACGAATGTGTCGTCTCGCCCGCATGAAAATTATCTTCAGTCATGATACCGCTGATGGGTGAAAGCCCGAACCCCCCATCACCCATCTTCAACTCTCCGGCACTACCGAAACTCGAGAGTGAGTTGGTTGAAGTGGACGTGCTTACGGTAGGAGACATCAACGAGGCTTGAGCACGGTACGCCCTCATACCAACTCCAATGTTGCCAGCAGGTTCCGCGTCGGTTACCGTGGGCCTGCCAAGAGCCAAAGGAGCAGGTCGCCCCCTTTCCACACGGTGAGGTTGGTAGGGCATAACATTGACGTGGTTGGGTTGTTGACGTTGCACTTGGGCGAGCGCGGCGCTTTCAGCGTGTGTCCGCATAAGATACTCCTCGGCAGGGGTATAACCCGAGCGAGTGTAGACAGGTGAAGGTCGGGAGTACGTTTGACCAAGCATGCTATCCACGCTTTGGCTAACGGGCAAGTGATGCTGCCCATAAGGTAAGCTGTGGCCCTGGTAGCGAGGGAAGCGCATTCCGCTGCTTTGAGAATATAAATTCTCCTCCATCTCTTCATTAAATGACATGTCTTCATGTCCCCGCCTAGGGTCGACACGTGGAACGGAAGCGTCAACCCTCAAGGAATCTGGCATCGACTCTCTTCCAGGATAGAACCGCCCAACGGCATGCTGTCCCGGCATCCCATGTTGCTGGTCTACTTGAGGCTGAAGATACTCTCTTGCGTACGGGGATACTGATCTCGGATAAACAGCACTTCTTCCTTCAAACGCAAGAGAATAATCCGACGACATGCCGCGTCCTCCGCTGATCGTGGGCCCTGGTGTGGTTCGACCAGGACCGTTCCCGATGACTGGTAAATTTAAACTGGGACCATGATGCGCAAAAGAGCTATTCGAAGAAAAGTCTGGTGCAGACACTGAAGTTGCAAAGCCACGACTAGAAGACGAAGATGGTAGAGACAAAGTGTTTCCTGTATGAGTGGGTTGGACCGGCTTCATCGAAGGACGTAGGTCTTGGCCGCGGAGGTTAAGCAGAGAAGCCTGGGCGATCGTAAGACGGGACGGCGATGCATCAGTTTCTTGAGCTGCACGTTCCTTCTGAGTGTAATGTAAGTACAAGAAAGGTGCCCATAAAGGAACACGTACCCTCAAATCCCTCTGCTTACTTGTATCAGCAAATCGGACCGTGATACGACTGCCTGTGTCGTTCCATCCGCGTACCATTCGTCCATGCAAACGCTCAATAATCTCCTCGGCCCCTGTCCTGGTTTCAAGTCTACACAAAGAATGATAAGACAATCAAAGTCTGTAAGGAAGGAGCGGAGTATTTACCGAACAAACGCGATGATTTTGGGTGGATCACTCAACCGGGTCTGGAAAAAGCGACTGCTGACTATTTGATGAGGAGAGACAAGGGCTGATAGTGTCTGTCATATTAGAGAATCAACGTTTCGCTCAAATCACTTCTCTCGAGTCAGCTTACAGGTTCGTCTATGCTTAAAGGCAAGCCTTCCATGTAAAGGTTCGTGCTCGTCGGGTCATGAAAACTTTCCATTTTAGCCTTGAAGCTTCCATTCGCGCCGACGTCGTCTTCGGTAACCGAAAGGTTCCAGGATGTGGAAGGTCCTGCAGCATAGTTGGTTCCTGGGATTTTGTGGATTTGCTAATAATGCCCACTAAGGACCTGAAACGAATGTAAAATGCTGGAACGGCGCACCTTCGAGAAAGTTGGGTGCAAGTTTTTGTACCTCCTTCTTATCTCGTTGATACACTTTTCTGCATCATCAATAGACTCGAACCTGGACTCCCATGAATGTCCTTGTTCAATGCAGCTGTAGAAGGCACTTACAAAACGAATCCATAGCCACTCTCAGTGTCTTTTGCATGCCGAGTGAACGTCCTTACGCTCCTAATAGGTCCAAACTCGTTACAGAGGTTGAACAGCTCGTCTTCGGGGAAGTGAGGCGCTAGACCGTTGATGTACACATTCGGAGTCCTGACGACGCTGGCACAGCTAGCCGAAAGTGCGGTTCCATTCTCGCTCGAACTGCAAACGGACTCTGATCCTTCGGCCAAACCACACAAAGTTGGATCCGACGCGGAAGACGTGAAAATCCCGTTCAAAGTGGCGTACGGCGATTTTGAACTCTCTCTGACCGTGTTGACAGCATGTTGTGAACCTGAGACGATCATCCCCATTTGCCCCTGATGGCCCGTGCCGGCATTTGCCGTTGACAAGTTCAACGGGCCACTTCCACCGAAACGACCATTAACCGAGAGACTGGCAAGATCAATGGTAATCGAACTTGAGGGATTTGGCATACGCATGGATTGTGGTATTTGATTCCCAGAGTCATCGCCTAGCGATGCGGCAGTGATCTGGATTGCAGCTTTCATTTCCGGCAATGGTGGCTGCTCCCCCGGCGAACCCGAAGGCGTCGAAAGCGAATGATTGGCGTGTCCATGAGCGACGACACCCTGTGACCAGTGCTGCTGAGATGGAATCTGGTTGTTCACGAACGAAGGGGCCGAATTTGAGCTGTTATGCGTTCTGTCATTCGATGTGGAGGGGACGGAAGCGGGAGTGAATGTATTCGCATCGATATGGTTCCCATATGTTCCGAGAACGGAAATTTGGTCCAGACCACGTTTTTCTTGGTCCATGACCCTGACGCAAGTCCCTTGGTCTTCTGTGATAGGCGTGTATCCTGTTTTAGTCTGTGTTGGGAGATGGAATGGCGATTGGGGGTGCAAGAAGGCCGAGATAGGCATTTGATTGCCTTGAGTGGAGGTGGCAACTGGTGAATAGGCTGAATCTAGTAAAGATAGTGAATATGAGCGTGTTTTGGTCAATATATGCGCGTCAAGGAACATTGTGGAAGGAATGGAAGGGAGGATTAAGCCTCCTGCGAGTATGTCGCGCATATATGTATCCGCGTCAAATGAAGTGGTGTTGCCATACAACGGGCAGGCGGCCATGTTGGCGAACGCGAGAAAGGACGGAGAAGAAAGTGAAGAGGACCACAGCAAGTTGGACAAGCACTATGGTCCAAGTAGTGCGATGACCGCAATGCATAAACAAAAGGACCGACGGAAAAAATGATGTAACCCCGCCAAAATGATGCGTATATGCGACTAGAATGGACGAGAAAAAAAAATTGCAACGTACTGGTGCCACTGAGAACATTCATACGGGTTGTCGAATTATCTGAATCAAAAGAGTTGAGGTAGATTTCGAGGTCGGACGACTCGCTGTCTTCCTGGTCGTTCTCTACATCGTCATTGCTGTTATCGATTGGTGTGTCGCCTTCAGAGCTGTTGGGCCTAAAAGAAGAGGGGGAAGCCGCGGAAGAAGAAGACGCTATAGTAGACTGTGCAGAGGTATTAATGGCGATTCCGTTGCCGGTAGTAAAGCTAGTGCTATTAATGAAGCTATTCTTGTTATCATTGCTGTTGTCGCCTAGAGGGCGACTCGGACCAGGTGGTTGGGGATGTTTCTGCCGGAAAAAAGTAGAACTAGGCGTTTTAGTAGACGAAGAAAAGGGCGAGTTCGTCTTTCCACTGGGTGAAGACGACGAAACGATGGCCGCAAAGGACGGGACGCTCGATTTGGGAGTATCGGGATAGACAGCGGTTCCATTGACAGGTATAGTGCCACCGCTGCCGGCATCGCGCCTAACGCCACCTTTAGGAATCTCGCAGTTTGGGATGCTCGGTGAGCTAGAAGACGACGAGGGATGCATGTGGGGCGATACTGATTGTGTTCAGGAGAATAGTGCTGTGGTGGGACAGGATGAGGAGGAAATGGAGTAGCAGTTGCCGGATTAGGGATGCGGCGGCAGGATTGCACAGGGAAATAGGCGAAAACAAGAACCGGCACTACGATATAGACTTGTGGTGGCAGAGGACAAGGGGGATGGAATATCCTCTAAATTCTTCGAAAAAGTACTCTTCGTCGTACCGCTCTTTCCCCGTCCAGTCCATCTCATTTATCCATCTACTGCGATAGTTTCACCCCAAACGGAGTCAGCAACCAAGTCATTTGGATTCTCAATTACGTCCATCTGTCACTTCTTAATCGACTCTATCTCCGATATCAGAGCGACCAGAAACCACGCAAGTATGACTTCAAAGCCTGGAAGACATACACACATTTTAAATTCTAAACGCATCTTCGACAGACACCATATGTTTTCCCCCTTTATGAGAAATCGCTCGAGATACAAACCCCAGCCATCACTTTCGCCGTAAAGGCGCTATTAATCTACGCCACCCAGCCCAACTACAGCCTGATTTAGATGGAAGTAATCGCGACGTGGCGTACACCTGCACTCATTCGAATTTCGAACCAAACATTCCATCCTTCTAGGTACGTGCACTGTCACTGTCACTGCTTTCCACTGAAATAGAGATCTGCATTCGAATCTTACCAGCTGTCCATTGCAAAGCAAGGGCGATGTTGATACTGATCAGGCCCTAGGCGTAAAAATTGGGCCGACAAAAAACACAACTCCCAAAGCCTAGGCAAGGTATAAGTATTGCGGAACGGAGCCCAACTGGAGCGCGATGAAACATCGCATTTCACGACAAGATGCATGAAAGTATGGACCTTGGGCTATGCGTTCAAGCTCAAGCTTTAAGTCAATTGCTAGGTTCTCATCTAATCAGATAGCAGATTGACAATCATTGCATTGCAGCGTCCTCTGCAAACCTCTGGTCCCTTCCAAATTAGCGGATTCGTGACTCATCTGATACGTCCGTACGACATACCGCCTACATGGAATTAGTCTGGATGTACTACTCCATCAATTCAGTTCATCTCAAGGAATCAATTGGCACCGCAAATTAACCCTACACCCCAGGAGTATAAAGCAAGGGAACCGGCTGAGAACCTCTCGTACAAGTCATTTGAATGAGAGCAGTCTCAATGGATCTTCATTTACGTAAACATGATGTTTGCATCTCCGTTCGGACTCGATCGAGCCTTTTATGGTAAAAGTACTCTCTTGTCGTCGGGTTGAAATACGTACCCGAAGTCCATTTGAGTATAACTGAATTACGTCCGTCATTGTGCATTAAATGGCGACGCAGACATATCATCAGCATTCTCCATTCAGCAATTTCATTCATTATGGTCTCTGATTTCGAGTCAGGACTCACAGCTGGTTATTCTTGAATCGTTGAACGCAAAAAGATCCGTAGCTGAAGTCCGGGGACCACACAGAAATTATTCTCAAACTGATGTTTAGCCCAAGTTTAGCCGTTGTCATTAGTATTTGACACATGCTATTTTAATCCATCCAATATACACATTTTCCATTAGGTCCTTCTTCAGCAGCGTCCACTCCGTCTTTTGCAGCGGAAACTGGATGGAACTGATGTGCGAGTGCGAGTTACTTACAATGAAAACCATGCGTAGTTACCAGGATGGCATTGAACTTGAATGTGTCCGATGATGATGTTTGCTTGAAGTATGGCCACTTGGTATTTTCCACCGCCATGGGTTCTGCCTTGGCAGTAATAAGAGGGTATTTAGTGTATATCTCCTACTGAATTTTGAATTGGCAAAAAGACACAGGAGTTGCACAGGAGCTGAATGGCAAACAATTACATAATCATCAAAACCTTTTTCACGTGCGAAAATTTATTCATACTATTTCTTTTGTGCTTTAGAACTGCTATAGCTATGGGATACACATATTTACGATCCCGTTATTACTAGTACTACTAAGGCAAAAAGTTGAACCTTGAACGTTTAATTGAACCTTTGCCAGAGTGATGCCAAATAAGGCCATACCTCGAGCAAACACAAAGGCAAATCATCCTGGACCTGAACGCTTCTCAGACGACGTTCTTTGTTTTACTGCATTCAGTCATAACCTCACATAACTCGTGCCACCTCTGCGTCGAGCAACCACACTCCTTATTTACTTTGAAAAAATGCTGACTTTGTTGAAAATCGTCTCAACGCTCCTCTTCGCCAGCTTCGTGGCAGGACAATTGACAATTACCAAGCCTTCGAGGAACCTATGGTGGGGTAAGTGACTTCCACACAGAAGTGTATGCTGCGGTGTCGACTCTTCATGCCTTTGTCAACAACATTCGGGCGTGGAGGGCAAGGACCCTATGCCCTGAACCCCTACCATAAAATAATGCTGATTGTTGTTGTTTTACATCAGTCGCCAATGATGATAACGAGCTTTCCTGGACGTGCAAAACTACCGACAAGCCGAGTTTCACCGTTTTGTACGTTTGTTCGAGTCCCTTCTTCCCGCTTTTTGTGACCCGGCTAACCGAATTGTCTAGGGTCAATAATCCGAACATGTCATCTCCCTTGGCCATTATTTCCATTCAGAATAACTACGATTGCTCCCTTGTCGTTACCAAACAAAAAGCCAATCTAAGTAATGGTGCTGGATGGACCATCCTGTTCGCCAACATAATCAATAATACCGACGTACGTCCTCCGTAGGCTCTCCACCGCGGATGTCATGGATTTAACCTTTATTTCTACCAGGTATACGCTACTTCTGAACCGTTCGAAGTCAAAGCATATGGTTCTGCTTTCCCAACCGCAGTGCTCTCTGCTGGTGCTTCCGGTGCTTCCGTTTCTGGATCGTTCCCCTCTCCTACTGGCAAGTCCTCGGGCACTATTTCCCTCAAGGCTGGACTAGGCACCTTCACTTTCACCGCATTGGCCATGGTTGCCTTGTTCGCTTGAGAGGGAGCGGGCTTGTGCGAAATTTTTGGACGGAACTGTGGGATTTGAACGCTTCGATACCACCTTTAAACTCGCTCCTGTCTCAGAACTATTATTTTATTACTCATGACTGTGTTCTTTTATCTATTCTTCCAGTGCAGAATTGTACAATCCCTTTCATCTTCGCTGTAATCAATTTTTACAACTCTACCGTCTCCCCCTCTCAGTGGATGGCCGTGTCCCCTCAGAATATGTACATCTGGTATCAGAACGACCATCTAGCAGTGTATTCTGGAAGGAAAGGCACAAATAGTGATCGATCAGAGTCGGACCGTTTCATTAATCGGGGAATTACCTTCTTCGTCGCCAACAAATGGCCAATTGTTTTTTTAATGTGAGTTTATTGTGTTGGAGGGGTCATGGTTATTGAATTCGGGACCTATTTAATTTAATTTCTCAGGCACAGGACTTGGCATCTGTGAATAGGAAATTCCGAATTGGGCTCCCCGCACACGAATGATTGAAGACCTCGACATGTTTTTTGAATGGTAAGAACTCGAAATGGGCTCCGACATTCAAATTTCGCGTGACTTAAAATCTTCACGACAACCACGCGACAACATTTTCTCCTTGTCTCCGTCTGACAATAAAGTATCGTGTAGGCGGCCCACAAATACAATCAATTGTTTCCTCATTTCCAAGAGCAACGAAGTCTCTTTAGATCCGATGCTGGTGTGGGCGACGACAGACAATTAAAATAAATACTGAGGACAAAAAAGTCCCGTCACCGCTGCTTCAATTGACCGCAGTGTACACACAGCCGGGCCCTTACGTTCGACGTGTTGGACCTTGGGACCTTCGTCTAAATAATTAAGAACCGATGTCTCCGAGTGGTTGGCGTAAAATTTGGAGTTTACCCTCAACCCCCTACTTCTTAAACGCCAGACTGTCTGGCTAGGATTCTGCAATCGGAATTGTACCTGATGATGTGGGCGAAAAAGGAAATTTCCCTTACAGACCGCAATTTTGTATATTATTGAGGCGTCCATACCATATATTGATTTCGGATCATGAAATAATGTCCTGATTAGGATGTGATGCGTCACCGGTCTCATCCGCTCCTTTTTGTTTTGTCGATCTTATTGTTCTCGGGGCATGACAATTAAAATAACCTAGACAATTAGCGTGTGCTTAGACCAGACATTCAGCTCGAGGTGTTTATAAATGAGCTGGCATCCCGTCGTTCTGATCCCCAAGCTGCAAAGTAATCCACTCCCGCAACTTACAAACCCAAACCAACACAACTGAAATGGACGCCTTCTTCACCTTCTTCGTTTCCAAACCTGCCGATGATGAAGTCGATATCGACTTTCCTGTCAACGCCGACGACGGGACTGCACCCGGCGGCTCCACCATGTGCACCATCGCCTAATAAGCTTGGGCGCACCAGCCGTCTCGCTTCAGCTTCATTTATCACCAGTAAGGTTTATTCTCTTTCACCTTGGTCCTAGTCCGCTAAATTTGATAACTGTACAGGTCATTATCAATGTACCAGCAACATCACCATTTCCCATCACCATTTCTCGTCATCATCCATCATTAGTATTATCCTCATCATCATAACCCTTCACGTCTCTGTCTTTTGTTGGGAGTCCGGGGATTTTAGTTTGCCAATTCATACAATATAGCTCTTCGTCTTCGTCTTAATGCTGTATTGTTCTGGGAGGGAGTGTACTGTCAATGTTATTGTAAAAAATTTCGAAAAATAACTGCCTTTAATAAGCAAGCTCGAACAACAATTTATCGGGAAAAAAAGGTCGAAGCCTTACCACCAAAACTCGGAGGAACACTTGTACTTGAAGTTGTGAGGTTTCTGGTTCTCAAGATGGTATTCGTGCGATGCTTTAAGTTTGCGAGCTTATTTCAAGGAGAATGGCGTCCTTGCAAATCAAACAATATATTGTACAAGCTTTTCTTAATACGACACGCCACAAAAAGATGCCACTTGTCTTAAACAGTTCCACAGTCTGCAATTACGATTTTCGCTTGAGGTCCTCCGCTTTTAGTCCCATATTCTTCGATTTTCTTGACAACCTTCATCGAATCATTGTCCAAGACTTCACCTGTTTCAGGACTCAGATATCACGGGGCGTTTAGAAAATGAGAGAAAACATACCGAAGACAACGTGCTTTACGTCCAACCAGGAAGTTACTACGGTGGTGATGAAGAACTGCGACCCGTTAGTGTCTTTACCAGAGTTAGCCATGGAGAGGAGTCCAGGTTTGCTATGCTTGAGTTTGAAGTTCTCATCTGTGAAGAGTGAATGACGAATGGATGAATTTCTGAGTTCTCGAACACCGACCTGCGAATTTCTCGCCATAGATCGACTTTCCACCGGTTCCATTTCCTTTGGTGAAATCTCCACCTTGGAGCATGAATTCCTTAATTATACGGTGGAACGCAGAGCCTTTATAACCGAATCCATGTGCACCAGTGGCCAATTCGCGGAAATTTTTGGCAGTCTTGGGCACGATGTCGTCGTATAGTTTGAATACGATCCTTCCCGCTGATTGACCATCGATTGTGATATCGAACTGGGGATGAATTAGATTAGTTATATCAGGTCCGATCTGCAATCGCAAGTGATAATCGCGGATAATAGAAGAACTTGACTTACGAAGACGTTGTCGTTGTCCGACATGATTACCTAGTTGGTAGTTGTGTCTGAAAAAAGATAATCAGCCTGGGACGTGTTTATATAGGCATCGGATAATGCCGACCACGCTTTTCCAGCAATACTGATAGTGCAAAAATGACAAGGACGACTCAAGTGACAAGAACAACTCTTTGTGCCGATCTGATTGTCTGATTGGATCACAGCTTGCCTCCATCGGAACTCTGGTGGCAGTTTCATTGCGCAGGGGCTATCTCCGCAGTCCGCAGTGACAACATACGACATTGGGCACCGCGAGAACGAAGTAGCAAAGCGGATATCACATTGTATAAAGATCAAGACCAATTACTCGTAACACGTTCAAGTTTTCTTGTGCCGCTCAACTCTCGACCATGATAATCCCCAATGACGCTGATAAACGCGCAGCCCCAAAGGCAGACGAACGGGTATGTATCCAAGTCTTTCCATCTGCATCGCTAAACTCACTCAACCTTAGATGCCCCACGTCCACGACCCACCTCCAACGTACACATCTGTGGAACCAACTTCTGCTTTACAACCCCTCCCTGAGCTTTCCTCGTATACACCAATCAATGTGGTGAACTACATCTCCATCTCAAGGGAACACGGGCACATCAAAGAATCTTTAATGGTCGATCCCTCCCTCTACATACCGGAATCGTTGCGTAATCCTTTGCGACAAGGAGAGTCTGAAGGTTCACGGAAGAACGTCAGATTGGAGACAGTACATGGACATATAGATGCAGAAATCGTTCTTGTTCAGGACAAAGCGCCATTGGAGACACGAAACTTGCAACAAGCGACTTTACACCTTTCTTCGTCTCATGGTGGAATCAAAGTTACTATCGTGCGTTTCTTTCCTTTCTACTTACGTGCAGACTATGAATTGATTATCCACTCTTCAGCCCGATCATCCTTATCGACCGCCTTTCCAAATGGTTGCAAAGTCTACAGACGGAAACATTACCCTCACCCTTCCCCAATCTTTTACTGGCCCAATCACGGTCTCATACGTTCATGGGGAGGTCAAGGCCTCCGCCCTTGGCGGACATTTCATCACTCTCAGTGAAGCAAACGGCAAGATGAAGGGATTTATAGGCGATCTTTCCAAGTATACCGAGTGCGATGGAGCAGGGAAGGGTTGGAAGGGAGATGAGCTAGTGTTGGACCTGAAGCATGGATCTGCGAAGTTGAGGTTCGATCGTGACAGAGATGCAAACTCTAGTACCCGAATTACGGCGGGAGAGCAAGATCCTTCCCAGCGGAAGTCGCTCTTCGCAAAATTCTTTGGTCTGTGATATACTCTCCGAAAGTTATTCCTTCTTTACTGCGGTATGACCGAATCAAGATGTATTGTACAAGCTTTTAAGTCTTTACACTAATTCGTGTGCATCCACAAAACGATGGCCCTTGTCTTAAACAATCCCACTATTCGCAATCTTAATTTCGGTATTTCTTTTGGGAGTTCCACTAGCAGTTCCATATTCTTCGATTTTCTTGACAAGATTCATCGAAACACCATCCTCCACGACCTCACCTGTTTCATGATTCAGATATCAGGGGGTGTTCAGAAAATGAGAGAAAACATACCGAAGACAACGTGATTTCCGTCCAACCAGGAAGTTACTACGGTGGTGATGAAGAATTGCGACCCGTTAGTATTTTTACCAGCGTTAGCCATGGAGAGGAGACCAGGCTTGCTGTGCTTGAGTTTGAAGTTCTCATCTGTGAAGAGTGAATGACGAAATGGATATATCTGAGATCTCGAACACCGACCTGCGAATTTCTCGCCATAGATGGACTTTCCACCGGTTCCATTTCCTTTGGTGAAATCTCCACCTTGGAGCATGAATTCCTTAATTATACGGTGGAACACAGAGCCTTTATAACCGAATCCATGTGCACCAGTGGCCAATTCGCGGAAATTTTTGGCAGTCTTGGGCACGACGTCGTCGTATAGTTTGAATACGATCCTTCCCGCTGATTGACCATCGATTGTGATATCGAACTTAGAAATAGCTCAGTAAGATCAGTCTGGGAGATCGCCAGTGGTTGCACTCACAAAGACGTTGGCCATGGTTGCCTTGGTGGTGTTTCTGAATAAAAGATAATCAGCAGGGGGTCATGTTTATATAGGCATCGGATAATGCCGGTCACGCTTTGATTATCGATAATCATCCAACAAGCAAGGATCCCCAGCAATAGTCAGACCAGCCGACATATGGGACCTATCGATTGACAGACCGATTTATGTGTAAATCCCTGGGGAGCACGGAAATGTGCAATATTCCCTGGTAAGGTAATTGTGCCCTTTACCAGCCCTAAACAAAGCCTAACGTCGAATTGACAGCAATGATCCTACAAATTCGGCCGATGTCCGATGGTAACCATGATCATGAGCAAACGCCGCTCTTGGCAGAGGCAAGCTATGTGTCGAGTTCTGCTTCAGGTGAAGACTGCACACGAATGGGAGATATCCATAGGGAAATGTACGATAATGTTCCACAGTCTAAACGGCAATTAGGTTGGTCCCGTGTCGGTACGACTTGCGATTGCTAACGAGACCTTCAGGCCTTTTCAGTGCTTCTTTCCTTATCTTCAACCGCGTTATTGGTTCAGGGTCAGGTTTATTCAATTATTTTGATCACCTTTCCAACTATCGCATAGAATATATGCTACCCCAAGCAACATTCTTCATTCCTCTGGTAGCGTCGGCGTCTTCTTCATCATGTGGCTTCTTGGGGCCTTCATAGCAACCTGTGGAACTGTTGTATATGTCGAATTTGGTACCGGCCTCCCAAGGAGCGGTGGAGAGAAAAACTATCTGGAATTCGTTTATCGGCGTCCGAAATTTCTCATTTCGTGTGGATTCGCAGGCTATATCGTGATTATGGTAATGATTACCCTTGTCCCATGCAACTTTCCTCAAGTGCTCATAGAACACGTTAACGGCAAACAGCGTCGTGTGCAGTGAATGTTCGTCATAATCGTATGTCCATATTGAACGTCTTGATCAACACTTAGCCCAGACCTCCTCCACTCGCTTTCTGTTACACCGTCGTACTTTTACACTCGACTTGTCGCCTTCTTTTGCATAACCTTCATTTTCCTGATTCATGGCACCCTCCTTCCTTGGGGTGTTCGTCTTCAGAATACTCTCGCCGCATTCAAATTCATCGCCCTCGCAGCCATCTCCTTGACCGGCATACTTTGCCTGACAGGAGTAGGCGGGCTGAAAGTCAGAGACGGCTACGAAAAGCCCGATAATTTCAGATGGGAACACTTTTGGGAGGGAAGTCAAGGGAAAGGAGCAAATGCTTTCTTCAACGGCTTGTATAGTGTTATCTGGTGAGTCACGTCCCACTCCCAATATCCATAGGAAGTTCTAGACTGAAATCCGAATTGAAAGGTCGTTCACTGGTTATTCGAATGCCAACTATGCACTTTCTGAAATACGCGATCCTGTTCGCACTCTCAAGCGTGCTGCTCCGCTTGCCATGTTCCTTGTAACATCCGTCTATATCTTTATCAGTATTGCGTATTTTTCAGTTGTGTCTAAGAAGGATATTCTGGAAAGCAAGAGGATAGTTGCGTGAGTAGTAATGAATTCCTCAAAAAATTGATAGCTGAATTTTTGAATTTCAAGAGCGTTATACTTCCGGAATCTTTTCGAACCCAAAACCGAGAGGGTAGGAGGAGTCAAACGTCGTATATCTCAATGGATCTGATCTTATCTGTCAGGTTCTGAGCTTGTTCATCGCTCTGTCTACACTGGGCAATTTAATGGCCGGTCATTTTTCACAGGGAAGAGGTGAGTCTTTAGCAACCGGTTCCGACCACTCACCTTTTACATCGTTCTTTCAGTAATCCAAGAACTTGGACGCGAAGGCATTATCCCTTTTTCGTCTTTCTTCGCAAGCAACAAACCTTTCAACGCTCCACTCGCTGGATTGTTCTCTCAATACCTCCTTTCATGCATCTTCCTCTTCTCGATACCTCCTGGAGACGCGTACTTGTTCCTCATCAGCTGTAAGCCGAAAAGTTATATTTTGCTCCTATTCTACCATAGCTCACCAGAAGCTTTACATTTGGATTTAGTATCCTCGTATTGTTCAGCGCTTGTGAACACCTTTGTCTCGCTCGGCCTACTCCTCCTTCACACCCCACCATATAAATCATGGGCTTGGAGTCCACCCTTCGAAGCGCCCAAGATCCTCATAATTCTATATTTTGTCTCGAATGTGTGTTTGATCATTTTCCCTTTCTTCCCGCCCGTCAAAGGGAACAGAACATACGAGCGGTTAGCCTATTGGGTGAGTATATGCTTTTAGACTTCATTTTTTAATCACTTATTCCCGTCAGGCTCACCCGGTTGGTGGCATTCTTATCTCGACTATTGGGATAAGTTATTGGTATATTTGGAGTGTTTGGCTTCCTAAGCGAGATGGGTACAGACGAGAGAGGGAGTGGGTTTTGCAAGACGATGGGGTGTCCCGGTTTGTGTTCAAAAAAGTTCCTTTGGAGGTGACTTCGTCTCATGGTGGTGGGTGAAATAATCGATACCATCCAATCCGTATCCGTTGCTCAGTTATGTTTATCCAACTACTAGAGGATTCACTATTTATCTCCATAGATATGTAATAGGTTAGAATGTAGATTTCGTCGTGGTTTGTGACACCTGCCTTGGACCATCACCATGAGACGGAATCGACGGAGCTTTTGAATGTCTTTCAACTTGGTGTCCGACGTTTTTTTTGCCTTGCGATAGATAGGATGCAGTCTTCTCAGGAATACCTATCGACTGCATTCCGCAACTTTCTTCTAGGACTGTGAAATTTGGAATAGTCATACAGGCCTGAGGAAGGACCTCTGGCCGAATTTCGCTGGAATTGCGTACTCTTAACTTGTCGCCTTTTATTCAGACGATGCGTGTGGTCCCTATATTCGCTATTTCTTCATCGTGCTTCGGTGCCATGCCAAAAATACGCCACCAGCATCTGGACTTGACAAATGACCTTGTCCTCAACTTTGACCGACAAGACTGCTTGGATTTTGAACGAGACCGGAGCTTGTTTCACAGTCTCAGAATGGTGGGCTTATCACTCGACTCCACTTAAAATGTGGAAGTTACTCTGCCACAGTTGCGACGCACTCTTCCAACTACAATCAGATTCGAAAATACGACAATAAAGTTCTTCGAACACTTGTCAATGGAGAACGGAAGAGATTATCATCTCTATCCGACTCTGAGTCGGAGAAGGCTCATGATCAACCCAGGGTACTTATTACATTCTCGTGAAATGTCCTCAGATTCTACAGTTATATTGACATGTACAGCCCTTAAACTTTATGAGTCCCTTTTGACTGGTGCAGAATTGGTCAACGAGTCGAAACTGTGCATAGACACAAGCAAACTTACCCCACTTCACTGGTATGACAATGGATTCCTATTCTCTTTTACAATATCCAACACTGTGACTGCATCGCCAGTAATGGAAGGCTCTTGCTCTATGGCAGACAATAGTTTGGGATATGAGTGCGCATTGAGACAAAAGTCGAGAGCCTTGAGAAAGTCTGCATGAGATCTTGAACGAGAGGCGAACAAGCAGTGATCCGAGACAGCGACAGCCACTATAAAGCAGATTGGGACATTAGGAGATGCGGAAAATGTGAAACACACCAAGACCAGTCCAAATAGCTCGATGTTGATAAGAAATCTAAGTGGCGAAGGTAAATAACGAAGCAATTAGAGACTGTAACCAATGAGGATCACACCTGTATCGGCATGGATGGCAAGACACTGTCAAAGTTGTTCCGAAAATGATCCTCCTAGAGAAGCAATCAGCTGAGGGTAAGGGGCATAGGTGAAAAAAAGGAGACTACACATACATTCTGTATATGAAAGCAAGAAGAAAGAACAAAAAAATAAATCAAAATACAGATTTCATGAGGATATTTCAGAAACTCACCTCCTACAAAAAGGCCGAACGGAGGGCAGGTAAGGAGAGCTGTGAGGGGCTGAACACCAGGGGGAAGGTCAGAAACTCACGTCCTGCGAAGACGACGCCAAACGAGGGCAGGTAAGGAGAGCTGTGAGGGGCTGAACACCAGGGGGAAGGTCAGAAACTCACGTCCTGCGAAGAGGACGCCGAACGAGGGCAG
>Ga0307517_10006772_pt1 | contig 16862 bp, 11 predicted proteins | sample 23_EM_MG_FD_194515 | JGI IMG/M metagenome (GOLD analysis project Ga0307517, IMG submission 194515) | Populus trichocarpa ectomycorrhiza microbial communities from riparian zone in the Pacific Northwest, United States - 23_EM | ecosystem: Host-associated > Plants > Roots > Unclassified | place...
ATAGATGATTTGTTGCTCAAGTGGGAGAATTGAAACATTTGTCAATGATATATCTGCTCAATGCTGATTTTTTTTTCTTCCTCATTTGCTAAATGTGGGATTACCTTTGGCTTTTTTTTTCCCTTTTCCCTGATTATGGTGATTGTTTGTCACCAGACATGTGCTCATAAAGAGGTACCTTTATACCTTTATGGAGAATTTGATCAGAACTATATTCTTGGAATCAGGAATTTGGATTCATAAAGCTCGGGAATTTTCAATTAGGATTTGGATAGATCAGGAATTTTCAAGTTCTTTATTTGAGTTTCTACTTGCATTGTGGGAATTGCCCACCATCCTTGTCTTGGCCACATACTGATACCTTTATGGAGAATTTGATCAGAATTTTCTCTATCATAGGATAATCATATGACTCTTGATATTTGTTCTTCGTACAAATGGGTTATTGACCGGAGCTTTGTTATTCCACCTGTTATTTTGTTTTCAAGTTTATGGGAATGGTGTTGTTTGTCTGGGCTGGTTTATAAATTTTCTTTTTGAAGTTCATCCTTCTGAAACTGCCAGCTTTCCTCATTTTATACGTGCCTGCCTCTTTGATAAACAGTCAACCAGACTTGGGATGGATACGAAGGTTACAGCAAATACTCACTCGGAAACACCAGCGAAATCTGCATGTATGCAATATATGTTCACCTCTGTAAATGCATATATTTGTTTTCTTAGATCTGACCCCCTCATCTACTTTGTAGGCGATATATGTTCTTCACCCAAATTTTCACCTGAAGGCCACAATTTTCGCTTTGCAAGTATTTGTTGATAAAGTGGTATGTATTTTTATTTTGAGTTTTTGTCAATTGAAATCTGAATCTATTTTGCAAGTTTACTGCTTGAATTTGACACTTAGACCTGGAAGAAAGTGGTGTACGTCGATCGGCTCGTGCAGCTGTTCAGATATGTACCTCGTGAGCAGCTGACCATCCCTGACTTTGTTTTCCAGTTGAGTTTTCTACTTCTCCTACAATTCATATCCCTTGCCGTCTGTTTGTGTTGATCGTTGCATATCCTGATAATGGTGTATGGTTGCAAGGATGGAGTGGACAAACGAAGTTTCGTATAAACTGTTGATGTGATGTTGTATGCAGGCACGATTTAGAAGTGAATGGAGGAAAGGGTCTTATTGTGGACCCCAGAACAAAATATGTGTATCACCGACCGTAGGCATCATCAGAGATACAGTTTCATCACGTGATTTTGCAAGTCAGATTGTGATCTTTAATTTTCTTCCCGCCCCCCTCCGAAGGTGCATTTGATGTTGCCTTTGTACAAATTGTAGCGGTTTTTCTTTCTTTTTTAATCGGGGTTGCATCTGGTGTTGAAACATGTATAAATAGCATCTCATTTGTTTATTTTATTTGTTGAGCAATGAATGATTGCTTTTGACAATGGAAATAAAAGCTAGCTTGTCCCTTATTATCTTTGGATGCTTCTCTATAAAATGTATGTAAGCTGCTGTGGAAGGTGGGTGAGTTACCGGTAATGTTTGAGATTCTTTTACCTACTATTTTTTAAAGTATTTTTTATTTAAAAGTATATTAAAATAATATTTTTTAATATCAACATAAAAAAGTAAAAATAATTTCAAATACAAACATGTTTAAACAAATTCAAAAGCAAATCATACTTTCTTTAACACCGAGATCGAAATTTCACTGCGAAGAGGATGGAACCCGAAGATCACAGGCTTCTGTTCAGGGAAAAAGAAAAAAAACATTATAAGCTTAAGGCCCAAGCTCCAACTGAGGATCCGGTTCCGAATCTAGATGAACTAAGGACATTCAGCCCATGGAGGGATCTTTATGAGTTGTTTCCTAGTAATCATGCTATGGCCCATGGAGACGTGTTTAGAAGCTGAAAATTTTCTCATTTGGGCCTAGCTCATTTATGGGCTAATATTTTTATTTATTTTTTGTCAAATGAAAAGAAAATGATATACCATCCACTCAACATATTTATAAATCTTCATCGTTTTAGGAGAAAGAAAAATAATTGATGGCGAGACGGGAACAATACTGTCCAAGCCAATTCTTGAAGAAATATGAATTTTATGTATTTATTTCATTTGATATATATATATATATATAAGCAGAAGATATCAGATTTAATCGTTTGGAGATGGGCAAAAATGAAAATAAAAACTAGCTCAGTCACACCACATAAAGCCCTTACCACAATCATTACACGTGTCTGCATACCCGCAGAGGATAACACTCCACACGCATAATCCTCAACGCAGACGATTATACCGCAGTGGAGGCATTTTTCAATCTATTGAGGAAAACCCATGTTGTTTCTGGGATTGATAGCCATTGCCCTTTGCATCAGTGTGTTCCAAGGGTTACACTTTATGGGTAACCCCAACATATTTAGATGAAGAAATTTAAGGGTTGAAGCTGGATGGCTTTTTAACACAGGAGGTGGACGCAAGCTCTGAACGTGGCGAGAGTTCGAATGAAGATATAATGATTTTCTTTTTTCAGCTAGATTTGGCCACTCGAGTTTAGGTTTACTGGCAGTCTTTTGGTTTAGATTTTTATAAAACAGTGAAGCATTTTGTTGTGTCCCCTAGTTTTTGGTGTTTTGTAGTGCTCACAAGCTTTTCTTGGGGTGATGTATGGAATTTGCATTATGCTTTGAATGTGGAACAGTGTGACAGTGCACCACAACTGAGAACCCAGCTTACAGAGGTTAGATCCTGTTAACAGGGCTTTTTATGATCAATAATTTGATTTCAATTGCGTTGGTGGTTAATTTTCACTGAAATTCATCGTGTATTGTACAGGAACTTTTTATTTTTCTCTAGTATCGAGTCTTTGTAGGCAACTTTTGGGTTATCGTTTTACTTACCCAAAAAAACTTTTGGGTTATAGTTTAACGCGGTGAAATTGTGCTCGCTTGCCTAACTACGATACATACAAGTGTCAATGGAGAATAAGCTAGTTGGTAAATTGAGTTATCAAATGAATTTGCAGCATGCTGAATGAGCTCGCTTCTTGGAAGGTTGAAGCTTAGGACGTCATTAGGCAGCATGAAGCGAAGAGGGGATCGTGTTCAAAGAGTGAAGCTCGAGATAAAGCTACAAGTATCATACAACTACGGCGAGTCCCACATTTTTCTACGCTACATCTAATTGGCCTCAATCCAAAAAATTATAGTAGAAAAGGTGTTAATGAATCTAATTTAACATTTTCCTTCAGGCTTCTCCTCCCTTTTGTTCCCCTTTTTTGTGGGATTTCTTATGTTGCAGTTTACTGGCTCAACTAGAATATGTTTAGACTGCTTCTGCTTCTTTACTTGCAGTGCAGATGTCCAGAATGCAATTGAGAACGAGAATTATGCAGTGGCAGCTGGATTACGACATCAAGTTTCAAAACTGGGAAGCAGAGTCTTTTCCTGCATCTGCTAGAGCTCTGGCATATGAAAATGCACAGTATGCATTTTGTTTAGGGCAGAAAGTGAGGCACAAAATTTTTGGTATGTAAACTTGGCTTCCACACCATCATTTAAACCTTTCATCTGTTTTCAGTTCCTTTATGAGGTTCAGTTGCATTGAATACGCAGAAAAAGAATTTGTAGAGATGCGTTTATGCCATGGAAGCACATCCTTAGAACTGAATGTTATAATTCTGGACTCGGTAAATGAATTCTACAGCCGCAGCCGTATAGAGTCTCTTACGTGAGAAGAATCAAAGTGCAAATATAAAAGATTAGGAGTTGCTTATCCTGTTGCGATGCGTCAACAATTCGTACTTCACTCTTTTTTATGTTTCCATAATTCTATTGAGTTTGGATCTTGGCCTAATAGCAAACTTCCATAGCTGCATGCTAGCTTTTCTTTCCCTGATGTCTCAGTAGTTCCTGAGGAAATTTTGGTTGCTCCTGAGAAACCGGATATGCATGGTAAGTCAAGTTGTTGATTAAAAAATGAAGCATTCCCCTGGCTTGTTTGACTTGATTGTTTTTAGGCATATGATCAATGTGCAGGAAAGGTTTGATCATCCCTGTACATCTTTTCTTTTCTACGGGATGGAGACACCAGGAGATTTTATCATAATCAAGCAGCTGCGTGAAAAGTACAATAGGCCTCGTCAGTCATGAAGTGGCTCCGGTTGATCAATATTGAGTATCTATGATTTTGTATTTTAAAAATATATTTGAAAAAAAATTTAAAAAATTATTTATTATTTATTTTAATTAATTTTTTTATATTTTGAGATTGTTTTAAGGTATTTATTTTAAAAAATATTATTTTAATATATTTTTAAAAACTATTACTATTTTAATACCAAAACGACGCCTTAAATGACGATAATGGTGGCGGCGTGCTTAAGCAGGCGAGTGCTGCCTTCTGGTCCACGTGATTTTGAGAATGGAGGCATGGAGCTGAAAAGCTTGTGGAATTTTTCAATCTATCTCAGTCATGTATGATTTGATGGCGCTATCTTCACTTGTTTTGCTGGAAATTTCAGATGTGATTTGATTTAGATCATGTGTTAGCAATATGGCATAATAACTTGTATGGAAATTTCAGATGTGATGTGATTTGATTTAGATCATGTGTTCTTCGTAGACATTAGAGAGTAGAAACATGTTGTTCTTGTGTTTTTATTCGTTCAGAACCAAAGCTTAGTCCTTGTAGTTTAACTCAACTAGTTAACTAATCCTTGTAGTTTAACAAACTATGTTTTTTATTTTTTAATTTGCTTGCAACTTGGTCTTTCTGTCAATTATATATTATTTTCTAATAAATTTATTTTTTACTTTTTAAAAAACAGAGTGCAAGAAAGGAGAAAAAGATATCGGGAAAATCTGATTTGAAAAGAAGGTAATTTTCAAATAAAAAGATTACTATATCGAAGATGGTCAATGATGTCAAATGGCAAAATTAATTATTTTTATAGTATAAATAGTAATTAATCAATTTCAATAAACTACAGGCACTATATATAATAAACGTTTTTGCTGCTGCTGCTGCTTGTCTTGTGAAGAAATAATAGCATGATTTATGAATGGTCCGAATCTAAGCTAATACAATATTTTGATTCCACAGCTTGCTTTTCGCTTAATCAATCTGCTTTCTGCTTTCTTCTTTCTTGTTCCACTGATTTCATAGCGGGAGAGCACCCTTTCTGTCGTGGCCCATATAACCAATCATTGTTTGCTACTTGCTCGGGCTTCTAACTTCTGCATCGCTTCTTACACAATCGACAATGTTGTGTCTGCTTATTAACAAAGAAGCAGAATGACACGCTACATGCCCCTTTTCAGGTCCTGCAAAACCTTAAGACAATTAAACCAACTCCATGCCCACCTTTCAGTCACTAATCTCTCCAACACCGCCCAAGCCTCCACCAAACTCATCGAGTCCTATGCCCAAATGGGTTCCATTAAATCCTCAACACTTGTCTTTGAAACCTATCAAAACCCTGATTCTTTCATGTGGGGTGTCCTTATAAAATGCCATGTCTGGTCTCACGCTTTTGAAGAAGCCATTTTACTCTACGACAAGATGTTATGCAATGAAGCTCAAATTACTAATTTCGTATTTCCTTCAGTTTTGAGAGCTTGTGCTGGTTTTGGGGACATGTTTATTGGTGCAAAAGTTCACGGGAGGATAATTAAATGTGGGTTTGATAACGATCCTTTTATTGAGACTTCACTTCTCGGTTTGTATGGAGAATTAGGTTGCTTAACTGATGCAAGGAAGGTGTTTGATGATATTCCGGTCAGAGATTTGGTTTCGTGGAGTTCGATTATTTCTAGTTATGTTGATAAGGGAGAGGCAAATGAAGCGTTGGAGATGTTTAGGTTGTTGGTAAATGAACGTGTTAAATTGGACTGGGTTATAATGTTAAGTGTCACTGAGGCTTGTTCTAAACTGGGCATTTTGAAGCTAGCTAAGTCCATACATGGTTATATCGTTAGGAGGAGAGTTGACACTTGTGAGGCGTTGGATAATTCCCTTATTGAGATGTATAGTTCATGTGATGATTTGTATAGTGCTGAGAGAATTTTTGTAAATATGGCCAATAAGACTTTTATTTCATGGACTTCAATGATTTACTGTTATAATCGAAGCGGTTGGTTTAAAGAAGCTTTTGAGATTTTTGTGAAGATGCTAGAGTTGAAAGTGGAGCCGAATGTGATTACCATAATGGGGGTTCTTAAATCTTGTTCTGGGTTAAGCTGGCTTAGAGAAGGGAAATTAATTCATTGTTATGCATTGAAGAAAGGTATGACATTCCAAGATGACTGTCTAGGGCCAGTGTTAATTGAATTATATGCTGGATGTGGTAAACTAGGTTATTGTGAGAAGGTTCTTCTTGCAATTGGGGAGAGAAATGTTGTGTCATGGAACACACTCTTATCGATAAATGCTAGGCAAGGGTTGTTCGAGGAAGCACTGGTATTATTTGTGCAGATGCAAAAACGAGGACTAATGCTGGATTTTTTTAGCCTGTCAAGTGCGATATCTGCTTGTGGAAATGTGGGTTCATTACAGCTTGGGCGTCAGATACATGGTTATGCCATCAAACGATGCATTTTGGGCGAGTTTGTCAAGAATGCTCTAATTGGCATGTACTCGAGGTGTGGTTTCTCAGATTCAGCATACATGATATTTAATGATATTAAACAAAAAAGTAGTGTGGCTTGGAATTCTATTATTTCCGGGTTCGTTCAGAGTGGTAATTCGATAGAGGCAATTCATCTCGTTGATCAAATGTACCTCAATTGTCTTAAAATAACTGATGTGGTCTTCTTAAGTGCAATTCAAGCTTGCGCAGACATGGTATGTCTTGAAAAGGGAAAATGGCTTCACCACAAACTCATTATGTATGGTGTAGAGAAGGATCTTTACATAGAAACTGCTCTAACTGATATGTATGCAAAGTGTGGAGATCTTCGAACTGCCGAAGGTGTTTTTCATAGCATGTCAGAAAAGAGTGTGGTGTCATGGAGTGCGATGATTTCTGGATATGGAATGCATGGTCGTATTGATGCTGCAATCACTTTCTTCAATCAAATGGTAGAATTGGGAATAAAACCAAATCATATTACCTTCATGAATATCCTATCAGCATGTAGTCATTCAGGATCTGTGGAACAAGGAAAGTTCTATTTTGACCTGATGAGAGATTTTGGCGTTGAACCAAACTCAGAACACTTTGCTTGTTTGGTTGACCTTCTGAGCCGTGCTGGTGATGTCAACGGAGCCTACAAAATAATCAACTCAATGCCATTTCCTGCAGATGCTAGTGTTTTGGGTAATTTACTTAATGGGTGTCGAATTCACCAGAGGATGGACATGATCCCAGAAATTGAAAAGGATCTCTTGAAGATCAGGACAAGTGATACCGGGCATTATTCCTTGTTATCTAATATCTACGCAGAAATAGGAAACTGGGCTGCTCGTGAGAACACCAGAGGTATTATGGAGCGTTCAGGCTATAAGAAGGTTCCTGGGTACAGTGCAATTTAACTTGACTAAAAAGCAATGATGTGAATTTGATCTCCCTATACCTGCAGTGAATTTTATTTTTTCCTTGAGATGAAAATTCCTATGAAAGAGTATCTTTTATGATGACCATACTTGAGAGAATATGAAAATGTTTACAATTTAATCTAGAAAAATCTCTGCACATGCGTCCTGCAATTTACTCTTCTCTTAATAGACTTCTGAAATGCAAAAAAATAAAATAAAATCAGAATCAACTTTATAATTCTCTAGTTCAAACTTTTCGTCACCATCTTTATTTGTCTTTTTTACTTTTCTGTATTTGTATTGCCTTTCTGGCAAAGTGGTGAAATCTAGGTAAAAAAAATTGCCCTGGCAGGAATTAATGTGGATCATGGTGACATCCCACCAACAATGACCTCATTCCCTGTCCAAGTCAAATGTGGATCAATGCTGTAAAGGATGATCTTGATATTGTGGATCATAGTAAGAAAAAACAACAGCAGCCAATGATTGACCAAGAAAACCAGCTACGTAGTAAAACTGTGTATATATAATTTTCAATCTTTGATTACATTCATCAAAAGAAAATCTGTTTAATTAAACTCGCAAAGCTCGTACCAAATATGTAAGGCACATCCAAGGAGACTTGACCCCTCGGTTTGGTAGTTGTGTATTTACCTTTTCTCTTATTTCTTACAGCAAAGGTAACCCATCAAAATTCTTGATGGCCATGTTTGAAGAACCGGAAGTAGTAAAATCATCACATCAATGATACAACAAGACCACAGAAAGATTTCCTGTGAATGCACCATACGCAAGTATCCGCATTCATCATGCAGCTCCAGCTCATTGCTCGAGAGACAAGAAACTATCAACATAGATCTCATCGTCAAGCATTTCCCCAATGACCATCTTCAATCATCTTTAAGATGGCAAAGCTCTATTTATTTCAGTGCAATTCCATGTACATCATGGCATCGATGCATGGCCTATGCAAGGGAAGCAACTGTAGAAAAGGAGAAGTGGTCACCATCCATCTCCATCAGGCTACAATCAGAAGTTTTCATCAATCCTCTCTGTTTCATCAACTCCCGTACCTGCTTAACCTGATTCCATCTTCCATCCGAAGCATACAGATTGCACATTAGCACAATGTAACAAGCTTCACCAGTTTGGAGCTCTAGCATCCTCTTGATTGCTACCTCTCCAAGATCAAACCTTGAATGTAGTCCACATCCATGAGGAAATGCTCCAAACAAACTAGCATCTGGTTGAACTGGCATTTTCTGAATGAAGCCCAGGGCTTCCTCAGGCCTGCCAGCACGAGCTACAGGTCAACCAAGCATGTATAATGCTTCATTGTAAGCACTTGTAATCCTGACATGTACTGAAAAGCCGCCACCCTTCCACAACCGTCCCTGTATGGCTACATGCCTATAAGATGGATGTGAAGATCTCTTCATTGGGTTTCAACTCTGCCTTCAACATATCACCGAAAATTGAAAGGGATCCACGACCATCCCCCTGAATTTCGTAGTCACAAATCATTGCACTCCATGTGACAGTGCTTTTCTTGCCCATATCGTCAAAAATAATACGAGCAGATTCAACATTCCCACAGTTGGCATAAAAGGTCAAAAGTGCAGTGCCAGCATAAACATGAGAGGATAATAGACCCCTCTTTACTGTGTAAGCATGAAAAGAAGAACCGACTTGGAGAGCACTAAGGGAAGCACAAGCTGACAAGACACTAACTAGCGTGACTGCATCAGGTAAGACAGATCCCGTCCTCATTTGGCGAAACAGTTCAAGGGCTTTGTATGCAGAACCATTCTGATAAAGCCCGGAAATAATGAAATTCCAGACAACCAATTCCTATCTGAAACTGTCTCAAATATAAAACGAGCATATCAATTAATTTGGCATTTAGCATAAGAATCCACCAAAGAGTTTGTGACAATAGGCTCCCGTGACCCAAGCTTTTAATACTCAGACCATGAACTGACTGAACATGCTGAAAACACACTTGCAACGGTAACGTCATTAGGCAAGACACCGGCGCATTCCTTATGCATGAACAACTTCAAAGCCTCCTCGGAACAGCCTTTCTGGGTGCGCCCGAAGATCATAGCTGTCCACGATATGAGATCAATATCACACAGCTCATCAAATACAGACCTCGCATCTCTAATGATTCCACACTTTGCATACACGTCTAGAAGGGTTGTCACCAAGTAAGAACCAAGTTCAAAAACACATTTAATCAAGTATCCATGAAGCCACTTCCCTTGATGCAAAGCTCCTAACTTTTTACATGCAGTAACTAAGCTCCATAGTGTGATTGGATTTGCTTCAATCAACTCCTCTCATTCTATTAAATAAAACTAACCCTTCTTGAGCACAATTGTTCCGTACATAGCCAGCAACCATGAAGCTCCAAGTAACCCATTTCTATCAAGATTTCCATCAAACACGGCACAAGAACAGTCAATGTCTCCACACTTGGCATACATGTCAACAAGACCAGTCGACACAAGACTATCAGGATTCCCTAACTTGACAATTTGATAGTGTACTTTCCTTACAGGCCTTTTAAACATGGGAAAAAACAACATCATGACAATCTTTTAAGCACATTCTCATGCGATTATAGAACCTAATAATCTCTCAAAACACATTGTTCAAAAAATACCATCTGATCATCGCTTTCCACGAAGAAAACCCGGGTCGGGTATTGAGTCAAACAATAAGCGTGCAAAATCAACACGGCCAAAAGAACCATAAGAGTTAATTAATTTGGTGCTGCGAGAAAGATCCCGAGTGAGGCCCTGAACAATGAGGCAAGCGTGCATTTCCATGAGAGTATCGATGTTTTCGCGGAGACCCAGAAGGCGAAAGGATGGGTTTGGAAGAAGTTGTAGGGTATTGGGGGCAGAGGCATGTCTTGGTGGTGTACATAAGGTGGGTGTTCTAACTCTAAGAGCAGTTGATGGTGTGCATAGAGGAGAGATTTCTCCATTCAAGGTAGAAAGCTTTGTTTTTTTGCAGATACGCTTGTTTGTGGAAAAGAGAGATTAGTTTCACCATTTTTGTTTTATAGCTACGAGTTTGGATTAGATGAGACCTCGCATAAGGGATCTTATTTCAACAAAGTGAAATATTGAGCCACTATGGCACGACTATTTGCAGTTGTGACCCAGTTGTTTTACTTTTAAGCAGAGGACTGACTAAATCATTCATGGAGTGAATGTCAGAGTCGATAGGCCCAGTCCTTAGTTGGGGAGAAAGGCAGTAAGATCAGGCACCAAACTGGTGGTAGATGAAAAATCTATCTTCGAAAAAGAGAAAGAACTGGGAATTCTGAGAGGAAAATAGGGAAATATATATTTATGTAAAAATTGCTAGTAGATGCCAAAAGTCGAGTCAACATGGATCTTATTCAATTGTCAAATGTTTCTTTTTCTTTTTGTTTTTTTTTTTGGGCTGTGGCCTGTCGTCGGGAAGGATGGTAAAAAGGAGAAATAATATTTTAAGTTTTAATACTAATAATATAAAACGAAGGATATGAGTGGAGAGGATCTCGTTGCTATTAAAAAATTAAGAGGGAAATAAGTGGAATAAAGAATAGATAAACAAAAACACAGGGGGCAGGAAGGAATGCAAAGCGAGCTCTCTTATCAAATAAGGAACAAAGTGGAGAAAAGGACAGACAAGTAGGAGCAGCAGCACTCGAAAGTTGGGTGTGTTTTGGTTTTTCTGCATGACGATACGAAACTATTGGGAAAGAATCGTTTCGTATCGTCATGCAGAAAAACCAAAACACACCCAACTTTCGAGAGTGCTGCTGCTCCTACTTGTCTGTTCTTTTCTTGTCCTTTATATATATATATATATATATATATATATATATATATATATAGCAGTGGAAAAGGAAAGGAGTTTTGGTGAAAATTAACATAAACCAAGGAGGAAATTTACTTTTAACCTTCTCGCAGATAACTGTTTACCTGGAATTTATTTTTATTTTTTTCATTCTTCAATGGGTTTGTTTTTCTTGATCTCAAGTTATGGATTTTATGGGTTAATTTAAATTTTTTTTATTGATTTTTTTTAGTTTTATTCTATAATATTTGCTTGATATAGGATTAGACTTCAGAATTTCTTTTAGTTTACTTTTAATAAAGTTACTATTGTTTTATTATCTAGATCACGGGTTTGATAGGTCAACTTAAGTTAACTTGAGTTATTTTTTTGTATCTTTTGTTTAATTGATTTTTTTTCAATTTAATCCCTCAACACTAAGTCGATTAGAAATTAAGTTTTATAATTTGTTTTGATTTATTTTCTATAAAGTTAACTCAATCACGTAACCTAAGTTGCGAGTTTAGCAGGTTAATCTGAGTTTAATCGAGTTGTTTGTTTCTTGATTTTTTTTTATCAATTTCATCTTTCAGTATTAAGTTAATTAGAAATTGAGTTTTATAATTTGTTTTGATTTGCTTTTTAAAGGGTTATCTTGATCCCTTAATATGGATCGCATATTTGACAAGTTAATCCAAGTAAATTTGGGTCGGTCCAATATATTTTCATCTCAATATTAAAAAAAGTGTCGTCTTTAATTTTATTTAGTCAAATTATATTTCTAATAGTTATCTGGATTGTTTTTTAACTCGTTAAGTTGACCATGGCATACGGGATCACCCCCCACGGTTATTTTTTTCATATTGAAAAACATATTAGTAATACTTAAATATATTTTTACATTAAAAAAATTGATCTAACATACAGCGTAACACGGATAAAATAGTGTAGTTACTAACAATAAACTAAAAGAGGTGGTGTAGTGCCTTTATTGTGCACTATCTTCCAAAATATTATTCATTTCATTAATATTTTTTTCTTTGCCTTTGGTTTTTTATTTTTCTAAATCTACTTTTATTTTTTTAATCTCATACTTTGACATTTTATTTATAGATAATTAAGCTTTATAATTTTATTGTGGTTTGTTTTATACACAGTTAGCTCGGTCTTAAACAGTGTCACAAGTTTGGCAATTTAACTCATTTATCTCGAGTTTTTTTTTAATTGATATTTTTTTTCATTTTCATCTTTCAATATTGGTTGATCATGAATTAAGCTTCATGATTTATTTTGGTTTACTTTATAAAAGGTTATCTTGATCTCATGACAAGAGTCGCAAGTTTAGTGAGTTAACCCAATTGACTCAATTTTTTTTTTTTTAATTGGTATTTTTTATTTTTATCATTTAACATTAGATTGATTAAGAATTAGACTTTATAATTTATTTAGATGTTATATCAAATCAATTTGTATATTGTTAAAAAAAATATTAGAAAAATATTAGCAATTTGCCTGTCCCGCAAATCATATCTAAATGTAATAAATTTTAAAGATTTATTATTATTATTATTATTATTATGACAACCACATACATTGTTTAGGAGATTTTTTTTGGGAACAGGTTGATGTGATCATCCATTCCTTTCAGACAGCTCCAATATCATATCTATGAACCAACAGCAACAACACGCTTCCCTCTTCTGCTGCCTACAAAAGCTTAGGCTCTGTTCAAACAATTTTCCTTTTTCATTCTAAGATTTTCTCCTTCTCCGAGCCACTACGTTCCCCACGCGTCTATTCCTCGCGCGTCTATTTTCTCTCTTTCTTTAATTTTTTCCCCCTACAAACAACAACAAAAAAAAAACATTTGTTAATTAGCATCTTGTTTGAAGTTATCTTACAGAACAGAGCAATTATTTAGGAACCTCAGAACACATTTGTTCTTAGTTACATCAGCAATGCAAATAAAATTTAATGATTTCAAGTGGATTGACCTTAAATATAAGAAAGAAATAAATTCTTTCATTAGGGAAATGAACGCTAGCTTAGTTCATGAAATCAAAAGGTTATAAAAACTGTGTCACAGTACTACTCCTGAAGGATCTTTACTCTTTTTTTTTCTTCTTTTTCTTTTTTTGATTAAGATGATCTTTTTATATATAAAAGAACACACACACACATACACATTGGGAATACTTGTTATTGAAGCGTGATAAATAGAATCGACAGAACCACAACTAATTACTAGCTGTTACCTTTTATTATTTGTATCAGAATATCAGCCCAGGTGGGAGAGAATCGGAACAAAAATCACCGATGTATCTATAAAAAGGCGTGCAATCAGATACTATACATAGAACCGCTTGTCGTTATCACAAGCCAACAACCCACGATTTAAGGATGCTTCTGCCCTTTTGTTTCCTACACGTGCTTGTGCCTTGTGGCATCACAAACGCACCCAACCACCATTAATAATTTAATATACATCCAGGCCTCCTAATTGACTAGCCAATATTGGCCTGGAGATCTAGAAAATAATCTCTTAGTTCTCAATTTATTTCGCAGGGGTTGTTGCAGGTATTGTTGTAGATGCGTGGTGATGTTAACCGGCAATAGCATGGTGCTTCATAGACGCATAGTTTTTGAGAAACTTTATCCCTCCATGCATGAAAATCTCTCCTTAGAGGTTACCCTATCCCCCAATTACTAGAAGAGTACAAGTATTTCTAGGTATTTCAAAAAACTTAATTACGATTGGCATGTTTCACTTAAACAAAAAAAAAAAAAAAGTTGGATTGTTTGAACATTCCTGAGGTAATCTATCCGAGGACTGTTCAATAATTCAATGCGCATACACAGCTCAAGAGTGCTGGTATACATCCTGGAAGAAATCACGCAATATTATTTATGAATAATACAAAGTTGGTTACCACCCAAAGACAGAATCAAGGGGACCTAGATTATGGGCTAAATGTACAAGGAGTCCCCAATGGATCACAACAACTCAATCCCCAGCGTCATAGAAACAAACTTTCTGCTTCCCTCTATAAACTATGAATTGACAAATGAAAGTCTCTTCCTGTAATTAGGTTAAAGGGTGGGATGGAGGATTACCTGCGGGGCATCTTTGCCGGCGGGGGCGTCTAGTTGTCTTCCCCCACCCTGTTAGGTTTCTGTCCTCCAGTCCCACTTCAATATTATGAAGCTGCTGAATTAGTGGAGTGCAAGGTGGGCTTGCGGTCACTGGAGGTGAGGGGCTAACCAGCGAGCGCCGTCCCCCCCTTGCACAACCATTTCTAGTAGAGTTCCTTCTCGTTAATCCTGACTGCCAAGGATGACCTGTGGCTCTCATCATCCCTCCGAATGTTTGAAGATCTTCTCTCACCTCGTGTCTCGAGAGTGAGGCAAGGCCAGGAAGAATGTCCCTCTGGAAGTCCCTCCGTTGCCTTCCTCTTCTTCCCTGGCCCCTTCGGGTTCGTGTCGGTACAGGAGTGGTTCCTGTATCTTCCAGTTTCAGGTTTTCTGGAACCAAAGGCTTGGGCATATAGTCTTCTTCCTTGGTCTCTGTCAATCTCAAAGTCATCGACTCAAAGTAATCAATTACTTCCCATGATGTCTCCAAATTACCATCACAATCTTTGGCTCTTGAAACAGCATCAAACTTGCTCTCTAGATCCTCTCCACAAGATGAAACTATCTCCACAAACCAATGAAGAGGGTCTGTCATAGAAGCTTCACGCAGATTGCAAGTGGCATCATCCAAATGATTCTGGCAACTAGTTGATGAAATGGCAACTATTGCCTTGGCTGCTATTCTGATAAGTTCATCGGTTGGGATTTCAACTCTGTGCTCTGTTGACTGTAAAGCCGCTTCATGTCCCTTTTCTTCTGTGGAAATGATATTCTCCTCAATCTCAGGAACTGCAGGGGCTTCCAAATCTATTCCTACAACAATCTTTGCACTGAAGACTGGAACAGAAGGCATCAGAGAAGTTTCATCATCATTGATGCAAGAGTTCAAGTCAATCTGGCATCTGAAATTGGCAACTTTTGTAGCTGGTTCTTTTGCAACAACCACAATTTCTTCTGCAGTCTGTTGAGCCAAGTCAGGAACAGCTGGATCACAAGGTAAGTTTATATCAAATACCTTATTTTTCTTGCTATTTTCCACTTCTTCAGATAGCCGAGGAAGGGCCACAGAAGAAGAGGTGAAGGAAGAAGACTCATTCTTAGGAATATGAGGCTTTTCAAAAATTGGAAACCCAAGAATTTTTCTGCAGCTTGAGTCGCTACCTTGAATCACACTGGTCTCAACAACATTGGGACAGGAAGCCAAATTCATTTTCTGAACAGCTATTTGATTAGGAACCTTTCCAATTTCACTCTTATCTTGTAATTGATTCAGAGAAGATAAGAAAGTCGATTCCCCCATATTTAAATCCATCCCCTTGGTGCCCTCATTCTTACAAGCACGCTTAGCTTTAAGCCAAGGCAAAGCTGCGAGATGATCCTCATGCTTTCTTTCTAAATCTATAACTTCAATACCTTGCTGGTGTGCCACCTTGTTCGATGAGCTGTTCGAAAGCACTGCATTCAAGTTCACATCCCAAGCCAGCTTCGAGTCCATACAATTTGGACTCTTGTAGAAGTTTGCTGAACTGTGATTGATGAAATGCCCAGATGCTCTATTGTTAGTACCAGCACAGTTCCAATACTCATAGTTTCCTGAAGGAAGGTGAACTGATGGTTCCTTGGACCCTGATGAGGACCCATGGTAAAATCCATCTCGGTTGGGCATTTCACAAACAAAGCTTGGGTTAGATGTAGAATTTCTGTTATAATTCCATTGGTCTCCTAAAAACCCATGGCTCTGAGTTGATGACTGTGAGCTCCTACTCAAAGTTGCAGATGAATTCAAATACGGGTGCTTTTGAACTGACATTGATTTCTGGCTTAAGCTAACAGCAGACTTTTCCCAGGAGGAAACAGAGTGACGCCAGAACTTTCCCACATCAGAAGGAGGACCAATTGGATATGGACTGGGTATACGAGAAGCAACAACTGACTCTGAATAGTTACTATGGGAGATCTCGTGATTTCTTTCAGAAAGTTCTAAACCATGAGCTGTTCTCTCTCTCAACAGATCAATCTTGCCTTGATCAGTTAGAAAAAAGGTAGGAGATTCATGAGTTTTACTAAACAGAACTTGCATTGGCTGGGAAGAGGTAGGTTTTTCTGGAGAAGCAGACTTCAAATTATTTTTGCTGTGCCCTGCAATTTGAGACAGCAACATATGAGAGTCAATAGAACCAAAGGAAACAATTGCAAGAACATTGCCAAAAATGCTAAATTCAAAAAGAAAAAAACCTCAGCGAACTTATAGTTTGCCTAACCAACTTGCCAGTGAGTAAAACCATTTTTCAAAAGGTAGATCAATCCATGACAAGCTTCTGGGGGGGGGGGGGGGGGGGCGTGGGTGTGAACA
>Ga0307517_10006773_pt1 | contig 16861 bp, 9 predicted proteins | sample 23_EM_MG_FD_194515 | JGI IMG/M metagenome (GOLD analysis project Ga0307517, IMG submission 194515) | Populus trichocarpa ectomycorrhiza microbial communities from riparian zone in the Pacific Northwest, United States - 23_EM | ecosystem: Host-associated > Plants > Roots > Unclassified | place...
ATCTCCTTGGCCGCCTCCTTGTGCGCTTCTCTCCTATCAAACTGCCGCCCCTATGGCAACAATTCCAGCAGCTTTTCCTAGCCAGACCCCCTTGGCATCTCAAGTTTCGCTTGCAAACCACGTATTTCTTGGCCTCGCCAAGGCATTTTTCTTAATGTTTTTATCACCGTTGTTGTTTAGGCAAATGTCGATGCTCTTAATTTGATCTCCAAGCTCATGCTCTCCGTTAGTTTTGCTGCTTTCAACATTCCCCCCCTATGGTAGGGTACTTACTCACTCCGAGTAAATCCACGGTTAGGGAGCCATCTCGCTGCAGCGCGCGAGCAACACAACTAATGAATTAACTGTATTTGAATAAAAAAAATTTTAAAAACAAAAATAATTTATTATTGGCAATGATAATTAATGAATGAAAATATTTAAAATAAAAAAAAGAAATTTAATATAAGACATATATACATGCATCTATATTTTATTTCTCCTATAAAAATAATTAGCTTTGTGTATTAATATTTAATCAAGTTAACAACTCATTTTGGATTTATCATCTTATATATTTTTTTCATTTATAATATAAAGTAGACGCAGCATTTTTTTGTTGCTCAATTAAAAAAAATATAAAACATTAAAAAATATCCACAACATAATTATTATTATGTTCTTTTTAAGTTGGGAATTAATTTAAAATTATACCCTAGCGGCAGAAATAAATTTAATTAATATTGCTCCTGTATATTTTAATTAATATTTATAAGTTTATCAATTTATATATATATTTTAATTTATTTCATTTAATGTTAATATTATTTATTTTTCATTTAAAAAAATCATAATACAATAAAATGTGCACCTTACAATTTAACTTGAAATTCTACCGGGTTTTAAATCTAGTTTTCAGTAGCCAATTCATTTCCTTTTATTTTGTAAGGTTTTTTTATATACAAAGTACCAGAAAAAACAAATCTATAACTACCATCCCCTTTCTTTTATTTCCTGCAATGTCGTCGTTTCACCCTTCTCTCTCTATTTCAGAATTTTAGGGTTTGTTTATTTACTATCTTCGATCTGTTGTGTCCATCTCTCTCTCTGTCCAATTCATATTCCTCCCTTCTTCTCTGTATTTGCTCAAATTTGGTATACTCTAGGAAATTCTTTTGGGCAATTGAAACAACCCTTTTCTTCCCTGCTAATATTTAGGGCTTAAAGATTGGGGCTTTAAGATTGGAGTTTTCATCAGTTTGGATAGTTGTAGCTGTGTTTTTATGATTGTAACTTCTTGTTTTCAATTGGATTTATAAAGGGTCTTGCTTGGTTTCAACAATTGAAGTGTTTTCTTTTAGGGTTTGGTGGTGCCGTGGTGGGGTTTAGCGAAAGTCATTGTTTAGGGTGATATGGATAGTGTATTTAGTGAAGAGATACTTGCAGATAAGCTTTCTAAGCTCAATGGCACCCAGCAGTGCATTGAAAGTATCCTTCTTTGTCTTGTTTATTGAATTAATGAATTCTTGCAGCTTTATTTCAGTTCTTTGTATATGCCTAACAAATTGGTAACTTTTTGCGATTTAAATTGTATTTTATTCTGCTTCTGGACATCCCATTATTTGTAAGCAAGAAATTGGACACTACATTGAAAATAGTGTTACCTCGCGGAGAAAATTCTGCCTGCCTTCAATACTGTCCGCTGTGATAGAACTGATTCTGATTTTAATAGTTTTATCCTATGTTTTTTTTTAGTTTCTGGATCTATTTCAAAGTCATTGCTTGATGTATTTGAGGTCTGACTTTGATTCCTTTTCATTTGGCATTTCTACTTCAATGTTCATCAAGTTAGAGAAATGGTTCTGGCAAGTCCATCTCTGACTATCCCTGTTTCTTACAGAGAATTTTGATTATCTATTGACTTGGAATGGATGTTACCTTAACTTTATTGTATAGCTTTGTCCCATTGGTGCATCTTTCACCGAAGCAAAGCAGAATCAGTTGTAGAGACATGGGATAAACAGTTCCACAACTCAGATATGCTCCAGAAAGTTCCTCTATTGTATCTTGCAAATGACATCCTACAGAACAGTAAGCGGAAAGGAAATGAATTTGTTAAGGAGTTTTGGAAAGTTCTTCCTGCTGCGCTAAAAAATGTAGTTGAGAAAGGTGATGACCGTGGGAAGAAGGCAGTCTCTAGATTGGTAAGATGTTAGTTGAGCCTTGACAGAAGTTTAAGATGCCATTGATGTGCTTAATGGTGTAGTGTCTTTCAAGAAAGTTGGAGCATTAGGATAATTAAACTTTTGTTTGCATAATCACCAGGTAAATATATGGGAAGAAAGGAAAGTATTTGGGTCACGTGCCCGGAGCCTCAAAGAGGTAATTCTTGGAGAAGATGCACCTCCACCCTTGGAGCTCAACAAAAAACGTTCACGCTCCGTCAAAATTACAAAACGAGATTCACGATCCACTAGAACGGTTAGACCAAGGACCTTTCATTGTTTCCTTTTCTCCTCCATTTGTTTTTATGGATGCATGCACTAGTTCTATATTATCGACCTCTTTTTTTTTTCTTGATAATGTGTGTCACTGTTTTGTCGTTGCTCTGGAAACTAGAAATTGTCCATCGGAGGCGATGCTGAAAAAATAGTATCGGCATTTCATTTGGTGGTTAGTGAGCAACCCAATGAAGAGACAGAGATGAGTAATTGCAAATCTTCAGTTCGTCGTGTGAGGAAGATGGAGAAAGATGTTGATGTTGCCTGTAGTGGTAATGGTAAGAGAGATGAACTTGAAGTTAATAAAGAACCAGATTAAAGTGGTTTCTTGGAAATGCTTTTACAGCTTGAGTTTTGACTTTGAAAATTTGTGGGTCTCTGAAGCTCAACTTTTTTTACTCAGATAAAGATCCAAAACGAAAGACTTTGGCCAAGGAACTAGAGGATGAAGAGAATCTTTTGAAACAAAGCATTGAGAAACTTAGATCAATTGAAGCAAGTAGAGTAGCACTTGTGTCTCTGTTAAAAGAAGCTCTACACGAACAGGTATCTGATTTTATCATCACCTTCAGTAGTTGTTGAAATGTAAATTATTAACTTATGCATAAATTGTCATCATATGGAGTGTTTGGGCCGAGAGGAACTCTGGAGAATCTGTGATAAAATTGTTATCCGGCCTCTCTATAGAGCATATCTGCAGGGCCTTTTGAATGGAGTTTCTCCAGCAGATGTTCTGCAATTGAAATGCTCTTCTCTATTAGTTTTCTTTTCCTGTAGAGGAGGATGTCTTACCCTGCTTGTATTCTTCTATGGATTTTTCCAGTGTGTTTTTGAATGAATGAGATGCACAAGTTTGTGGAATTCTATTTGATTAAATTGTGACTTATTTATCTGTTTTTTTCCAAGGAATCTGAATTGGAGGGAGTTCAAACTCAGATGCAGGTACGAATGTTCATTCTGGACCTTGAATATTTATTCTGTTTTCAATTTTTTTATGGTGGGTTCTGATAAACACTGGGCATATGCATAGAATGTGCATGTATGCTGCTCAGTCAATCGTGATCATCTTTGCTGATAAAATAGAGATAATAAATTTATGCCATAATACACAATTTAGTTCATTGTTAGCCTTTATGAATGCTATATGCTTTTGCAGTTATCTGATTATACATTCTTGGCTGCTAACATCAGTTGAGACTGTTTTCATGTTTAGTTGGCAGCCGTAAATTTCTGGAAATATAGATGTATGAGATTAATATCTGTATTATAAATATTAGCCTATAAACTTGTTGAGTTAGGGTGAACTTTTATCAACAATATCTGAAGGGATTTTTAATGTTTAGATAAAAGTTCATACCTTGTGTCATTAAGAGTTTGAGCGGACTTACTAATGGTAGATCCTTGATATCCTTCCTTTGTACTCTGAAATTCCAACATATAAAACGTGAAAAAGATTTTTTACTGTTGCCTATAGCCCTTGATTCAACCAATAAACCTTTGATTTTGTATTGTTCTAAAAGAACACCAGTCTTTGCATTCTCTTTTGACACCTTGTTTTGGAAGCTCAGTTAATACACCTTTTGTATTTCTGACAAAGAAATACATTGGCCTGCACATCCTCGTAACATTGACATATTCAATGAGTTTTCACAATTTTGGATGTTTCAAGGCCAGTATGCTTTGAAGCCACTTTGTAACGTGGGCCCTATAGATGCAATCAGTTCAATAAGTTCTGATTAATTTACTGAGCATTGCTGCTCTGAAATCTTAATTCCAAGCCTCCTTGGCCATCTAGACTCATGTCTGTCCCCATCAGGGCTATCTATATCTGATGATTATTGGGGCATTTGTTTTATTCAATTAAAATTTTTGGTCAATTTCAGGTTGCTCAGGCACAGGTAGAGGAAGCCAGCAACATGCGAAGGCGGCTTAATGGTGAAGAATATGTGTCAAAAGCATCTACTGCAACAACAGTATCAGTTGATTCAAATGCAAAAGCAGGACAAACACCTAAGAGGACGGCTGCTGATATTGCTGCTGAGGTTGCAGAAAAGCTTGCAGCTTCCTCATCTTCTCAAATGATCATGCACTCTGTTCTCTCTTCGTTTGCTGCTGAAGAAGCAAAGAATGCTCAATTAACAAAGGCCTATGATTCATTGTCAAAACCGGAAAACTCGTTGCCTGTTTCAGATCCAAATGTTTTTATGCCAGCCCAACCACTTGCTGCTCCAACAACACACTCGTATCAGTCAGTTTTGCTGCCCCAACCTTCAATGCAGAATCAGACTCCAAGTGCTCAAGCTCAGTTTCACATGCTTCCCAACCAATCCTCTCAGCAATATTTACAGCCAGCAGGAGGGATTATGACCCCATATGCTTATGGTAACATTTCTCCCTTGCCTCCAGGACCACCTCCACCACCACCCCCACCCCCACCCTATATGGTAAGTCCAATGGTGTCCATGGCGCAACAACCATCACAAATACCTCAGCAGCAACCGCTACCATTGGCACAACAGCAGGCCACAATAAACCAGCAACAACAAATGTCTTTAAACCAACAACCCCAGGGTCCTAATTTCAGGCCTCTGCGACCACATGGAATGGTGTACTATGGCCACCCTTCTCATTCTTAGTGAAAAATCATACTAATGGTGTTTTTGTTAATTTTAGCCAGAGGCCAGTTTAATTGATCTTCACGTAGGTACGCTGCTTGTAATTAGCGACCTTCCTCCTTTTCACATGAGTAGGACTTCCAGTAATGAGAAAGTAATCTTTGGCACAAGCTCTAGTTGATTTCTATTATGACATATCATATCATACACTATCTAATCGCTATTTATGCTTCATGCCGAGGTTCCAGCACCCAGAAATATGACAAGCTAAAGATATCTCGACTGGTAAGCACAGATTCTTAGTTAATGAGCAAGATTGTTTAACCCTTCAAGTCTTTGGTGTGCGCTCATGCTAAGAGGACGGATGGAAAATCTCAAGACTCGTCAACAGGCATCATGCACACTGGAAACCATACAATACTCGTTGAAACAAAGGAGACCACGCAGTATCTAGACCGCGATTACAGCCCATATTATTCAGCTGCAATGCTGATCAAACATTCGTTTGAAAAACAAATTCACCCTGGCAACTGCACCTTTTATCAGCGTCAGCTAGACCTGGCCACCATCTTAGCAAGGATCATCTGTATTTAGAACTACCCTGAACATCTTGCAAAGATGGCCACCTTACGCATTTTAACACTCCAGGGATGATTGATTGGGGTAAAGTAAACATCTGAGCGCACCATTTATCTTCCACAAAGGCCCTGTCTCTTGCACAAGCATGATCAGTGCTCGAATTTCAGTGATAAACTGTTTAAAAGACTTGTATTATTTGGTTTCAAAGACAGTCAATACAGCGCTGCTCATTCTCGCTACGACACCTGCCCGTCAATAACTTTTTTTAGTTTTTATTTTATTTTATTTTATTTTTATTTTATTTTATTTTTCAACATTTAATTTATTAATATTTATTATTTTTTTAGTATTTTATCTATGAGGTTATTCTAATTTTATTTTCATGGTCACGAGATTGACAAATTAAATAGGGTTGACTTAAATGTTTTTTTGGTTGTTTTTTTTTTAATTTTGTCCTTCGTTTGATAATTTTATTTATTTTTCATTAAATTGGGTTATTCTGGATAAGTCGTAAATTTAACATGCTAACCTGAATGAGCTTGAATCAGGGTTTTTTTAGCCTTTTTTATATTATCTCTTTTTTTTCAATTTATTTATTATCATTGTATTTTTTTTATTCATACTTATTAAACAAAATAAAATCAATGACTTTTTCTTAGGAATGCATGCATCTTCTTAGCATCATGTTTTACGTTAGAAAATTTTGGGTCAACCCATAACATAACGCAAACCCCTATCTAATATATTATTAAACTGTATACTGAATATTGTTCATTAATATTTACAAGATTTTTTTTAATTTTAATAAAAAAGAAAATTTTCAAATATTTTATGAATTATATATAGTTATATAACATAATTATAATTTTACAAAAATAAAACTATGAACTGTCATTCAATATATAATTGTTAATATTGTCTTTTCAATAAAATCTGTTTGTATCATAAATAAGGTATATGATGGGAATAAAATCTTTATTCAAGATCTACTTACTTTTTGTACGACAATATTTAGCATTAATTTAATATTATTCTTGAATCTTTTCATTTTAAAATTTTAAAATTAATTCATATGAATAAATTAAATTCATAGGATAAAAATTGTATAAATTATTTTGTTTAAAGATTTTTTTTAATGCTAGCAGAGCTTGCAAAAAGGAGTAATAAAATTTTTATGAACCCTTTCACTTATACCAAGGATCTCCAACAAAAGAAATACTAAGAATATTTAATAATTTAATACAATTCTATTTTTTTTTTATTTGCTACTTTCAAAACATTGTTAGAGTTTTATTAGTCAAAGTAAAATACTAATAAAATACTATATTAGTCTTGGAAAGAAGCTTATTATGTGTTATTTAAGATTTTAGGTAGTGTTTAAACTTTAAATAGTCATATAATTAAAAAAAATAACCTATTTTTAGGAATTAATATCATGGTATATTTTAAGAATTTTACTATGTTATGATTTTTTATTATTTAGAAGGTAGGGTAGGATAACATATTAGTATTGAGATGAATTACAATGATAATATTGTTTTAATGGTATAATAATATATTAAAAATACTAAAGAATTCATGATCTTCTAAGGGTTAGGCTGATAATTAAGAAACTTTGTTTTATTTAACAATATTTAGAATTACTTTTTAAAATGTTTTTTTTGTTTAGAGATATATTAAAATAATATTTTTTTTTATTTTTAAAATTTATTTTTGACATCAAAACAATCCCAAAAGCAAAAAAAAATTAATTAATTTAAAAAAAAAATAAATTTTAATGAAAAACAAGTTCAACCTCAATATCAAATAAAAAAGCAAAAATAAATTAAATTTATATAGCAATTGGATGTGAGAATACACTTTTAAAATCATCTATTGGGAGACTTAATCTTGCTCGACATTCATGTTAGCCCAAAAATACTTTTATCTTCGAACAAAAACAAAATATTTTAATGGATAATAATTTATAGAAGCACACTCATAGTCAAGTCATAAAAACATATACATATATTTTTCGCGACCTTTTATTGATAATTATTTTATTCCAACTCAGAAGAGACATTATATTAAATATTCAAAGTAAGAATAAATAAAGAGGTTGAATTAGTCATTTCAACAGGTCCAAGTGGTGGGAACAACAAAGTTGGCAGTAAATTTAGCAGCATCCTTTTCAGTTCCATAACCCCACAACTTACTTATTTCTGTATTGTGCTGCTGTGCAGGGACGACGAGGAAGATGCTTACAAGAACCATGCGGGGACATGTGCAATTACAAGGCTTTGTAGACATGCAAAGCTGACCAACTCACTTACATGATGCAGAACTCAGCAATTAAATTTTCGCCTTAGGATAAAATCTTTAACAGAAAGTGGCAAATGGTACATGATTGACATCACAGTGGAGAATTGGCCAATGGAGAACCATGCCGGAGGGTTTTCCTTTAGCACGGCAGCAACCGTCTTCTTCGCAAACTCTTCCGCGGGAGTGGCCTTAAGTCCTTGTGAAAGATGCGCTCTCTCCCGTATTGCTTCTTCAAATGGCCTGTATAACTTCCACTCAGGCATCTGGTTGTAGCTGGCTACGGCAGAATTTCCTATGTTTGATTTAATAGCTCCAGGAACAACATTGATCACACCAATCCCTAAAGGCCTGAGTTCCAGCCTGCATTTAAAATGGGCAATTTCTTACTATTAGCATCTCCGGCATAAAAAATAGCAATGTTTCCCATGTTGTATAAATATTGAGAATCATCAATGTCTTTTCCTCTTATTCGACTAGAAGAAATATAGCTTTGGATTAATTTCTGGATCATATATGAATCATAATCTAATTTGTTTAAATAATTACTATGTATCAAATAACAAAAGAACTCAGATTCTAGTTTTAAAAATGTCCATTTATCTTAAGCTTAAGGTGGCAGAAATAAATATTCGTTTACATTGTTGATAAATCAGAAGTTATGCTGAACTGAAGTTTAAGAAAATGGATTATAGATTTGATTCATCTGAATAATCACACTAAGTGCACCAAAAGACTGTCTTGCAGTAGTAATTTATGAAACTCTGCTATCCAGTTCTCTTCATGCACATTAATTGACTATTAGAAGACGGAAGCCAAAGAGTCCTGCACATGTCATCAGATATGTGTCTAAATGCTTGTGTGCTTAAGTGTGCATGTAGGTTTCAGGTTCTGGAAGGGTGGTCCGTACTCTTCGAAACACTTTGGTACTAATGATTTTATGCAGATATGAACCAGACATTTAATAGGAGAAGGTAGGTAACACAGGTATCTCAAAAGATACAAACCTCAAGGTATCAGTTAGTGAATGAAGAGCCGCTTTGGTTGCAGTATAGACTCCAGCCCACGGAACAGGAGCCATAACAGTAACACTTCCAACATTTACGATTTTTCCCTTCTTGCTAGATGCCATGTGAGGAACAACAGCTTGTACCAGCCTCATTGTCCCTACATTAGATGCTTGATGTTAAAAAGAACAGGAAAAACAATATCTTGGTATTTCATCAATAGCATGCTAGGTGGTAGCAGGATCAGTTAGGCTGGGAGAGGCTTGAAATTCATACAAAGACATCATAGATAACTCAGACGCGAGACACGGATTAATCCATGATTTACAACAATAAACTTGTCTTTGCTGTATTTTCAGGAAAGTCTGCTTATGAATTATGAATGCTGCACCATGTGTTAAGAGTGTACCAGACAGAATACTGGAGCTTCTGAATAACAAGAATGCAAGGCAGCACATTGTTACCAATACAGTCGTCCCAAGAAATTTCCATATTGATAGACTGTCTTCCGATATTTTAATATGAGCTGTTTTAGAAGTTTATTAACCAGGACGTTTACAAGGTACTGGAGGCTCCTCCTTGTGTAGTTGTGCAGAAAAGAAAATTCTTTGCCGGCTTAATAGAAACAAAAGTATAAAATCATTTGAACTCTAGCGCTTTGTGAGGAAAGAAGGTGGTAGATAAACTCTTTCTTTACAACACCAAAAGGCGGAGAATAAGGTTTAAATGACTGCGATGCTGTTATGCTCTTATGGTAACTCCAGTATTAAATGAAATGAAATTGTAGGATGTTTGCAAACCCAACTGAATGTGCCAAAAGGTGCAGTTATGGAATAGCTCGCTTCACACGAACCTCTACAAATGCAAAAAATAAGCTGTACCAAAGAGATAAAATAGTTATAAGACCAATTTGAGCCACGTTCAAGACTCAAGTAGATAACATAGACCTTCACAACTATATTACTGCTCAAGGCAGCCTCTCATACCATGGAGAACAAAAGCATATCCATACATTTCATGGATGTCAAGAACAATGAGAGATCAATTTATGACATCTACTTATCCCCGGTATTTTGACTTTAGGCTTCATAATTCTGCCCAGAAAATTTACTGCCAGCATCAAATCACATATTACACTTCAATTAATCTTATGATGAATTACTTTCCTGCAAAGACCTTTTACTGAAGAATCTGACTTAACTCATGAGGTAGCATAACCTCAGAAGTTTCCAAAATATCTTAGGAGTTGTTTTGGGATAAGTGTACCCAAGTTCAAATCTAATGGCAAGACTACCAGGAAAGTTTTATTTTTAATGTATAATCAAAATAGTTGACTACAGAAAACAGCAAACATTGCAGTTAAGTGTAAAAGAAATAGGTGCCTGTGCATCCTAAATTTACATCATTCATAGCTGTGAGTCATGGTTATTAAAATGGAATAAAGAATTACTGCTAAGAACATGCATGCTTTAACAGAAACAGATCTAAGTGGTGAATCGCAGACAGTGACATATACAATAGTGAATCTGTGTGGATTGGAGGTGATGCTGCATCAGGATATTTGGCTTGAGCATCATAATTGTTCTCCCTGGAAATGTTCATTGACAAAAAAGGGAATGGGGAATTTATGTGGCAAGGTTGTTCCTGATCACTCAAAATTCATGTACATATGCAAAATAGATATCAGAGGAATTGTTTGTGTGTCAATGTCCAGAGAGCGCCATGATTATCAGGCCTGAGTATCATGCATCATGAAGAGGGGTAAGCAGCTCCAGATGTTCAAACAAACAATTAAATGGTCAAAATTAAAATGGTCAAAATTAGGAAAAACAGTTACCAGCAACAGCAACAGAATCCTGCTAATTTGGTTATTTTATTGCAATATATAAGTAGATGGGTGATGCAAGTGGTTCTAATCAATCAATTACGAATCGGTCATAATTGGGCTAAGTAGATAGCCTTGCATGAATATTTATGAACTAATATAATAGAGTTAAGCTCAAGAAGAGGCCTGAACAAAAAAACATATAACTTTCTATTCAATTGTTGAATTGCATTCAAATTTAGCTTAGAGAGTCGTTTGGGTAAGAATTTGTTAGTAGAACAACTTGATGACGTGATGGGGAGGCAAGTGATCCTATTTATGATGATTCAGATGACAATGAGAAGGTTTTGCAAGATGATGGCAATGATACCTTAGTCATCCAAATGAGCTTGCCTACTCCTAATGGTGGTTCAAGCGAGGATTGACTATGCACTAGCCTCTTCCATTCAATTTGTAAGCTGTGTAACCTGATTATAAACAATAGTAGTTGTGAGAATGTAGTGTCAGTTGGGGGTAATAGAGAGTTGTGACTCGAGATAGGAAAACACCTCAAGCTCTACAAACTAAACAGGCTGAATCAAGACAACAAGGTAATCATGGACAAATATTATCTTGTTTCGTTTTCTATAGACAAAAGATATTTTAATAGTGTTCGGTATGATGTGGTATCTATAGATGCTTGTCATTTATCGTTAGGCAAACCATGACAATATAACATGAATGCCGTACATGATAGACAACATAACATGTATACCCTCAGTATAAAGGGGAAGCATATAGCATTGGCACACAAGAGAGAGATGGTGGTTATTTAGAGCAAGGGTAAAAATATATTGTTTTTATCCTAATTTATGGAATAGAAAAAGGATAGCGTAGAGAATCAAAATGATTTGAGAAAGGATACAATGTGGAACAAGTCGTTGACAACTAATAATAGTTTTGTAAAGATTAGGAGTGGTATGGAGTTTGATTCTTGGTTTACTTTATCTGAGTTGACTAATTGTGCAGTGCCAACACACCATTGGTCAATAGAGCACAAAGGTGCCAACATTGCTTTTAATGGTTGACAACAATGACAATGTTGTTGGATGGATGACCAAAACTCGAGAACGAGTTCTTTCCAACCTGAGAAAATTGATACAGGATATTCTAATCATTCAGTTCTGGATCTGCCACGATTGGATTACGCGGATAGCCTTGCAAGGATATTTATGGACCGATGAGATAAGACTAAGCTCAATAAGAGACTTGGGTTGTGCAAAGTGATTGGTCTAGTAAAATAGACCTATAACTTTCGACCCAAGAATATGCTCAAATTTGACTAGGAGGGTCCAAATGCCCAACCTCACAAGAGGGTCGGCTGGCTATAACCACCTAAGGCTCAGAACACTTATAAATTAGACCAAAAATGTGTTGTTTGACCCAATTTTTTTTTTTCTGATTTCTCAGTTTGTTTAGGACTTTTATTATTTTTTCCTTTCTAATTAGGACTTCTAGTTTCCGACCTTATTTTGGTAGGTTTTTGGGTTTATTTAGGAGTTGTAAACCTTTTAGAGCAGAGTTTTTAAACCCGGCCTGGTGATCGACCCGGACCAAGGCCCGAGTCACAGGTTTTTCCCGGGTCACTTGGTTTTGATCGGGTCACCCGGGTCAACCCCAATTTTTTTTATAAATCAAAACGACGTCGTTTTGGTTTTAAAAAATAAATAGTCAACGGGTTGCAACCTGGTTTTTGACCGGGTCTTGCCAGGTCAACTGGGTCACCAGGTCAACTTGTCGGGTCACCCGAGTTTTTGACTTCCATTATTTTTTCTTAAACCCGGCTCGGTTTCAGTCCCGGGTCAGCCGGGTCCCGAGTCGACACGTCGGGCCGAGCCGGGTTTTAAAACTATGTTTTAGAGAGATAGACTACTTGAAGAGAAAATATATAGCAATAAAAATTCAAATTAGAATTTGTGCAGCGACCCTTTTTAACATGATTTTGTGTTTTTGTGCTTGTTGTCTTTCTTTTGTTATTTCGGAATACTGCAGTCCCATAGTTTATAAGTTAAATCATGTGAGGCAACACTGCCACGGTCCAAATGCATAACTTTACTTGAGTCCAAGACTATCACGGTTAGACAAAAAAACCAAGGCACCAGAAACCACATTTGCTCGCTCACACACAAACAGGATTAGCATCAGAATCAATAACAAGATCCAAACAAAAAGAGTCCTAGGATGCAATTTAAAAGAGTAAATTGTATACTGACATTGTTTGATTTGCGAGATTTATAGAAGTAAATATAATCATTAGCGCATCGTGGACCTCATATTACAATGAAAAAATGAGAACCTAGGAAATTGAAAACCAGTTACATTTCAAGTCTGCTATTGAAATCCTTCAAAATGTGGTTAGGACAAATGTTCTTAGAAGGAGGAAGAAATTTCCAGTCATTAGCTGAATATTTCAGAATTATTACGGGAAACAGAGAAGAATCACCAATATGAACAACAATATAGAATTTCAAGGCCCATTAGGCCAACCTAGCAAGAAATCAGTTGAATAGGTTAAGTGATCTTGTTGCTTGACTTTGAATAAATTTTTAGCTTGCTTTCTTTTCCATTTAGCTTGTACTCTGTTTACTTTTTCCATTTCCTTCCTGGTTTTTTTCAATTTGATATCAATATATATATATAAAAGAATAAATCAGTGGCTGATACTGATCTTCATAAACCGTCGGCCATTTTTAGATTACTTTAAGAGAACAGAATAGCAGTTACCAATTCCATAGTTTTAAGGTTATCAGATTCTGATTGATTGGGTTTTTGGCTCCCAAAAGCAGAAAGAATGAGCAGAAAAAGATCTGGATATTTACTCAGCACCTAGGGGATATCAACCACCAATTCCAGATCTCACATATTCAAGTTGAAATTCAACCTAATTATGCTGTTCATGTACAAATCACAAACCAAATATTCAAAACCATCTTAGCTATCATGACTCCTATCAATCTGCACCATAAGAATTAGAGAGAGGGGGGAAATATTCATCTTTGCACAGTCTGGAACCTAACAAGAACTCCAAAGTCCCATTTACAAAATGGCGTGTAAACAAACCAAGACAGAGAAACCCAGCAATTTAGACAAAGGGGGTGACGAAAACAGTAAACGAAATCAAGATGCACACATCAATTCAAAAAAGAACAAAACAGTGAAAAGGACAAAAAGGCATAAGAAGAAAACATCAAAAGAAACACAGATTAATGAAACAAACAAGAGGAGAACTAGATGAGAAGAAGAAGATTACCATAGACATTGGTATTGAAAGTGTTTTGCATAGCAGATAAAGGGACCTCAGCAAGAGGGCCAACACATTGAATTCCAGCATTGTTAACCAAGATATCCACTCTACCATATCTTTCAACAACGTTTGACACAACATGCTGCACACTTTCATCTGACAAAACATCCAATTCTTGGAGATAAAATCTCTTATCTTGATCAAGGTCTCTCATGGAAATCAAAGACCTGGCTGTGGCCACAACAAGGCAATTGTTGTTAGCAAATTCACGAGCCAAGGCATGGCCTATACCTCCTTGAGTGCAACCAGTGATTAGAACCACTTGTTGGCCATAAGATTCCATTGAATTACTACTCATTTGGGTGGTTTTTCTGATAGGTAGCAGGTTTTGGCAGTTGAAAAACTTAGATTGAAAAGGAAAGATTTTGAGGGCATTTATAGGAAGTGAATGAGAAGTAAAAGGTGCGTCTTCGTTGTTTGCACAATGTGAAGTGAATAAGGCTGCCATTTTTAAGCTGTTTTTATTTTTACATATATTATTAATTTTTTCGAAGTGAGTCAGTGTGTCACTTCTGACAGTTGAGACGGCACTGCAATAATGGAGAAGTAGCTACTTTTCTTCTGTGTATCAAGAGATATCGTTCCGTCTATCTTTATATTTTTAATGCTTTGATAGGGATTGTTTTTAAAATATTTTTTATTTAAAAATATTTTTTTATATTAATATATTAAAATAATCTAAAAATATAAAAAATTAATTTAAAATTAAAAAAATTTAATAAATCTCAAAACTATGATTGGACCATAATATCAAACACTATTATTATTCTAGGTTGTACCGCGAGCCTATATTTTTTCTGAAAAAAATAAAAATATGTGCTAATTTTTCAAACTCATGATCCAAGTTATTAAATTAGAAGTATCATTCATGAAAAAAATAAAGAAGCATAATTCCAAACAAATTAAATACTAAAGAATGAAACGAGAAAAAAAAATAACAACACAAAATGATCTTAAAAAATAGTAATTAAAAAAATAAAGGTGAATAAAAGTAAAAAAATAAAATAGAGGGAAATTTTTTTTTTATTGGAGGGATAAATTATAAAAAAAAACATAACGCCACAAAAAAATAAAAAAAATAAAAAACCAAATTGAAAACACTAACTTACCATTAACTTAGATTGAAAAATATATTGAAAATCAATAAAACTTTTATAAAAATATCAAGAAAAAAATTAGAAATCAAAATAATAAGAATCAAATTGAAAAAAAATTATATATGACAAATTGGAATTGAAGGACTAAATTTAAAAGAAATAAAACTTTTACAAAATGACCAAGAATAAAATAAAAAAATAAAAGAAAAAGGATATAAAATTTTAATTAGAGGGTTAAATTGACAAGAAAAATAACTCCATAAAAAGAAAAAAATTAAAAGAATGAGGATCAAATTAAAAACAATAACACACTATAAACTTGGATTGAATGCCAGAATTGAAGACCAATAAATTTTTTATAAAAAGGCTAAAGAGAAAAACAAGAAATAAAAAAAATAAGAACTAAATTTAAAAATAATATATATATATAGGCTAATTTGAAAAGAGATAAAACTTTTACAAAAGACTCAAGAATAAAAATTAGAAACTAAAATAAAAAGGGTAGAAGTAGAAATGTCAAGAACAAGGAAGACCAATATGCAATGAGGAGGGAGAGAGAAAAAAGAAAAAGAAAAAAAAGCCCCACTGATGACAAACCGTCCACCCGTCATTGACACACGTCACACCATAAAGAAGAGGACATAATAATGTATCTAACGACACGACTGAAAGGCAGGTTCCACCATAAGAAAGCGTCGCATGCACTAATTAAAGTGTGTGGACACCTTCCACGTGCTGGCACTTACAATACACGTGCCATTAGGTTTTTTAAATTTAATATTATTTCATTTGCATTAAAAGACCATAATATCCTTAATAAATCAGTAAATAGCAAAAAGAAATCAACTTGAAAAGGCAAAAATAAGCCTCAACTGAAGGTTTTTTTTTTACTTTAAGGGCATTTAAGTAATTTAATTGTGCATCAAAAATTGAAAAACAAAAACTATCCCTAGACACCAGACATATTTTGACTATCCGTAAAAAACAAAAAAGACCCTTTTACCCCCATCAACCAAAACAAATGTTATATGATTCAGGGGCAAATAATTATTTTACTGTTGGAATCCATAGTAAAATTAATTTTCTGCTACCATAAAAACACTGTTTAACTCCCCTTCCTTTTTTAGTTTATTCTTTTATAATGGAGTTCGATGCCTCATTTATCTTTTATATTTTTAATTGAGTTAATTGTATTATTATAAAATAAATGATTTTTCAATACGTTTTAAATTTAAAAAAATCATTTAATAATATAATATGTATATGATTAATATTATATAAAAAATTAATATCGGGGTAAAAAAGATAATTAACTAATGTGTGTTTGGAAGTGTGGTGAGGTGAGTTTGATTTTTTTTTTAATGAGGTAAAAAAAACAACAACAAAAAGCATGTATTTATAGCTTTTAGTAAGGTGTGAGTTGTGTTTAAATAAGTTGTACCTCTAAAAAAATCAAAATTCACTTCATCTCACCTCACTTCCAAACACGCCCTAAACTTATTTATATGATAGACGTAGTATCCAATTCATTTTAAAAAAATTAAATGTTCTAATTTATCTATGAATATAATGTTATTTTTTTTATCTATCCTTTTTTTTTTTATCAATTCTTGTTAA
>Ga0307517_10006774_pt1 | contig 16860 bp, 14 predicted proteins | sample 23_EM_MG_FD_194515 | JGI IMG/M metagenome (GOLD analysis project Ga0307517, IMG submission 194515) | Populus trichocarpa ectomycorrhiza microbial communities from riparian zone in the Pacific Northwest, United States - 23_EM | ecosystem: Host-associated > Plants > Roots > Unclassified | place...
GATTTTACGGTTGTTTATGCATCTCTTATGCACCATTCTTGGTCATGATATTTCTAATAATCGCTCCACACCCTTTTGTTTTCATGCACATTATTTGGGATTTACTTGGTTGGATTTCAGGGTCAAATATGTTCGCACTTATGTTTCTTACATTGTTTTTCCTATATTTCTCTTGCACATATGGACGAGCACTTTTCTATAAATAAGGTGCTACCGCCCACCTGGCTTGGAAGAATTAAGAACCGGAACTCCTACCAATCCCTTCTTCACCTCCTCGCTAAGCGTGCCTCGCAACCCCCCTCATACTTGCGAAGTATTATCCACATAGAATAGATTGTGCCGCATTCACATTTTGAACAACCTTAATCCGCCAACCTCCGAGATATCCACCCTTGCCTCCCCTCCAGATCCTGCGTGCTTTTCCCAATTGGCGGTGGGTTGTACCAACCCGGCTTTATATACAAATGTAAAAATAGAAAGTACAAAATAAATAAAAAATAAATAAAAAATCACTTCTTTTACCTCAGGGAGGCAGTTGTCGCCTCTCCCCCTATTTATTGCCTTGCATACATAGCTTTTTTTCTTAGTAAAGCGGGGTTGTACTAGTCTAGATGGACTGCGGGATAAGGAGGCTGGGTTGGGTTGCCATTGAATTGTTCCACTGTTTGGGTTTGGTTGCAGGTGTGCGCGGATAGGTAGCTGTTCCTGTCTATACATTCGAATGAGAGCTATTGAAATCACAGGCCGTCACTCCCACTATCCCTGGCCAGTGGAAACCAATACACCCTATACCCGGCCCAGTCCCGGGAGTGACGGGATTAATGACAAGGACTCCGGCTGAGATTTCCGTCACACACTAGATTGCCGATAAGGTAGGGGCCTTCTGTTCATGTGATAGCACGAGTCTGAATACTGATGATCCACATTATTTCAATTGATAGGAGGGCTATTTAATGATCTAAAATTTGGCGAGAATCCTGTGTGGGATACCGCGTATAGCAAGAAAGTCAATACACATGCAATCAATAATAACCGAGCATAACCGATAATTTGTTATTCGGTACAATGGTCGGGTGGTGGACATGATGGATCACTCGATTATGGTCCCCCATTTCATTGGCCATTCGATCAGGAGAAATCTCTACCGGATCGTGATCAAGCATAACCCCCATATTCTGCAAGATCATGCCCGTATCCATCGGTACGGCCAACCCACTGGTCGACCTTCCTTCTGTATGCAACCTGAGGTTTCTACTGAATGGTCAGGATAGAGAATGCTTGGAGAGCCGTGTGGTGGCTGCGAAGAGGCCATTACGAGAAATGGTATGAGAAGGGAGCAGAATAGTAGCTGAAAAGTAAGAGTGCGGTGATAAGCAACATACCTCGGTAGTGTTAATATGCCAAGTGCTAGGCAACCGGCTAGCATCCATACTACTGAGGCTGTATTAAAGCTATGACAGTATGAAGGGAGAACTAACAGAATATGTCATCTGGGGTTTCGAAGTATTCGCAGCTGTCTTCAAATATGGAATGAGACTCTGGTGAAGAGACCCTACCACCCGGGACGCTTTTGTACAAGCAAAACAATATAGGCGTAGGCACGGCACAACCGGCCGGGTGCTCAATCCAAAGCGGCAAAGCCCCCGGAATTTGCTGTCATAATACTCTTCCTGCAAAGAAAATTTCCCTCCCATAATTGCCACCGTGCTCTTTCGCGCTATTTCCCGAACCGCCATATTTTGTGGGCCCCACCAGATCTGCTGTCTCACTCCCAATTTTCTTCCAATATAAAATCCTCCGTAACAATCTAACATGAGTCTCTAGCGACACCTCTCTTGGCATGGAGGTATAGAGGTAGTGTAAACCGTGGGGAAGAATCTCGCTGCCGGAATAAGTGAAATTTCTCTTCTGTCACTAGGGTATCCCAGTTACAAAATAACCTACTCGGCCAATAGGGCACCCACTTAGGCAAACATATCTTCTGACTGCCGAGACTGAATATAATTATATATTCCGGTGCCCAGTCTACCGACATAGACTTGCTCTGGAAAGCGGTGTCCAGGAACCACTTTGTAGTTTATTTTTTAGTTTAGGAAGGGTAAGAAATACCACGGGCCGTGTACTGCTTGTTCTATAACTTAGTGCTGAGAACTCTGAATTTCCCTGCGAGTTACCACATAGTTCAAGGGATAAATATCCTTACCTCCGATCGCCACAGCCCCCCATTCCCCACCACGAGGCTAGCTACCAAACTCCACAAGAGGACCGTGAATCCTCTTACAGGTAGATTAGAAAGCAAACCCATCCAATGCCCCCTCCTGGGATCCCAACTCGGGATTACACTAAATTTCTTTACATGTCCTTTTCGACTCCAATTGCATCCCGAGATCTCGGGGCAGCTCAGGGATCGGAAACACCAAGCTCCCTGGGTTCCTTCGGATCGAGCAAGTACTACGCAGTAAGCACTCGAATAGAAGATAGATGTGCCGGGGGGTCAGAATCCCGTTCCCGGCTGCTCGAGTGGAAAACACAAAGTACTCAGCTCTCCGGCCAATTTTTATCGCATCCGGAAACGGTACCGAAGGTCTGGGTGGACTAGACCTCCGGCTGTACTATTACTTCTCAAGCAGCCACTCTCTCTCTCTCTTCAGCCTAATCCTGTAGTAAATGCGTTTCTAGGAGCCGGGACTAATTTACCACGTAGATGCGAGGTTACCCAGAACATACGACGTCATACCATGAAGTGAAGCGATCTCATTCCGCCCCACAGAGACCGGGATATATGATAAGCCTAGTTCACCAAAGCCTGTAGCGGCGCTGGCAAGGCCGTATCCATCGTAGTTTTTTGCCGGGATAAGAGTGATTCTAGAGTCGAGGTAAACCAAGAGGTGTTAAGATGAGGCAGTGCTGCTCCATAGTTTTACCTACTCTAACGTTTAGGATAAGGGGAAAGGTGCTGTCAGAAAAAAGCCTCATGCGGCGTTCAGTGAGGATGGTGAGTTCTCATTGGTGCACACTTCCTTAATTGCTTGCATTGCATGCTGGGTAATACTGGACCTCCCACAGCCCCCAAGAAAAAAATTGAGTCTATCTAATACCGTATCGTGTCTGTAGATGCGAGGATATTATATTTCTTGGTCGCCTATCTTGCTTGGCTCGAGATATACTAATATGGTACATTCATACCGATCCCGCGACCGATAATTCACCAGAGGTTTTCCTGCTCCGGGTTTTGTGGGCCCCTCCCCTGAGGTACTCGAGTACGGTATGCTAACCCGAAAGCGATCACCAATCAGGCTATTGCGCCTTGGGCTAACAGCTACCCCTGCTGGTGTCATGCTACACATCATTACTCTCACGCGAGCCGCTAGGGAGGTGCATACTGCGCAATAAACCGATAACTGTCATGGCCTATCGATAAACTATTACAGTACTTGTACTCGAGTATCCATGCCTTACACGAGCACACCCTAGATGTCCTTGGCTTACGACATGGCACTGCAAAATGTCGAGGAGTTTTTAAAAAGGACTGTTGACCGGGCCAAGGTTCCTGTGGATTATGTAAGGGGAGCAGTACCTGGTTCAGCCCAACGGAAGATACCGGCTCCGCGCAAAGATACGGTATACCCCCAGCCAGCCACCCCAAAGATCTGCACCGATGCCCAAAAATTATACAAATGCTATGTCCAGAATCAGAGACGTTCGTAAAGAGTTGTTTAAAACCGATGAGTCGAATATTGCCGACATCGTACGTGAGTTTTAGGTGCTATCGCTAGGATAGTGAGTCGCTTGACAAAACTGGAATGTAGGAAGATCGGAGGTGCCACAGGAGTAGGATAGCTAGAAGGATTAGAAAAGAGGTGGTTCACGGTGGAAACCAGTATATGAGGAATTTGAATGGTTTCTCAAGAAGCGAGATGGACGATTTAAATAATCGAAGCGAGGCAGTCTAAATGTAGTCTCTAAGACTATATAGCCTAAACCATACGTTTTTGCGCTGGTGCCTTGGAATGAGATGGGAGACGATTCGTAAATGTGCTGTATTCGAACACAATTTGGAAATGCTAGCGGTTACATAATTTGAAGGAACCTTGCCATGGTTATTTCTCTCCAAAAAAAAAAAAGCGTTTCAACACAACGAGTGCAGCCCTCGGCAAGAAAAAATCGGAAAATGCGCAGACGAGATGTCAGAAACACGGTTGCTCAATCGGCTTGAGCACACCCAACGCTTGCAGTGGGAAACCCAGAGGAACAACCCCGCTTTCGGATAAATATTTTTCCATTGGCTGTGCTCGCGTACGGCACGGTACAGGTAGTACCCCGATAACTTAACTAGCGACGATCCCCACTCCAAAGGATTGATTCCCGACCGCCAAAGTGATCATCAGCTCGAGTCAGGGCTCGGGCACTAAGTTAGAACAGTACCGGCAGCCCGAGGAAGAAATGCTTGCAGCACCACACTCTCTGAAAAGGCTTCACCTTTCGCCATCCACACATCAGAGGTTCCCCATTTAAACCCTGGCTGGGAGGCAAAAACATTGAAAAGGTATGATAACTCACCGTGCATTCGGCGTTCATCCAGCTTGTGTTTCAAAAGTTCAAAAGCACATTCCCGAGTGTGGGGGTTTGCCAAGTGAGACATTCCCGGGGATGGACGTGTTGGTCTCACTTTATTTAATCCATTCAGCATCAAAGTTACAAGTTACTTCCGGCCACTTTCTGTCCAAACCGACGACATTGTAACACGAGTGATCGCCGAGGTGATCGTAGAGTATCGCGCCAGGGGCTTGAAGGGGAATTACGTAACCCCACTTGAACCTCTCTCTCTATTTTCCTTTCGCTTACGGTCTTCACCGTACCCACGACGAAACTGGGCGGGCAACGAACAGGGATTAATTACCGGTAACTTTCGTAACCCTAACCTTGACGATTTTTTTGCGCACCAAATACCCCTGTTCGTCCCCCGCCCAGTTTTGTCGTGGGTACGGTGAAGAGTGTATTGGGCAGGGAGGCAGTCTACCGCACTAGCAAACTATCTCGAATCTTAGAGCTATAATAGGTCCGATATTGACGCGCGAGTCGCTCTTTTGCTAGAGGGTTTAACATACCGGTACACACCGTACTTACCGAAATCGCTTCTGGTACCATACTCCCAGCAAATTGCCTGTATTGTCATTAGTACTCGAGTACTGTGCGCTTGCCCAAAGTTCAACTTTAATTTTTTAGGACTTTTTTTTACTGTTTCGCTAATTCAAAATCTATGGTATCATAGGTCGACAATGCCGGAGATCTCCCGTAAGCTCGCCGACCTCGGTACAACCAGACACTACCCCTCGAGGAGTTGGGCAGGGACCGGTTGGTTATTATCCAGCTAGCGAGGGCTAGAAAAAAACAGATAAACAGATAAGAAGATAAAAAGTATAAAAAACAATGTCGGGGGTTCGCGAAGCATGAGGGACAATCATGCTGGGCATGGTGGCACGGACTCGAACAATCGGGGAAGCATCTTCCCAATATCAATGATAGTGATTAATATGTCTCCCAAGTGAGACATATTAATCACTATCACCACGCCTACCAAAAAACAAAAGTGTAGTTCCTCGCCGAAGAAAGCCTCCGTTCAAGACCATGTCCGAATGCGCTAATTAAGCCCGGGGGTTGAACCTTCAAGGCGCCAGCAGCACAAAAACGATCGCTCGCTGGCCTGCAAACGAAAGAAGCGAGCCAGCTGAAGTGACAACCCCAGGTGACCAAACCAGTGTCATAGTCTACATGCAGATTAATTAACCGACCAATTTACCCGTTAGGAATCCGGCAGTCTTCTAAGAGACGCAGCTTACTGTAGCTTCTCTGTAATATGGGCAAGTAACAGATGGAGCATCCCACCCACCCGCCATTTCGTCTACCCAGGAAAGGGAACAAAGAGTAGTGTGGTGGCGGTGCTTTCCCGGTTGTGAATGAACAGGATCTTGCAAGGATCGGAGTCAGCCGTAAATTAACATCCATACCATTCCCCCTGGCATTGCCAAGCCGAGCGTGGTTCCCTGCAGCCCCAGCGCAGGCCGCATAATGGGACGGTTCTGAGTCTTGAAATATTGATTTATTGTTACACAGGCAACCAGCGAGAGCGCCCACGAGCCGAGAAATCCAGAAACGAGGAGGAACTAGAGGGGGAAGCAAAAAGTCGAAATATGACCTTATGAACGCCGACCGAAGCTCGCTCTCTATTAGGGGAACTGTTTGGTCGCCGAGAGTCTGCGATTTCAGACGGGTCCAATTTCTCCTAGTCGTGTGGGAGACTCCGTCGTGTTGCCATCGACCTCCCCAATGGCTTTCAGCCCTACCCCGCTAACCGCCAGCAGTTACCGTAGTCTATTCCCCGCATCTATAAACCTAACTTTAGTACCTCCCCGAACCCATCGGCGTTCAACCACAGAGGGAAAAAAGAAAAAGAAAAGAAATACACCACAACGTGGTCGCCGTTGTGACGAGCGAACGGGTTCATCTGGTTGCTTGCAGGGGGTTGTTGTCTCAGATGGGTTGGTGGTGCCCGAGCCTAACTTGATTAGTTTAAGCATGAACCAACCCCACTGGTTCACACACTCGGCGACTTCTTGAAGAATGAGATGTGCTAAGCCGCGCTTAGCATGACGCTGACCTATGGCATCTCACGCATTTTGCCTGATGCGCGTGTGTGGCTCGTGCGCTCTGCTCGCCGAACTGGATTTCCAAGGGGACCATGGAGGGTAGCCGAGCGGACTTTGACTTGTTGGTGCCTTGGGGGAGCGGGGGGGGGGTAAGCAGTGATATCGAGGCGGTGGTAAGTGGTAATATGGTAGTGGGCACTAGGGAAGGGGAGAGAGAAGGGGGAAAGGGGAAATAAAAAGATAGGGTCCCGCTCTGTTGAAGTCAGAGCCTAATCAAAGTTTTCTGTTTTGGTTTACTCATACATTAATTCAAGTAGGCTATTCGTTCGCGACCCTGACTTCTAGTACCCCATTTAAACTTGACGGGTGTTTTTTTAATTTTTTAATTTTTTCTTATTCAAATAAAATAACCGGCTCCACTATTCTAAAGGGAAAAGGAAAAGAAGACCCGACAAAATGGGCGACAACACCGACTTGGAATCCCTCCCCAAGGGGGGCGGAAAAGAGATCTCCCAATTCTCATGGAAGGGCCTTACCGTCACAGTTAAAGACTCGAAAACTCAGGAATCATTGGATATTTTAAAGAATGTTGAGGGGTCTGCTCGGCCAGGTATTCATATTCCTTTCCTCATTTTTGTCCTGAAGACCTACCTTAATTCCCCCCTACTCGCCCCGCCATCTTGACAAGTGCTGACTCCCGGCCTCGGTAAAAACAGGTGACATGATAGCCCTCATGGGCCCCAGCGGGTCCGGGAAAACGACCCTCCTAAATGTCCTCGCAAGGAGACCAGCCGCAGCAAGCGCCTCCGTGAAGGGCCAAGTCCACCTCGACAATGCACCACTACAAGCGAAAACGCTGCGGGAGATTAGTACCTATGTTGAGCAAGAAGATGCACTCATTGGTATCGCTTGTCCCCCCCCCCCTGCAGATGGCTGTGCGGCTCTGACAAGATACCCATACAGGAAGCTTGACCGTCCAAGAAACCATCGAATTCGTCGCCCGCCTCTCAGGAGCCAAAAGCCCTGCCGGCCGAGTATCGGAATTGATCACAGCATTCGGGTTGGCGAAGCAGGCGAATACAAGGATCGGCACCCCGGTTGCTAAGGGCATCTCCGGTGGGCAGAAGAGAAGGGTCAGCATCGCTATGCAGTTGATTACGCGGCCGAAAATTTTGTTTTTGGATGAGCCGGTATTCCCTGCTCCTGCTCTGCTTTTCACATCCATGAGACGGCGGTGCTAACAGGACATGCATAGACAAGCGGGTTGGACTCAAAAGCAGCGTACGAAGTCATGTACAGGATTCAGCAAGTTGCTCGGGATGAGAACGTGAATTCCCCCCTTGTTACCCCCTTAAGCATTACGAAGAAGGGTCTAACAGCCCATCAAGATGATCGTCATAGCCTCTATCCACCAGCCCTCAACCGCAACATTCAACCTCTTCTCGCAACTCGTTCTCCTCTCTGCCGGCAGGTTACTCTACTCCGGCCCAACGGACCAAGTAGTTCCATACTTCACGACCCAAGCTGTGCCCATCCCACAATTGACCAACCCAGCAGAATTCCTGCTCGATGTGTGCAACACAGATTTCGACAACAGTGTGACAGACCTTGGTGGCGATGAGGGACGGATCGCGAGACTTGATCGGCTGGTGGAAGCTTGGTCGCCTAAGGCCGCAGCTACGGAGATCACTTCAACCCCATTTGAGGCCTGGGAGGGGGCGATGAGTACATCTGGGGCTCCGACGAGCGTGCTTTGGCAGACGTTCGTGTTGTTGCAGAGACTTTGGTTGAAGAGTTATAGGGATTTGCTGGCTTATTGGATTAGGGTTATTATGTATCTTGGTACATAGGTCCACAGACTCTCACTCGGAGGGCCAAACACCTTTTTACTTTTATGATTTAACTAATTGGGCAAATAAAACAGGCTTAGCGTTCATGATGGGCACGGTCTGGCTGCGTCTCGGGCGAGGGCAGGATAACATCCAGCCCTTCATCAACGCGATCTTCTTCTCTGGCGCATTCATGTCGTTTATGGCGGTGGCCTACATCCCAGCATACCTCGAAGACCACGAGAGTTTCCGCAAGGAGCGAGCAAACGGATTATACGGTCCAACGGCGTTCTTGCTATCAAACTTTCTAATCGGAATCCCCTTCATTTGTAACCTTCCCCCCCCACCCCCACCCCCACCCCCAAGGTTTCCACTACGCTAACACCCAACCCAACCAGTCCTAATAGCAATCCTCTTCTCCCTCGTCACCGTCTTCCTCTGCAACTTCCGCCAAACCCCCGAGCACTTCTTCCGCTACGTCATGTGGCTATTCCTCGACCTCCTGGCGGCCGAGTCCCTCGTCGTGCTAATATCCAGCCTCATCCCGGTCTTTGTCGCAGCGCTCGCGATAACCGCTTTTGTGAACGGGCTCTGGATGTCCGTTGGCGGCTTCCTCGTCTCCCCCAAGGTGCTGAATGACTTTTGGTACTACACGTTCTACTGGATCGACTACCAGAGGTATGTTTTCCAGGGCATGATGTTCAATGAGTTTGAAGGGAGGGTGTATGATTGCGCGAGGGTTGGGGATGAATGCCAGTGCATGTATCCGAGCGGCTTGGCGGATCAGTGCAAGATTGAGGGGCGGGGGGTGTTGACGGCGCTGGGGTATGGGGGGAAGGATGTTGGGCTTTGGATTGGGGTGTTGGTTGCTGTGATTGTGGGGATGAGGGGGCTGGCGTGGGTTACGTTGAAGGTTAAGAGGGGTTAAACGAGTTGTTGCTTTGGGGATTCTTTTTCTCTTTTTTTTTTTTTTTTTGCCGTCAGCTTGGAGTTTTACTTTTGTTTTGTTGTATATAGGTTTATGATTCTCTTAGCCCCTGTTTGTTTATTTACTCGTGAATACGTCTTTCCTTTTTTTTATATTGATAATTCTTGGGAGATACTCTATGTAGTATTATATCATACAATATTAGGACATATGGTGAGGGAACTCTGTAGCCGGAGTGCTTCTCCAAGAAAATATGGCTGGTCTTCAACCACCAAAGGATTTTCAACCACTAGTCTAATGAGAATTATGGCTCTATTAGGTGATAGATTGGGTGATTCTCTATACACTAATAGAGAGAAAATAGAAATATCTCAAGTTTTCATGGAGATATAAGGGTTTAAAATGGTTACAATTTTGGGGGAAAATAGATGAATGTCCGCCCGCTCCGACTACAGAGTTCCCTCACCATATTGGGAAAGCTTGGAGACGCCGGGGGCGCTATTGTAGGGCTTATCTGAGATGAAAATGAAATGTATGGTCTGAAGCGTCTTCAAGAGATGCTAAATGAAAGACAGTGCGAGAGATATCTCACCTCAAAAAGTCCGCCGTTCTCGTCTTTGATAATCTCCATCTAAAAACGATATATTATTATAGAAAAGGGGTTATATGCAAGAGCAGAGTTAAATACGGTATTTTTTCGTGTTATCCGGGTTTTCGCCAAGACCGGGCGTTACTTAAGGTTGTGCGGCGCCTGGGGTCTGAAATGTGTGCTGATATGCTCCTGGCTCCCATAGTAACCGAGGCATGGATTTTAGGTGTCTGAAGCATGCGGCTGACCGTGTCACAATCGCCATTAGCACAGGTTAGTACAAGTGGGCGACAAAAAGTGGGTGGGCGGGAGCGATTTTACACCAAAAATGGCCAATTTCACATTCTTATTCCACCACCAATACTTGAATTAAAAATAGGGTAGGTTCATAGAATGCTCAGAAAATATGTAGACTACTTGACTTACACTGTAACCCTGAATGAATTTAAATTATCTGAAGTGTAGTTGCAATATAAAGAACAAAACTTTCCTCGAAATCACGCCAAGACCATGGTTTTTGGTGGGAAACTGTGTCTTGGCGGAATTTCGAAGTTCCACTACATACCACTCTTGAGAAGTTGGGAATTGAACAGAAATTTGTATAAAGAAAATGATGCCCCTATTGTTTTTAGTGGTTCTATCCAGAGTCTGTATTTTTTGAATTTTCTCTGGGGTAATGTCTTAGTGTGAAATGTGCAGTTTTTGCGGTGAAATCGCTCTTGCCCACTCACTTTTTGCGTCCCACTTGTATGGTGATCAAACAAGTGCCACACACCCCCATTGGTTAAGTACTGGACATCTAAAACCCACCCTTAGTTACTATGGGAACTAGGGTGATCGAAGGGGTCTATTTCAGACTCCGGGCACCGCCCACGCTAAGCAGCGCTCGGTCTTGGTGAAAAACTGGATGACACAAAAGAATCCGGTATGGAGCATTCAGGAATAGAACGAGTGACAAGCAGGAGGAGCATGGGGCGTGTCTGAAGCCTTTTTTCAATGTCCTGCGAACATGAGTTACATGCGTGTGTCCCAAATTATGATACCGCCGGTGAAATCAACCGTTGTGAAGCGATCAACTACGCTGGGATTACTGATTATAATTTGTATCCTAATCTAGGGGCTATGAAGAGGTCGGTTGGTAGAGACTTCCGTCTGGCTTCTTTCTCTCTGGTTGTCTTCCAGTCTAGGGTCACGGCAACATCAATTCGTTTCACAAGGCAACCGAGAGAGATATCTGAGGGGTAACCAATTTCCGGAATCCAAACACTCGTTGTATGGAGGAGTTTTGAGACAATTTTATTTTTGATAGCAGTTTTGGGAATGGCAATGCTAGGGTTTCCACTATGACAAGCGGTCTATCGGTCGCGTGGAAAAAATAGCAAGGAGATGAATAGAGGGAGAAGGAAATGTTTTTTTTTAAAAAATATATTCTATAATAGGAGATTTAGCTAATTGCAGGAAAATAATAAGCAGAATACATAGGGTAAGATAGCAAAGGAAGCGGTGTCCATCGACCTATACGGGACGATGTGAACCGAAATCTATCAATATTCGAGAGATGGTATTCCCATGAGGCTTCCAAAGGGTGTTTGTGGGCCCTGGCGGCCATGAAGTTAGCCAATGTCGCACATTATGGCTAGGACTTACTGACTCACCGGATGTTTCTCCTCCTACAGGCCCAGCCGGCCTCCTGGAAAATACCTGGGTACGGAGGCTTATGAGAGCTCGGCGTCTTTAACTATTCCCCATCATTGTATCCTCTACCTCCCGCTGAAATTCTCCCCTTTCTTCCCCTTCCTCACTACTTTCTTGTTCCATCTCGATTACCGAATTTCTCCTTTCCCCATCTCCTCTCACCCGCTTTGGCTTTTCTTCCTCCTGCTCCCCTCCCTCCACGCTTCTTTTTCGCTTCAGGAGTGCACTTATAGTGCCTGCGCACCCTAACGGGGTTCGGTCAATCTTATCGCCAGGATCGGGGTAAACATCTTCCCGTTCAAGCACTAGCCTCGCGACTTCTTCGTGTCCCTCCGCAGTAGCACACACAAGTGGTGTTCGACCATTGACATCTGGGCGATTGAGGCCGACATCTCCGCGCTCTAGTAGCTGTTTCACCACACCTACATGTCCGTTCGCTGAAGCATACCAGAGCGGGGTTCGATCATCATCATCTGAATAATTGGGGTTGACATCCCGGTGTCCAAGCAGCAGCCTCACCACTCCTTCTTGTCCAAAACCTGCTGCGCCCATGAATGCTCCGTTTAGGTGGTTTTCTCTAGGATTGGGGCCAGCATCTAGCCACTGTAGTAGTATCTTTACTGCTCCCTCCTGTCCGCTCGCAGCAGCCCACCAGAGTGCTGTTTGATCTCGGAAACCCGCACAGTTGGGGTCGATATCTTCGCGTTCTAGTAGGAGCATCACCACCCCCTCGTGCCCCTTTGCGGCGGCACACTCAAGTGGCCGGAGATTTCTGTTGTTTGGTCGATTAGGGTTGACATCTTTCCGTTTTAGTAAAATCTCTACAACTCCTTCATGTCCGCTCATAGCAGCGCACAAGAGCGGAACATCACCCCTGCTATCCGAACAATTGGGATCTATATCTTCTCGTTCCAAAAGTATCTTTACTACCCCCTCCTCTCCAAAAGCAGAAGCCACTAGCAGTGGTGTTCCATCCTCGTTGTCAGCACAGTTGGGGTTAATGTCTTTCCGTCCCAGTAGTGCCTTTACTACTCCTTTGTTTCCGAGCCCAGCAGCCAACACCAGGGGCGTTCGACCTTTGCTATCTGGGCAGTTGGGGTCCATATCCTTCCGCTCTAGTAGTGTCTTTACTATTTTCTCATTTCCAATAGCAGCGGCCAACTGGAGTGCTGTTTGACCCTCGTTATCTGGGAGGTTGTGGTTAATATCTTCTCGTTCCATTAGTAATTTCACCACCCCCTCATGTCCATTCTCAGCAGCACTCTGCAGGGGCGTTACGCCGTCTGTGTCTTGACGGTCGGCGTCAACATCCTCCTGTTCTAGTAGTAGTCTCACTACTCCTTCATGCCCCGCCAAAGAAGCATGCCACAGTGGTGTTCTCCCTCGCTCGTCAGGATTGCCATAGCTTCCAGTATTCCACGGCAGTAATAGCTTCACCACACCTTCATGTCCAAATTTTGCGGCATAGAAAAATGGCGTACCGCCATGTTCATCTGGAAGATTGGGATCGTCTTCGCGTTCGAGTAGTAACTTGACCACATCCTCCATTCCCAACGCAGCTGCAAACAAGAATGGCGTTCTACCCCCAGTGTCTGCCCAATTAGATACAACATCTTGCTGTTCGAGCAGGATCTTCACCACCCCACCATGCCCTCTTTCGGCGGCACATGCAAGTGGCGTTATACCTCTCATGTCACAACTATTGACGCTGACGTTTTCTTGCTTTAGTAGTAGTTTTACCACGTCTTCATGCCCCCAATAAGCAGCCTGCCGCAGTGGAGTTCCGCCTTGTGGGTCATGACTGTCGGGGTCAACATTTTCTTGCTCCAATAGGAGCCTCACTACTTCCTCATGCCCATTCTCTGCCGCTCGTGAGAGTGGTGTAGCACCTGTGCAATCTCGTTGATTGATCTCAGAAGCTTCGACATCCAGCAGGGTAGTCGTTAGTTCAACAAGCCCGAAGAAAGATGCACAATGTAGTCCCGAGAAGAACGAAGGACAATTAATGTCATAAAAATAGTCTTTAGGATCATCGCGACCGCAAGATTGTTCTAAAAGTCATGTTGCAGACACCGTGGTTTCCGTACTGGCTCAGGAGTTCTAGCGTGAGGGGCATCGCGCGATCAGAGAAGTCTCTTTTGGCATGAGTTCCCCAGTGCCGCGAGGAATATTTGAGGAAAGGCATGCATCGGTCATCTGGAAGTGGGTATGGAGGGAGTTTCTTGATTTGCCGGGAATTTAAATAAGTTAAGCAGGTCTCTGCAATTGTGCAATGGGCCGTGGCAAATAGATCTGTACAAGCGGAAAGATGTTGGAGAATTCTGATTTTAGGCTGCTCACCACATACATACTTTCGTTCCTGCATAAAGCGAAACACATTTACGCTATTGTTAACACAATGGTTGCTTCGACAGCGTTCCACCATTGTTAGCTTCTTACGATCGAATGTCACCACCTTGCATACCTGATGCGACACGATCAAACACCGATCGCTGGACGACGAAACACGAACGACAGTCAATAGCCGAACATCTACGATACCTGTGGCCATCAACACGATCCGAGGCATCCAACATAACTGCACCCTCGGCCAAACAGCTCTTACCTCGGATCTGTCTTCGCGAAGCGAAACAGAAGGACGACCGACACATGGAAAGTGAGAGAAGAATCCGGCATGCGCAGGAAGTATGCTGGGGAGGAAGGTACTCTGCAGATAAGGATATAAGGCAGCCTGTTCTTCCCTTTGTTCGTTTTAGTTAGTTCATCTCATACTTATCACATCTTTCTCTCACGGTTCTACGGTCTTGTCGTCTCTTGTCAAAAGTCATTCGTTCTTGCATACGATCTCTTTACTCTTTACTGTTCTTTGATATCTTTTGTCTATTATCGTTGTTCGTATCAATACAAGTTTTGTGCCGTTCGGTAACTTAGGATTGGATCCACTGCGCCTAACCACCCAAGTAATTGTTCAAAAAAAGATACTCTTGGAGGGTATGGTGAATCAGTCGAACAGTAAAGGCCTCCTTATCCAACGTGATTAGTCCTTGGCAACATCCCATCAGGGTAGCTATCAAAGGGATATTATCAGGATCAAAATCCGCTGAGCCTATCTCCACTGCCAACGGGTGACAGAGTTCATCCACTTGTAACGGGCGTTCCGAATGACAGACCCACATAAGGGTGGCCACAGCGAGCTTCGACTTTTCCCCGTTCTGAGATCTTATCCGTTCCAATGTTGCATCATATACACCCCCTAATCCTACCCCATTACCCAGTGACCATAGCCTGTCTGCCCTTCTAGCGATGGTGGTTTCTGGCAGGATTCCATGGATATGAAGTGAAACAAGTAGAAATCTATATTCAAGCGGGTCGGAATGCGCCTTCAAATAGTTTTCCTTATTTTCTCTTCGACATACGTGTCTGAGCTCGCTTTGGGAATGCTCTTCGGAATATCAACAACCAATGTGAGGTTCATTATCTCCGGTGTTGTGTGGTTCCTGAGCCTCTCGCGTAGATATCGAAGGACATCAGCTTCGGTAGGACTTATAGACCTGAAAATGGCTACTCGACCAAGTCTCCTCTCAATCTCACATTGGACATGGGGCCTTCCAGTAATAAATAAGCGAGTATTCGGTGACCCCCGCAGAATTTGCCCTAGTGAATCAAGAACTACGACTCGATGTTCTGCCGTGCATTCGTCAAGAGCATCAATGCAGATAAATGTACGAATTCTTGTTGCAATGGTCTGAAACATCTTCAAAATTCCTGAAATCTGTACCCCTCGACCCCAGATGAGTTTTTTCTGATTCTCAAACTCATGGATTATTGAGTCTGGAACCGTGACAAATCTGCTTACCAGCTGTTTCAGCAGTGATCCTAGCATGTTGATTGGGGACTGCTCCTTCCGCGTAGCGAAGTCGAAGTAAAAGCAGGTAACAGCAGTTTCTTGCCCGATAGCCTCGTCGCATAACTTGTCTATGACTAGCGAACTAAGATCGCAATTTGTCAGCAATCCCATCACCTACATTCTCCCCCCAGATTATCTGTCTTACGTGAAGTAGCTTTTTCCCACTTCGGGATTACCGTCGCAGAACAAGGTCGCAAGATCGAATTCGTCTTCTCCACTGCTATACCAGCTTCTGAATTCTCCCGTCCCCAGTAGGCAGGACCCTACACCAGCTACCCGTTGGGACCTGATGTCTTGATGCCGTATCCGGGGGTCTAAGGGAGATAGCCATAAGTTGATTTAGGACCCATCATAGAGAATGCTGTTGATGATAGTGGACTGGTTGAAGGAGTTATTATTACTGGCCAAAATCTGGGACATGTTCGGTGTTTCGCTAACAGGAATTCTGTAGAGATGAATGAAAGGATGTGATGAAGTGATTAGCTTTAGGTGATAATTGAAATCCCGACTCAAGCGTTGATGAAGAGCGGGGTAGGTTGCACAGCCTGGTTGCTCAATTAAACCCCGGCCAACCGCTTAATTCTCAATTCCCATTGGAGACTGGCGGAAAGTGGATCATGTGTGGCGGCAGGAATGAACGAGTTTCTGGGGAGTTGGAGTCAGTCTTTTCCAAAGCATTTACAGGTTCCTCTACTTCGTGCCAAGCAGCGAACCATAATGCCGTTTAACTCCTCTCCAAGAGTATCTTTGCTAACCCCTCTCGTCCTTAAGCCCAGTAGCCAACAGTTGTGCGGTTCGACCCTCGTTATCGGAGCAATTTTGAACAAAATCTTCCTATCCTAGCTGTGTCTTTACTTATCCCTCTTCTCCACGCATAGTAGCCATCAGTAGTGGTGTTAGGCCATAGTTATCGGGGCAGTCAGGGTCAAAATACCTTTTCTCTAGTAGCATCTGTAGTATTTCGTCATTCACGGGCACAAAAAGGCGGAATGGGAGAGGGGAAACCCGACGGCGCGCCGCCCAGCAGGCCGCCGGAGGCCTCTCATCGCACGTGCCCAGTGTTCCCAAGCGTCCAGTCCGTCCGTCTTTAGCCTAGGACGGGACGGACGCCAAGTTTGAGACCTTCGGACGGGACGGACGCCCAATTGCAGTCCGTCCTGACCTATGCCCGGGACGGACGGCCGGGCCCTATAGGTGTCTTAGTTTATGTTTCATTTTCGAATTTCATGAGCATTAGGTAAGTGTTATCAAGATGTAAAACATTT
>Ga0307517_10006775_pt1 | contig 16860 bp, 12 predicted proteins | sample 23_EM_MG_FD_194515 | JGI IMG/M metagenome (GOLD analysis project Ga0307517, IMG submission 194515) | Populus trichocarpa ectomycorrhiza microbial communities from riparian zone in the Pacific Northwest, United States - 23_EM | ecosystem: Host-associated > Plants > Roots > Unclassified | place...
AATGAGGGTTTTGCAGGCACGGAGCAACGCTGGGCGTCCAGTAGGATCGGCCGATTCTATGAGTCTGCGGCACGCCGCTTGCAAATCACGCCGCCGATGATTTCTTCCACGCTTGCCCTGGTCCTGCTCTACCTCGTCGCCGCGGTGGCCGGGGTCGTGCTGTGCCGCCTGGCGAAGCTGCCGCCGATGCTGGGCTACCTCGCGGTCGGGGTGCTGATCGGCCCGAACGCGACCGCGCTCGCGAAGGACACGCCGGGCGTGAGCTACCTCGCCGAGTTCGGCGTCGTGTTCCTGATGTTCGTGATCGGCCTCGAGTTCAACCTGCCCAAGCTGCGCAGCATGCGCAAGCTGGTGTTCGGGCTCGGCCTGAGCCAGGTCGGGCTGACGATGCTGACGGCCGTCGGCGGCAACCTGTTGCTCGCGTGGTTGTTCACCGCGACCGGCCGCCAGTGGGGCCTGGGCTGGCAGAGCTCGGTCGCGCTCGGCGGCGCGCTCGCGATGAGCAGCACCGCGATCGTCGTGAAGCTGATGGCCGAACGGCTCGAACTCGAGAGCGAGCACGGCCGCCGCGTGATGGGCGTGCTGCTGTTCCAGGATCTGGCCGTCGTGCCGCTGCTGGTGCTGATCCCGGCGCTCGGCTCGCCGCCGAACGAGCTGCTGCGCGAGCTGGTGATCGCCGGCCTGAAGGCAGTCGGCCTGCTCACCGTGCTGCTGGTCGGCGGCCAGCGCGTGATGCGCTGGTGGCTCACGATCATCGCGCGGCTCAAGAGCGAAGAGCTGTTCGTGCTGAACCTGCTGCTCGTCACGCTGGGCCTGGCCTATCTGACCGAGCACGCCGGCCTGTCGCTCGCGCTCGGCGCGTTCGTCGCCGGCATGCTGATCGCCGAGACCGAATACAAGCACCAGGTCGAGACCGACATCCGGCCGTTCCACGACGTGCTGCTCGGCCTGTTCTTCATCACCATCGGCATGAAGCTCGACGCCGAGGCGGTGTGGCTGCACTGGGCGATGGTGCTGGGCCTGACGATCGGGCCGGTGCTGTTCAAGTTCGTGCTCGTGACCGTGCTGGCGCGCGCCTTCGGTGCGGCGCCCGGCATCGCGCTGCGCACCGGGCTGTACCTCGCGCAGGCCGGCGAGTTCGGCTTCGTGCTGCTCGCGCTCGCGACCGACCGGCACCTGATCCCGTCCGAGTGGCAAAGCCCGGTGCTCGCGAGCATGGTGCTGTCGATGCTGGCCACGCCGTTCATCGTGATGTACAGCAACCGCATCGTGATGCGGCTGTCGGCGAGCGACTGGCTGATGCAATCGGTCGCGATGACCAGCATCGCCAAGCGCGCGATCAATACCGAGGCCCACATCATCATCGCCGGCTACGGCCGCAGCGGCCAGAACCTGGCCCGGCTGCTCGACGGCGAGAAGATCCAGTACATGGCGCTCGACCTCGACCCAGACCGCGTGCGCCAGGCCGCCGCGGCCGGCCAGAGCGTGGTGTTCGGCGACGCGGCGCGGCTGCAGAGCCTGATGGCCGCCGGGCTGGCGCGCGCCAGCGCGGTCGTGGTCAGTTACCACGACACGCCCTCGGCGCTGAAGATCCTGCGCCTGGTGCAGGCGCACGCGCCCAAGGTGCCGGTGATCGTGCGCACGATCGACGACACCGACATCGAGCGCCTGCAGGCGGCCGGCGCCACCGAGGTCGTGCCCGAAGCGATCGAAGGCTCGCTGATGCTCGCCAGCCATGCGCTCGCGCTGGTGGGCGTGCCGATGCGGCGCGTGATCCGCGTCGTGCAGGACCAGCGCGACGCGCGCTACCGCCTGCTGCGCGGCTATTTCCACGGTGCCGACGACGACACCGCGGACGAATTGCAGACCGCTCGGCTGCTCAGCGTGACCTTGCCGGCAGCCGGCAGCCACCTCGGCCAGACGCTCGCGGCGCAAGCGCTCCACGCGGTCGGCGTGACGGTGGTTTCGGTGCGGCGTGCGACCGGCGCGGTCACCCTGCCGGACGACGCATTGGTGCTGGCGGCCGGCGACACGCTGGTGTTGTCCGGATTGCCCGAGCCCCTGGCCCTCGCGGAGGGCCGCCTGCTTGGCAAGCACTGATGGCGCCCCTCGCCCGATGAATGCATCGGGCGATCCCCCACGGGGATGCGGGCCCGCTCGGGAGCGGCCCGGCGCAGGGCCCGCCGTTAGCTGAAAGGCGTCTGCTTCACCATCGTCGCGCGCATGCGCGCGGCCATCACGCCACCGGCGGTGCGCAGCAGTTCGAGCGCGAGCGCAGGCAGGCGCTGCGCCAGTTCCTCGAGACGCGGGCCGCGCAGCGCGTAGACGACACAGGGCGTCATCGCCTCGACGTTGGCCATGCGCGGGCTGTCGCCGAACATACCGGGCTCGCCGACCACCGAGCCGGTGCGCAGGATCGCGATGCGGTTGCTGCCCGGCGGGCCACCGGTGACGAAGACCTGCAGGCTGCCCTGCGCCAGGAAGTACATCGTGCGGTCGGCGTCGCCCTGCTTGATCAGCAGGTCGCCGGCACGGATCTCGTGTCGGGTCAGGTAGGGCGCGATCGCGCGCCACTGCTCCAGTGACAGGCGCGCGCGGAACGCGTCTTCGGCGTTGAGCGTCTGAATCGCCTGCACCAGTTCGTCGATCTCCATGGGTCTCCTCCGCGCAGCGCCGAATCGGCGCCATCACAGCGGTGATTATCGGCGCCGGGCCGCGCGCAGCAACGGCGGGGGCCGCACGACGCCGACCCTTCGTCGCCGCGCGGCCCCCGCCTGTCGGTTTGCCGCGACGTTTTACCAGCAGTCACAGAGCGCACGCGGCGTTCAACGCCCGCCGGCAGGCTTCGGCGCGAGCGTCTTCAGGTGCAGGTACAGCGCCCGCACATCGGTGTCGTTGATCTCCTTGAGCGCCAGGAACGGCATCACGCTGCTGACCGCCTGGCCGTCCGGCCGCTTGCCGGTGCGGAACATCATCGCAAACGCCTCGGCGCTGTCGTAGCGCGCCATCGCGCTGCCCTCGCCCGACGTCAGGTTGGCCGCCGCGGGCCAGGCCGGCGGCGCGCCGGGGATCTTGCCGCCCGACAGCGTCGCGCCGTGGCAGCCGGTGCAGGCGTTGGCCAGGTAGGCGCCATGCTGCGCGGTCGGCGCGTCGGCCGCGTCGGGCGGCGGCGGCACGGTGTGGTCGATGCGCTCGGCCGCGTCCTTCACGATGCCGACGGCGTACAAGGCCTTCACCGGCAACGGGAAGTTCACGGTCGCACCGGGCGCCGCCACCGCCGGCATCTGGCGCACATACGCGACCAGCGAAGCCAGGTCGGCGTCGGTGAAACGCGCGTAGTCCTCGCTCGGCATCACGATGGCCGGCCGGCCATCGGGCTTGACCCCGTGGCGGACCGTGCGCGTCCAGTCGTCGGCGGTGTAGGCCTTGACCGCGCCGCCCTCGCCCGGCGTGATGTTCGGCGCATGCACCCGCATGCCGTTCGCGTCCTCGATGAAAGTCTTACCGGCGCCATCGACGCCGTGGCACTCGGTGCAGCCGCGCGACATGAACACATAGCGTCCGCGCGCGATGCTGTCGTCATCGCTGCGCAGCGCCACCGGCGCGACCGCGACATCGATGCGGCGCTGCATCTTGCGTTCGCCGAGCTGCCCCAGCACGATCAGCGTGGCCGCGGCGATCGACACCAGACCAACCAGGCCGACCGCGCTGCGTTTGAGCCATCGTTTCATGGCGATTCCCCGGCCAGAATGAATTGCGGCGCGACGCCGACGGCGCGCGCGAGCTTGTCCCAGCCGCGCGCGTCGAGGTGCGGGCGCACGCCGGCGAGCACGCCGAGAAAGGCCTCCGGCGGGGTCTGCGCCTGGATGCCGCCGAGCAGGCCGGCGCGCTCCATCGGGTTCAGCGCCGGCACCATCCAGCGCGCCACCAGCATGAACTGCGGCGGCGAGATGCTGGCCACCAGCCGGTCGTGGATCTCGATCAGCTCGGCGTCGCTGTAGGCGGCCCACAGCGCGGCGTTGTTGACCGACTCCTCGATGTGCATGTGCTGGAGGTTCTCGGCCACGAACAGCGCCAGGTGGTGGTACAGGCGCAGCGCGAGCGCCGGCTGCAAGCGCGCCTTGGCGCTCCGCAGACCGGCGGCTTCGGTGCGCAGCGCATCGATGCTGTCGCGGTGCTCCAGGTGATCGCCGCCGGTGCGCGCTGCGCCGCCGGGCTGGCGTGCCTCGATCGCGGTGTGCACGAACTCGTTCTCGTGCTCGATGTGACTCAGGCACAGCGTCAGCAGCGTCTCGAGCTGCGCAAGCGCAGCGTGCAGGTCGTCCGGGTCGGTGACATCGGCGCGGCCGACGCGCACCAGCGTCTCGCTCATGAAGCTGCGCAAGGCCTTGTGGATCCCGGCGTACATGTCGAAGCGCGGGGCGGTGCCGCCGGCTGCTGCGGCGTGGGCGGTGGAGGCGAGGGTGGTCGTGTTCATCGGTTGCTCCTGAATTGAAGAATGATGAGGAAGGGGGTCGCAGGCGCCGACTTCGACGCCTGCCTTGTGTCTCTTGTGGCTCAGTGCCAGTAGCGCGTCACCGCGATGTCGTAGTTCGCATCGTTGGCCGAACCGGCGAGCACGCTGCGCACCGTCGGCACACGCTCGTCGGCCTGCAGCACGAGCGCCCGGCCTTCGTCGGCCTTGCTGCCCGGCGCGACCGCGGTGATCGTGATGCCGCCGCTGCCGAAGCCGGCGTCGAGCGTGCCGTCGGTGTTGTAGCGAACCAAGGCGAAGTCGCCGCTCGAGCCGTTGCCGGCGTAGACCCAGCCTCCGACGACGAGCTTGCCGTCGGCCTGGCGCACCACCGCGTGAGCCTCGTCCCAGTTGGTCGCGCTGACCGGGGTGATCACGCGGCCCGCGCCGCCGCCGAAGCTCGCATCGGCGATGCCGTCTTCGGTCAGCTGCAACAGCGCGAAGTCATGGCCGACATGGCCGGTGACGACGATCTTGTTCTCCGGCGTCACGATCACGGCCCGCGCCGCGCCGATCACCGAACCGAACGCGCCGTCGAGGCGCTGGCCGATCGCGAAGCCCGCGTCGACGCTGCCGTTGGCGTTGTAGCGCGTGACGGTGAAGTCGCCTTCGCCGCCAACGGCCACGATCTTGACTTCGCCGCCGGTGGTCTGCAGCGCCAGCGCATAGATCGAGTCGCGCGAGTCCAGCGCACGGATCGGCGTGACGACCTGGCCGTTGTTGCCGAAGCTGGCGTCGAGCGCACCGCTCGTTTCATAGCGGGCCAGCGCGAAGTCGATGCCGCGCGTCGCGGTGTTGGCGTGGCCGCCGGCGACGATCTTGCCGTCCGGCTGCACGACGACCGCGTAGGCGGTGTCGGACTGGCTGCCGAACGAGGTCACGACCTTGCCGCCGTTGCCGAACGTGGTGTCGAGGCTGCCGTCGGCGTTGTAGCGCACCACCGCGAAGCTCTTGCCCTTGGGCGACACGTCGTGCGAGCCGGCGACGACGATCTTGCCGTCGCCTTGCAGCGCGACCGCGAAGGCCTGGTCGCTGCCGCCGTCGATGTCGGTGCTGACCTTGCCGGCCGTGCCGAAGCCCGGGTCGATCGCGCCATCGCGCAGGTAGCGCACCAGCACGAAGTCGGTGCCGGTCGCACCGCCCATGTTGGCGTGGCCGACGACGACAAGCTTGCCGTCGGGCTGCACCGCCATCGCCTCGGCGTAGTCGTCCGAACCGATGTCGGTGATCGCCTTGCCGTTGCTCGCGAAGCTGGTGTCGAGCGCGCCGGCCAGGCCGCGCACCGTGACCGTGACCGGCTGCTGTACCGACATGCTGCCCGAGACGCCCTGGACGACGGCGTCGGTCGGCAGCGAGTGCGGCGCGGTGGCGTCGGCCTGCAGCGTGATGTGCGCGGTCGTCGCGCCCTTGGCGATGTTGACCGCCGCGGCGCTGACGCCAGCCGGCAGGCCGCTCACCGCCACGTCGACGGCACCGTCGAAGCCGGCGTCGCGCGTCACGGTGGCGTCGAGCGTCGCGGTCGCGCCCTGGAAGATCACCGCCTTCTGCGTCGACAGCGCGATCGTGAAGCTCGCCGCGGGCGGCGGCGGAGGGGTGCCGGTGGTGTCCGGGTTGTCGGCGCCGGACGGCGTGCTCGAGCCGCCGCCACCGCAAGCGGCGAGCACCACGGTCAGCAAGGCCAGCGCGGCGCCTCGCATGGCCCGGATCGTGAGGGGGTGCAAAGTCATGATGATTTTTTCCTGAAGTGATTGGGGTGTGCCCCGGCCGGAGTGGCCTTCAACTTCAGGCCGATACGTCGTTCGCCGGGGCTGCAAAACGACTGGAACGGACTGTAGAAATTGCGCGCGCGCGCCACATCGGCCGAAGGAGCCAATGGGCCATCGGCGAGGAGCCACCCCTTGTGAGGGATGCGGAGGATCTGGGGCTCAGGAGCGGCGCGCGGGGCCGCGTCGCCGGATCACTTCGATGCTGAATGGAGCAAATCGGCTCCAGGCCGGATCAACGCTCGAGGGCTACCGATCTGCGGCCACGCTTGGACTCAAACTTGGACACGTGACAGCCAAAGTGCTGAGGTCGACCTCGCTATGAGTGCGAGCAGCCCCTCCGTCGGTGCACAGAGCCTTCGTAGCTCTGCCTAAGTAGTCCGTTTCGGAAGTCCGCACACGTATTTTCAAGCCGCCAGCTTTAAGGGCCGGTTCTGCGCCCAGCGATCACGCATGCGCGCGACCAAGGCATTGAGATCGGCGCGGGTGAACTTCCACTCGAATGGGCGGGCGATGTTCTCGAAGTAGCGCTCGAAGTTCGCCAGTCGCTCAGCGACCGCTTCCAAGCAAGGGAAGTCGTTTGGGGTCAGCACCTTGCGCTGCACGATCGAGAAGTAGATTTCGATCTGGTTGAGCCAACTTGCATGGACCGGTCCGTGGACCGGAACCAATCGAAGATGGGCTTGCGCGAGGCGCCGTACCGAGGCCGCGCCGCGATGCGACGAGCCGTTGTCCATGACCCAGAACACGCGGCGCGCGGTGTCGTATGGTGGCCGCTTCATGACCTGATCGACCAGCCGCTCGAAGGACGCGATGCCTGTGGTCGCTTCGCAGCGCCCGAACACCTTGGCGCGATGCACGTCCAACGCGGCCAAGTACGCCCAGGCGCCACCGCGGGCGTACTCGTGCTCCACGCGCATTGACTTGGCCGGCGCGGTTGGCAGGCTCGGCCCGGAGGTTGGGGAGAGAGCTGTGAAATCGCGGTACAGAGAGGGTGACCTCGCCATCATCATCAAGGAAGACAAGGGCTGCGAGGCCACATAGGGCGTGTCGTGCGCGTTCGGAGCCTTGTCGTGGTCTGCGCCAAGGTCGGCCCGCTCATCTCGCCAGTCATAGGAATGCCATGGGCATACCGCGTCCTCGATGGCACCTTGCAGGTCGGGCGCATCTCAGAGATCAACGTCGAGCACCCCGATGCTTGGATGGCTCCGATACGTGACCGTCCGGTCCCGCAGGCGACGGGCCAATCCGCGCGAGACTCGACCCCGATTACGGCCTAGGGGTTGACTGTGCGAACGGCTGCTTGTCAGATTGACTACGTGTATGCGCAGTACCGTGGGTGATTCCGTACTACAGCTCGATACCGGGTGCGAAGTTTCGTGGATCACATGGAAGTCACGTCGGCCGCCGCATGTAGCAGTTCATGTCACGATGAATCTTCACCCTAAGCAGCTTCAGGAGGGCGCATGAACACGCAGCTTGTGGAGCTTGCGAAGAGCCAGGGCGTATGGTCTGCCACCGCGAATGAGCTCAAATCCACCTATCAGGTCGTCCGCTGGATTACCTTTAGTCTGTCAATTGTCGGGGCGTTACTCGCCTCGGTCGCTGGCCAGTTGGATAAAGGGCCAAGGCTTTACTTGGCGATTGTTAGCGCTGTGCTTTTCGGAGTTGCTAGCTTTCTGACTGCCCGCTGCTTGGGCACAGCGAAGGCGCAGGCCTGGGTAAAGGCGCGGGCCGCGTCTGAGGCACTCAAGCGCCTAGCCTATACATATGCCGCAAGGGGAGCGCCATACAACGAAACCGCCACGCGAAATCAGGCGCTTCATACGGCCGTCCAGGAGATCGAAAAGCAAGTGATCGACTTGCTGGGCGAGCAAGTGACCAGCAAACCGGGCAGTACCCCCACCGACGATCTCACAACTGCCGAATATGTTTCCAAACGGGCTCGGGCTCAAGTTTCCTACTACGAGTCAAACGCCAATAAGTTCAAAGTGATAGTCGGCCGACTGCGCAAAGCCGAATTCCTTTTGGCATTCACAACCGCAATCATCACGGCTGTGGCAGGCGTACTGAGCAAGGATGTCCCGCGCGGAACCGCGTTCGACTTCGTAGCCCTGACAGCCGTGCTTACAACAGTCTCCGGGGCCATCCTCGCCCATATCGAGGCTTCACGCTACGACTTCCTCGTGACAACGTATCGAGCGACTGCGCGACGCCTGAGCGACGAACTCACCGCCGATCCATCCAAGCTTGATCAAATGTCCGCCGAGTGGCCGAAGTTCGTTGAGGCATGCGAGACCGCTATCGCGACGGAGAACGGCAGTTGGGTCCTAAAGATGAGCAAGAACTCGTAGATGGCCTGCCGACCGGGTCTGCTACGACTCCCGAGTCGTCGCGTCCCTGCAAGCCGCGTAGTCGGGACGAGGAGTTCCTGTCGTTTCTTGGGAGACCGATGCCAATGTTCCTGTCCAGTTCGGAGTTTCCTGTGTTGTCGACAACGACGCTGCGTACAGCCACCCGAAGGTCAAGGCATGGTCGGCGAGTTGAAGTCGATGGCACAGGAGCTTCATCCCGACCCTACCGCTTCGGACACGTCAGGAGGTCGCCTAACAGACCACTATCAAGTCCTTTCATTCGATGTCGACCCCTGTCAGGTAAAGCGAACTCAGCGGCCGAACCCGCAGATGAAAGTACGGGGCTTCGATGGGATCACCCAACAGAGCCGCGCTCGCTTTAGAAACGTTTCCCATGCAGCTTTCCTGGCCCTGTGGTGCCTGCGTGATAGACAGTACAGAGGCAAGAATCAAGCTTCTGACCTCAAAGCTGGCGGCACCAGATCAAACCCGTCCCCTAGATTGACGAAGATCTGCAGCATCGCTTCGTCCTAACATTGGTACTTAGTGTTTCGGAGCCTGGGACACGATGAGCAAAGCCATGGTATTCATCTCCTACAAACATGGTGAACCCTGGGGCTCGCTCGCCAATGATTTCCGCGAAGCGCTTGAGGTGTATGCGCCAGTGTGGGGACTTGAGATCTTCTTCGACGACCAATCGATGGTCGCCGGTCATGAGTGGAGTGCAGCCATTGGGGAGGTATTGGACGAGGCGCGCTACTTCGTCGCCTTTCTCTGCAACCGCTACTGGCTGTCGAAGGAATGCCGGCGTGAACTAGAGCATGCGGTCGGTCGCTACCACGACGGCAAACAGACGCGCCTGCTGTTCGTGCTCGCCGAGCCGATGAAGCCCGCGCTGTTGATCCTAGATCGATCCGGCGACCCGAAGACCCTGGTGACACGGCGCAACGCTTCCAGGGTTGGTGACCTTCTTTTCCTTGGCCCCTACGAAAACGGTACGCTGACGGCGCTCGCACGCAGCGATGCCGAAGCGCGTGGTGTGCAGATCGCCGCGATGCTCGACCGGCTCGAGAAGGCGCTGCTCGCGGACGGCGTGATCCAGACCAGCGGCGACCCCGCGCCCAGACTATGACGAAGATCCAGAAGCAGGGCGTGATCAAGCGCGTGCGCTCGGTCTATCTGTCATGGGTCGAAGATTCATACCGTTTCGGCTACCAAGTAGCAGCCGATTTCAAGGATTCGTTCGACGGTAAGAGTCTCGACATCCATCGGAACCCGCTTCACGTTGTCGATTGCCGCGATCCGGGCGTCGCCGGCGACGAGGCTGCCAACCCACTAAAGCCGTCGAACCGCTACGACCAGGAGTTCGTCCACAGCGATCGTTTTCCGACTGACCTGATCTGCGTGTTGTCCAACAAGTACATGGCCGAGTGCCGGCGCGGTGGCGACCTGGGTCCCGAGCTGGTATTCGCGGTGAAGTACCGGCTTGAAGCAGAGCAGGCCGAAGACCCTTGGCCACTGCGCGTCTGGCTCGCGCCGGTGCAGGCGACCCGGCTCGAGCTGTGCACAGTGGAGCAAGTCAACCTCGGTGACGAGCCGTTGTTGAGCTGGTGGCATCATTTTCTCGAGACACCGCAGCAAGTCTTCCCGCTGAACGACCCCTCGCTTCGGACAGGCAAGGTCAACGAGGCGGTGATGGCGCTGCTCCGCCACGCGGTGACACGAGTAGATGACCGCTGCCCACGGTGCAGGATTCCCGGCAACTACACCGCCTCTTCCCACTGACTTGCCACGAGGTTCACCATGACGTCACCCCCGCAACCCCTGTTCGTCGGCCGCGGCGCGCGCGACGCGATGGCCGCGCTCGGCCGGCCTGCTGCGCCGTGGCGGCGCGACGAGAATGACGACGGTAGCCTCGAAGACACCGTGCGCGAACACCCGGAGCACTACCGGACCGACTCCGATCTAGTACATGCCGTTAACACCGCGATGATCCTCGGCAAGCCGCTGCTGTTGACCGGCCGGCCGGGCACCGGCAAATCGCAACTTGCCGATCGCATCGCGTGGGAATTCGGCCTCTCACCTGTCCTGCGCTTCGAGTGCCAGTCAATCAGCGAGGCGCAAGACCTGTTTTACAGTTATGACATGGTGAGTAGACTCGCCGCTGTTCAGATTGCGCGCGCCGGCGTCGAAATGAATGCGGCGTCAGCCGCCAGTGATGCCGCGGAAAACACTGCACCACAGCGATTTATCGGCTTTGGCCCGCTGGGCAAGGCGATGCTGCGCGCGGCGCCGCGGCGCGTGCAGGGAGAGGGCGCCTCGGCTCAGGCGTTTGACGAAGCGCGTCGCTACGACGAACTCTATGAGCTGGCGTTTCTCCGCGAGTTGGGCGAGCGGCGGCCGAGACGCAGCGTCGTGTTGATCGACGAGATTGACAAGACCAGTCGCGACTTCCCGAACGATCTGCTCAATGGCATTGATCGCCTCGAGTTTCGCATTCGCGAACTCAATGACCTTCAGGTGAAGGCGCCCGACGACGAGGCGCTGCGGCCGATTGTCGTCATCACCAGCAACTCGGAGCGCGATCTGCCAGAGCCATTTTTGCGTCGCTGCGCCTACCACCATGTGGCGGACCCCGATGACGCCGCGCTGCGGCGCATCATTCATGCACGACTGTTCGCGGCGCCCGGCCGCAGTGACGGCGACGCAACGCTGCCAAAGCTCGTCGGCGACATGGTGAACTTCTTCGTCCAGGATTACCGCAAACGCGGCGACAGCCTTGCCTACGTGGCCGGCACCACCGAGTTGCTCGACTGGGTGCGAGCAGTGCGCCGCCTCGAAGACGTCGACATGGAGACCAACGTGCGTGCGAACTTGCAGACGTTGAAACGAGCAATCGGCGCGATGATCAAGCGCCAGCCCGACCGTGACATTCTCGTCGACGCGCTGCGGCGCTGGGAAGATCCGCAGCGGGTCGCGATGTGAACGCATTGGCGATCGAGCGTGTCGTGAACGGCAACGATCCCGCCAACCGCCAAGATGCAGCAGACATTCCTCGGGCGGGTGACGACACCACGCTTGTTGGGTTGATCAGATTGCTGCGCGACGCAGAGTTCGACGTGGGCGCCGCAGAGTTGCTGGACGCCGGACGCCTGATACTACGTCTGGGCCAGCGTCCCGAGGGCCCGCCGCAGCGTTCTGCGCTGCGTCCACTGCTGGGCCCACTGTTCTGCGCGTCACGTGAAGAGCAAGAAAAATTTGAAAGCGTCTTTGAGAGTTGGGACGGCGGGTCGCTAGCGCAACCGTTGACCGTGATAGCACCGATGGTCGTTCCGCCCGTCAAGGGTGACGATAAGGTGAAGGCACCCAAGCCAGACTTGGGGCGCGAAGCTATGTTTGTGTGGCTGCGGCGATGCGCTGTGTTCGTCGTCGTCGCGCTGGGATTTGTTGGTCTGAACAAGTTCTTCGGTACGACGCACGATCGAGTGCCTTCGGTAGAAATTAATGCAGGCGTCAAGACGACTCCGGGCAAACCTGTGCCAGCGGACACCCCTCAGATCAGCAAAGCAGGCGACCCGGTGCTGCATGCCGGCTGGGTTTGGGGCACGCTGGCGATTCCAGGACTGTTGCTCCTGGGTTTCACCCTTCCAGCGTACGTGATTTCGCGGCGCACCGCTGGAGCGGATTCGCCGCAAGCCGAGCTCGACATGCGGCCGTTGAAGCGCGAGGCGGAAATGGTCGTTCCTGAGCTCGACCCGCGAATAGCCCATCGGCTTGAGCGTCACGTGCGCGCCGAGGCAGCACCACGACATCGCCTGCGTCGCCGCGAACGGCTTGATGCGCGGCGCACTGTCGATGCGACGGTGGCGCGAATGGGGGTGCCAACGCCAATGTATCGTGGATCGCCGATTCGCCCCTCGTACCTGATGCTGATTGACGTGACGCGCGAAGACGATCCCAGCGGCCGACTCTTCTACCGTTGGGCTGAACGACTGTGGCAGCGCCGCCTGGACGTCGACATCCGCCTCTTCACGTCGCGCGGCGGCGACGGCCGCAGCACCCCACGCACCTTCCGTTCGCGTCACTCGGGCTGGCGTGATTTCGGCCAGACCGATCTCCGACTCGACCGCCTCGAAGATCCGCCCGTCGGCCAGCGTCTCGTCATCGTATCCGACGCCGCGTGCATGGTCGACGCGCAAGGCAATTGGGAGCCCTGGCTGAAGCGGGCGCGGCTTTGGCGTTGGCCCGAGCGCGTGCTGTTCACACCAGTGGAGACGCGTGACTGGGGTCCACGCGAGAATGCCATCGAGCGCAGCGAGCGCACGGCCGACGCCGGTTTTTTGGTGCTTCCGCTCGACGAGGCGGCGCTCACCGCATGGTCAGAGAAACTCGTGACGCGGACGCTGCCCGATATCGTCCTGCCCGAGCCTGAGCGCTATCCGCGAATGCTGCGCGACGCGACTCGACTACCGCGCTTTGCGCTCGATCCGCTTGCCGACGAACCCCCCGAAGACCCAGACCAAGTCGACAAGCTGGTGCTACAGCTACGCCACTATCTCGGAGAGAACGGATTCGATTGGCTGGCCGCCTGCGCCGTCGCGCCGGTGATCCGCTGGGAATTGGCGCTGTTGATCGGCAACAAGCTGTTCGCGCGCAGCGGCATCGAAAGCCCGACCGAACTTCGCTACCTACTTGTGCGCAACTGGAAGCGGTTGGCACGGCTCCCCTGGCTGCGCCGCCGCCACATGCCCGACTGGTTGCGACTGCGCCTGTTGCTGTCGCTGGGGCCTGAGCTCGAGGTGGAAGTGCGCGAGACGATCACCGAACTATTTGCTCCTCTCCAACCGGGAAACGGCCGTGGCCTGCCGATCGAACTCTCGCCGCGCGCAGGCAACCGGTCGCCGCTGCCGCAGGAGCCGGGCCGCGCCGACGCACTCTACGCCGGTTATATGAGCGGGTTGAGCGCGCGACAGCTGGCCATGCAAACACCCAGCGCCTGGCGATGGTTAAGCCGTTTGCAGCGCGAGACATTGCCGCGCGCTCCAGCATGGCGGCAGCGCGTGACCTGGATGCACGACTTCCTCGTCGCCTGGTGGTCCCGGCTGGTGTTCACGGGCGGCGTCCCTGCGCGCGGCGTCGCACGCCTTTGGCGGTGGTGCGCGTTCGGGATGCTGAGCCTATGGGTGGCGGCAATGTGGTGGCTGGGACAGGCGGCGCCGGGTGCGCTTCCGCAGTGGCTGGCCGCAACGGTGTTTATGCCATCCGACCGCATAGAGCCCGGGTCGCCGCTTCTGCATCTGCGGGCTGAATGGCTCGGACTCTCGGTTGCGCGATGGCTCGTGCTGGCGGCGATGGTGTTGGCGGTCATCGCGCCACTGTGGCGCTGGCTGCGCGGGACACGCGAAGATGAACGCTGAACCCACCAAAGGTGACAGTGGCAGTGCGTTCGGATGGGTGCGGCCTGCACGATCGATGGCGGATGCTGTCCATCGGTTGCCTTCGTGGATTGCGTGGGTGTGGCAACGGCGGCCGATGTGGCTGGTTGACGGTTGCGGGCTCGCACTCGCGACTCTCATTTCCAGTTTTCTGGCCAACCTCGCGACTGGAAGCGTCACACCGGCTGAATCCTTGCTAGTGGTTGCCGTCTGGGTCTGCATCTTGGCTATGCCTTGCGCGGGCTGGAAGCTGTATTCCGCGGGGCCTGCCGCTGGCTACATACGCTATTGGCAGAAGAATCTGCTGCGCGCGCTACTGCTGGTGTCAGCGGTTTGGAGTGCCGCGATTGCCGCAGAAATGACGACAGCCGCGCTACTTGAGAGCATCCCGTCGAGCCAAACTGTTTCTCGTTATGCCGAGATCGCAATCGCAGCGGGGTATGGCGTGGGCGCCGTTATGCTCGTGCTGTTGCTGACCGCAGCGTGGGCCGGTTGTACTTGGGTCGCGCGCCGACAGTTGCAGGGGCGCTGGGCCGCAGTACTGGTCGCCCGACTCGCGTGGATGGGATTCATCGTACTGATGGCCATAGTGGCCATGTTCTGGGCCTCTCCTGGTCCCAACGGCGCGTGGCCCGCAAGTAGCGCGTTGGTCGCGATCGTGATCTACGCCGGAGTTTGCTTGCTATATGCGCCGAAGGCCCGCTGTTGGGCGCCGGCGCTGACGCAGCCGTTGACGATCCTCTTGCCGGCATCGCAAACTTCCGCCGCCGCGCGTCGGCTAGTCAACGTGATCACCACCGGCTGGCGGCGCGGGCCGATCACGCTGCTCGTGCGGCCAATGACCGCGTCCGGCTGGTGCGGCCTACACGCCGAAATTGCCGCGCAGGCGGGCATACCTAGTGTTATACGCCCGCGGTCGCACGCCGATGTTCAGCGGTGGTCGCGCAGCCTCCCAGCGCCGGACGACTGGCCAGCTCTGCCAGTGCGCCAATGTTCTGCTGAACCAGAGTTGTGGCCGCAAATATTGGCGCGATTGCGATCGATTGAGTCGGTGCATCCGGCTCGAGTGCTGGTGCTCCTGGAATCGAGCGGCGACGCCGGCAGCCTCGAGCCACTGCATGACGTGCTGGATCCGGATCACACGTGGGTGTTGCGCTCCAATGCGGCGGCTGCCACACCACTGCCGTTTCGAGCTCGCGCCTGCGCCGCAACTGAGCGCGCCGACGTGATGGCATTGTTCAGCGACCCTGTCGAGCGGGTCTGGATACAAGCTAGCGCCGACATTGACCCGCGGCTGGCGCGACGGCTCGAAGAGCGTCTGGTCTCGGTACTCGGACGACGGGTCGTCGCGTTCCAAAACTCTTTGCCGCAATCGGCGGGGCGTGGGATTCGCGCGAAGATGGCGAACGTACGTCTACTTCTGGTTCTGCTCGGACCTGCGCAGACGGGTGCCCCGTCTGGCGACCTTGCGCGCGCCAACGAGCGAGATCAACTAACACATCGGGCGCTGGAGTTTGGCATCCCAGTACTGCCCGTTTTGGTCGGAAAACTCGCGCCGAACTTGCACGCGGGTTGGTTCGCCGGCATCGGCGGCGGCCTCGCTGCGGTGGAGCCATTGCGCATTGCGGCGAACGACCGATGGCCGTTAGATCACGGTTGGCGCGCCCTCATCGATCGAGTTGAGTACGAGCTTGGCGGCGCCGCACCTCGCGTCTGGCATCGCATGACACGTGCGGTGAAAGGCTGGGCACGTTTGCTACTGCGCGCCGCGGCCGCGCTAACCGCGGCGACTCTCCTGGTGACCGTCGTCGGCCCGGCCATACGAAGGGAGCGCGTCGCAGAAACGCCTCCGCCGGCACTAACACCCACACCAACCCTACCGCCTGAGTCAGCGCCGCGGTGATTGAGTTGGGCCTTGCGCGCTTCCCGATTGAGCCAGCCACTCGCGCTAACCGCCGCACTAACTAACCTGCAGTGCGATGAAATCCTTCTCGAATTGCGGCACTCGTCATCGCGACGCGCTCCACTTGGAAGCCGTCTTAATGACGGCTAGCAGATGGCTTCTCTAGAGGGTGTCCGTGATGCGGTGCAGAGGCTCGCTTAGAACAGCGCAGATTGGTCCGTCTAGCGGTCCAGAAGGCATCCCCCTGGACATTGTAGGAACAAAAGTCCCCACAGCACGCGGACTTACAGGCGTTCTTTGTATTTCGTTGGACGCTCTTGAACCTGACGCTATTTCCCGATGCAGAACCGGCTGAAGATCTCGCCGAGCAACTCATCGGCGCCGAACGCGCCGGTGATCTCGCCGAGCGCATCGTGTGCGAGGCGCAGCTCTTCGGCGAGCAGGTCGAGCGCAGCGTCGGCGCGCGCGGCCTGCTCGGCCGCCTCGGCCAGGTGCGCGCGTGTCGTGCGCAGCGCTTGCACGTGGCGCGTGCGGGCGATGAACAGGCCTTCGGGCTGGGCGTGCCAGCCGGCGAGCTCGAGCAGTTTGGCGCGCAGCGCGCCAATGCCTTCGCCGGTGCGCGCCGAGAGCACGAGGCCCTCGGCGTCGGGTGCGATCACCGACGTGTCGCTCTTGTTGAACACGTGCAGCAGCCGTGTGGACTGAGTCATCAGCACCGACGGCAGGCGCGCGGCGATCTGCGCTTCGCCGGCGTCGTAGCCGGGCTCGCCGATGCGCGTCAGGTCGTGCATGAACAGCACCGCGTCGGCGCGTTCGATCTCGTTCCAGCTGCGCGCGACGCCGATGCGCTCGACCTCGTCGGCCGATTCGCGCAGGCCGGCGGTGTCGACCA
>Ga0307517_10006776_pt1 | contig 16859 bp, 14 predicted proteins | sample 23_EM_MG_FD_194515 | JGI IMG/M metagenome (GOLD analysis project Ga0307517, IMG submission 194515) | Populus trichocarpa ectomycorrhiza microbial communities from riparian zone in the Pacific Northwest, United States - 23_EM | ecosystem: Host-associated > Plants > Roots > Unclassified | place...
GTGTTCTTTGTTAGATGACTTATTTGGGCTTACATACAGAATTCAAGCATTTGAGTTTCTTATTTTCACTTGAAACTCATTTTGTGGATTTTTCTTTGTACCAGAAAGATTCTGTGGCTGAAGAGGTTGAGCGACGGAAATCTACCAACGATATGGTATATCCTCACATTCTGTGAAAAGATCTCTTCTGTTGATTTCCATACTGATATAACAAAGTTAATTGGGGCTTTGTCTTCTTAGGTTCTGATATTTTAATGTCTACTCAATCCTTGTAGGTTTTTATATATGGAGGGGTGGGCCCATTGCACTCTGATGTTACCTTAGCAGGTGTTGCAAAGGCTTTTGGGGTTCGTCTTGTGAGTTTGCCTCTCTCCCCCCCGCTCTCTTATCCTTTATCATAAGCAAGATCTATCGTTTAGCTACATTCATTCTATTTGGTCTGTACAGAATCACTCGCTGTATCACTTAATGAGTGATAATTCCTGGAATTTGAAGATCTTCATTTCATCTCTTAAATTTCTTGTTTGAATCTGATGTCTTGAGAAAGGAAAGGGGAAAAAAAAAACAGAGAGAGATAACAACTACTGCAAAAGGGTGTCATTCAGCTTTTCCCAACTTGTTGATTGCGATGTAGCTTTAATATTTCACTAAATGTCCCTCTTAATTCTGTTCAATGTAGGCTCCCGATGAAGAATTTGAAGAATATCTTAGGCATCTTATAAGTGATCATTGCACTGGTGATCAAAATGAGGTAATTTAATATCTGCATTTAGCTCATGATTTGCTACTAGCAAGAAGAAGAAATGGGGTGTCTGTGCCTCATTCTCATTATGTGTTTATTTAACAGCTGCATTCATTTATAATGTGGAAAGATGACAATCTAATCGAGATAATGCATTTGTTGCTGTAGTATCAAATTCCCTCTCTTATGAAGATAACTTATTTGAAAATTAAGAAAATTGAGCATACACCAGAATGATCTAGATATGGTGCTTTTATTGAAAGAAAACACAAATAAGAAAAATTAAGTTCATTGAGTTTTTAACCCCCTCCAAGGGCTTTACCTTGTTTTGATAACCATATACTAATGGAATGGGTATCAAATGCTTCGAAAACTTCCCTAACATAGGTGGAATCTTATCTGTCAAAGAAAGTTGGTATTCCCTAGATCTTGATGGTTATGTTGCAGCTTGGCTCAATGCTTGGGGTTAGGTTATTAGGTTGCTTTTAAAAGAACTTTGTTATTTTTTTATGACAAGGATTTCATAATCCATCTGCTGTTGGTAGTCTCCACATTTTATCTTGTGGTTTGCATTCCTGAAATTTTGTCTGAATATGCAAGCCCATCAACATCTAACAATCTATGCAACTTGAATATAATCTTGTCCCTGATTTTCATTTCTTCAGATGGCACTGTTACCTGAAGGTATCACTGAGTTATTGCATCATGAAAAGCTGGCTGTGCCTTTGGTATGTATATTGAAGCTAAAATACTGTACTTGTGATGCTGTATATATTTCCTCTTGAAGAATGCAATTAATGCTATTTATGACTTGTTTGAATTTTGGTCAAAAAATCGTATCCTTTCAGATTAAGTGCCAGAATGTAATCATTTTCACAGCAACAAATGCCACTGAATTGGACAAGGAGTGGGATTGTTTGATTGAATTAACGAGATCCTGTGGCTTTTTGCCAACGATGGTACCTTATGTGTCAAAGCATCTACAGACAAATCTTTCAGATGTGCGTATCAAAGTCTACCATTTCACTCAGTTTATTAACTTTTACTGTGATATGATTTGATTGTGTTTAGTGCTAGAGTTGAATCAGTTTGACTACATCCTTATTATTGATGTCCGCGTGTATTATTTTTTTTTATCTGTTCCAAGATAACTACTCACCCTGATCCTGTCATCCTTCCTGCTGCATTTATATTAGTTATACTTGGTTCTTGACTGAATTGCAATATAACCTATTTGGTGAAGTTTTTGGTCCATGCATGGATATCATTGGCATCTAATATATTTTTCAAAATGTAAACGTATTGGCACTCCTACAAAATTACTTGTCATGAGATTTGAAGACTGTATTGTCAAGATGGTTGTCTATGATTTTCTTCAAGGTTGGTTGACTGGATTTTGGGAATTTTCACCCATCCATACCTGGTATATGATTTCTTGGTAGCATGAGGTTGAATTGCATCAGCAAGCAAATGAACTAAGAAACATCTACCATTTATGTGGAAGCGGTTATAATTTTTGTAGCTAGTACTAGAATGTATCGGATTATTTTTTGGTTCATCGGAGGCTCAGTGGAGCCTTGAGCTACAGTCAGGAGAGTTGCCATCCCCCATCCATAAGATTTGAAAAATTTGAAGTCTTAACTGCGGTGGTGTCGCCAAAATCAGAATGCTCAGATTTTGATATGCTAAATGATATTGTTATTCTTATGAAGCTAATATTTTTATGTTTGTAGCATGACCGTGTATAGTTTTTTTCTATAAATGCAGGTTGAAACTGCCCAACCTCTGTCAAAACTCTGTCTTGAATTCCCAGATCTAAATATTGGTAAGATACTAAGGTTCTTAGATTTGTTTCTTGGGTCATTTTTGTATATACACTGTCTCTCCTCATATTGTTTCATTGTGCAAAATGAAGGGTGTTATCGCAAATCCAGAAAAGGGCCTCTAATAATTAGTTTTGAAGGCAAGGTAAAGGAAATTTTCGCTGTATTCTAACTTTTGCCATTAGAATTCATAAGTTAGCAGTAAGCTGTTCCTATAAAAGTGAGCAACTCATGAAAACTGATTGCAGGATCAGACACAGATTGAATCAGCTGTAGAATCACTATGCAAGTTGTTCCATCCAGGCACTTTCTCTGGGATTCACTAAGCTGATGGTTTTTCTCAATCTTTATTTCCGTTGCCTGTGAAGCTTCAGAATCTGGCAAGCTTTATCTGATAGCAGCAGCACCTACACAATTATAGACGAATGATATCAGAAGGGGTTTTATTGGGAATAGAAAAGAGAAAAAGCCTAAAATGGAGATGGAGAATGATGACTTCTGAATAACCTGTCAAAGCCCGTTTTAGCCGATGAGAAACACTAGTGCAGCTTTCATGATGAAATTTGATTAAAAGAACTTCCTATTTGCTTTTAGGCACCATTTCCCAATCAAAGGGTCTCTAGTGTTGAATAACCAGTTACTGTCGAATAATAAGCATATCTTTACTATCTTCAAGAGCTTTTTGGTGCTCAATTTTTTTTTTTTACTTAATAATCAATACCGTGAGAATTGTCATCGGAGCTATTTGTGGACTTGATGCAGAGGCATAAAAACTGAATGCTCATGGATATATTATTAGACGAACGAAAATATCTCCTTTTCTGCAAGAGTGATCTTTGATTTTGGAACAGTGCAAAAAATGCAACTGATAGTGGAGGCTAAATTACGAGAAGCTTTTGACAATAACCTAAATTTTAGCGTTGTTTCCAGCAATTATTCATGCTAGAGAAGCTCATGACAAGGACTTCAAGCTAGCAATGTTCCAAGAAATCTCATCTGCGAAGGATTAGCCCTTAAAAATCGTTCAATATTTGAACAAGACGGGTTTGGCACCCCTCATTCTCAAATCCAAATAGTCAGCATCTAGTTAGTACATTCTAGCTATGGTAAGCAACGGAAATATAGTCGCATTTTCTAGTCTCATAGTTTTTTTAATTAAGGAATAATTAAGGTACAAGTATTGGAATTTAAAGAACTTATTTTCAATTTATTTTTGCTTGAGACCTCAATTCAATTAACTTAAAAACTCAAAATTAAATCAAATTGAAAATATTTTTGGAGGCCTGATTTATCTTTTTCAGCACATTCATTAAGTTCCTCTTTTACAAATAAATCTAGACACTAAAATCAAAGTTTTGATCATCTAAGAAATTTCTCTCTTCTCAATTTTTTTGGAAACTTCCTCTCTCCCCTCTTAACTTACAAAGATTGAATTGAGACAAAAATATAATTTAGAATCAAAACGCAATAACCTAAAAGAATATGGATAAAAAATTAAAACTTTAGGTATCAAATGAAACTTTTACATTTTTTTAATGGAAAAATAATCTATTTCTTACTTTATATCAATCCTGGTCTTGTATCTCTCAAATTGTTTTTTTTTTTTATAAGAAGCTAAGACTCTATTTTATAAAATTAGTCATTAATTTAGTGTTGTAATACTTAAAGACATCAAGTAAGTGAGAAAACATATCAAAACTTATATAAGCATGTAATACTATGAAAACATATCTTCAAATGATGAAATTGAAAAAACAAAACAAAGTCATGACCGAATTGCAAACCTTATAAAATACAGGGACCAAACAAAAAATTGGACAAAAAGCATAATAACTCCGAACGGAAAAAAGAGCGGTGCAAGAAAATGGAGGATAATACAAAGAAAGGTTTGGATGGCACTGGATTGGAATTGCCAGTGAATCTCCATGGCAACCTCAAAAGTGCTTCTAGCGATCAAAGCCACCTTCAAATTCTTCACGATATCAAATCTTCCAATACCCCTGTAATTTCATCCTCTTCTTTGGCACTGTTTTTCGCCTTCAAAACCTTTTCTTCTCATTTCATTTCATTTTCACCGACCTGACTTTCTTTAATTTCTCACATGTTTGCAGGCAGTTATCAACTACGGTGCTTCATGGTACGCTCCCGCATTCTTCTTTCTTCCTCTCGACGCTAATCTCACCTCTTGTTTATGTGGCTAATGCACGCTAGGTGTTTGATGTCAGACTTCTTTGAGAACTGTCCGTGTTTCTGCGTATAATATTAGAAATGATAGATAGACTGCACCACTGCGTTTTCAATCCAAATATCTTGTAGGGAACGAGGATTAGCTCATCCATCGGGGGGTTTTTGTTATTCAAATATTGTGTAACATCACATACCGAATCTCGAGATTTATTCACATTTTTAGTTTCAGTCAGGGGTTCTATGTGAGACAATAGAAGGGTGGGGTGGTTTTGTTACAGATCATTTACCGGCTAAGCCTTAATGTAATGTAGTGGGCTGAGAAAGTTCAGACAACTTCGCTTCACGAACTGGTTAGATCACCACAACATCATTAAATATCTGTTGTGTTTTCAGGTGTCGCGTGTGCAGCCAGATTCTTCCTGCGTTTTGCCAGCTGAGTAACAACTTCCCGAAGCTTTCTTTCGTATATGCGGATATTGATGAATGCCCGGAAACAACTCAGCATATTCGCTACACACCTACGTTTCATTTTTACCGCGACGGGGAAAGGGTAGATGAGATGTTTGGTGCCGGAGAAGAGCGCTTGCACGATCGCTTGTGGTTGCATTCGTGAAATATGTTGTAAGATTGTTTATTATCAACCATGCGGTCGAGAAACAATCTGATGTGCGCTGTATTTCTCGCTTTTTCTGTTTAGTATACTCGTTTCAAGCATTATAGACTTGTATGTGATGATTGAAATTAAAGACTCGTCTTCGTAAATAAATAGATGGATAAAATAAAGCAATTTTTTGTAAATGGAAACAAATAATAGCTTCAGAATTGATCAAACCAGATAAATGACACGTTGGAAAGTACAAAAAAATGTAATGAAAATTGATGAATACGGTTAACGTCTATTCCTTAATAAAGGAATAACTAGAAAAAGAAAAGAAAAGAAAAACTCCTGAATCCCTTCTCACTTGAACCCTTGGAACATGTTCATCTCAGAATCACTTGCATGTGCTGAAGCTTCTTTATTATACCCCCCATAAGCAGAATGATGGCTACGATGATAACCACTTCCAGGAAATGTATCAAGCCAATCCCAAAGACTTAGGCATTGGGCTTGAGAAGCTTGACAGTCTCCCATGTGAAATCTGGGTCATCACGTCCAAAATGGCCATAAGCAGCAGTCTTCTGGTACCTGGAATTCCCTCCTCTCATCAAGTCGAGGTTGATAGCAATCATTCCAGGCCTGAAGTCGAAATTCTCCTTGATCAATTCCAAGATATCCCTGTCTGGAATCTTGCCAGTCTTGTAAGTGTCCACAAAAACTGACAATGGTTCTGGCACACCAATTGCGTAAGAGACCTGCACAATACAGCGCCGAGCAAGACCAGAGGCCACCACACTCTTGGCAGCCTGCCTAACAATGTATGCACCACTTCTGTCCACCTTTGTGGGGTCCTTGCCTGAGAAAGCGCCTCCACCATGAGCACCCCATCCACCATAAGTGTCAATGATAATCTTACGGCCAGTGAGTCCTGCATCTCCATGAGGCCCACCAATAACAAACCGACCAGAAGGGTTGAGGTGGAAGATGGTCTTGTCATCAAGATATTGAACTGGGATAACAGGCTTAATCACATGCTCTTTCAGGTCCGCTGCAATCTGCTCATTAGTGACATTCTCATCATGTTGTGTTGAGATAAGAATCGTGTGAACCCGGATAGGCACCATGGCTCCACCTTCATTCTTGTACTCAACAGTAACCTGGGTCTTCCCATCAGGCCTTAACCATGGGCATGTCTTGTTCTTTCTCACCTCAGTTAGCTTGGCACCAAGCTTGGTGGCGAGGACGTGAGTTAATGGCATGAGCTCAGGTGTTTCATCAGTAGCATAGCCAAACATATGGCCTTGGTCACCAGCACCAATTTCCTCAGGCTTCTTGGTGAGGTGTCCATGAACTCCTTGGGCTATGTCAGGACTCTGCTGTTCAATGTTGACAAGGACCTTGCAGTTGTCAGCATCGAGGCCAACGTCAGCTGATGTGAAGCCAATGCCTCTGCAAGTATCCCGGACAATTTTCTCGTAGTCCACGTTAGCCTTGGTTGTGATCTCACCAAAGACCATGACCATGTTAGTCTTTGAGCAGGTCTCACAGGCAACCTTGCTCTCAGGGTCTTGCGCAAGGCAGGCATCAAGGATGGCATCCGAGACCTGGTCACAAAGCTTGTCTGGGTGGCCTTCATTTACAGACTCAGAGGTGAATAGGAAGGTATCCATGTTAAAACTGGACCTGATGATCATTTATAAAAAAATGAAATCAGGACTTATTTGAGAAATGAAAAAAAAAAAAAAAAACATAGATCCATTAACCAATCAATCATTCTTTGATTCGCCCATTTCCAACCAACATATACCATCACTAGTAGATGGCTTTGTATTCTGTTTGTATTTTCAAGATTTCGGTAACATAGAAAAATGTTTCTATTTTCATCCAGAATACCAATGTTGTCGCTTTTAATCTCTCTATATATCAATCCAATAACACAAACAAAACAAAACATGAACAGCACCAATCAATCTAAATCCTAAAATTGAAATGAACAAAACAAATAAATTAAGGAGACTCACCTGTGATTGTATGTGCAGATCTCAAATGCGAGAGCGAGAGCGAGCGAGCGAGAGACTTATTTGAGATAAGTATGCCTATATATAAGAGATAGAGAAGCGTGGTGTCGTTTGACTCGCTCTCTTGACTCTTCCTCACCTCTTTTCTCTTCGATTGTTTCCCTTTCCCCGCCCTTTTCGCTTTCCTTTCTTTCTATTTATCGCCTACTTGGTTTTATTCCGCTGTATTTTCATCCACATTCGTCACCCCATCCCATACCATTCAATATGTGGGACCATGTAGGCAGCGGCCTGGATCATCGTCCGTTTTTTTTATGATGAAAGCCTGAGATATGGTGGTCCACTGGTGTTCGGTGGGTAGGGCCCACTCCCACCTAATTAGAAAGAAAGTGGAGCCCCACTTCACCCAGATCCGATCTTGACAGCGCCTTGCCGCGCGTTATAAGGCCGTCATCACATGGGTAGGTGGTCCCATCTTACCTATCATGTCACCTGGCTCCACCTACTTTCCTTTGCTTTCTGTAATTAAAGTGGTTTCTTAATCCTATATTTACATACATTAGATATTAGATAAAAAAAAAAAAAAACTAAAAGTTTTTTTTAGATATTAAATATATCCTCAAAGTTTTTTTTAAAACGATAAAAGAGTTTTATTTTTTGATAACTCTCGAAGTGATATTCCTTTTTTTTTTTTTTTTCCCCTCTTAGACTAACACCTAAAAGAGGCAACTTGAGAACTGAAAAATGCAAAAATCAAGGACTGGAAAGAAATACGTCCATTCCAAATCTGATCTACTCGAGGTTTCTAATATCTCGCTAGTTAAAATAATTTACAAATGCATATTCAGTAGCCCATTCCTTCTCCAAATCTTGCTATGTCCCTCTAGCTAGAACAAACCTGCAGGCATGTGGCACCCCAGGAGTGCATCAACGCTTCGACTTCATCCCTATGCATAACATAGCAAGTCTCAGGTTTCTTCTTGCTGCTAGCCAGGTTCTTGCAAGCAATGGATTTTGGCTTTATCTTGATGAACATGGAATTATAAATACTGCACAGAAGCTAAGACCCTTTCTTCGCAGCTCAAATGCTCACCATCTAAACGGATATTTCAACCACCCAATCTATCATGTCATGTCTGTACTGAAAAGGAGACTGGTTAAAAGAATGCATATGATGTTTAAGGCAATAGAAGAACAATAAATGCCCAATATAAACGCAGAGAGTAACCGCTCATGGTAGTAAACAGAAGGAAAAAGGAAATCACACCTCGCACTGGAAACTATCGCGATTTCCTTTTTTAACAACTTAAGAGGCTCGAACTTGGACTTTTTGAAGGGAGATGGACAAGGTGCAAGTTGAGTTAAGGGATCGAAGGCAACACTAGCATGGTTTTGGAACAAGATTAACTACAACCGGGTTGGATCTTGGCCAACGATGCTTGGATCTTATCATTAAAGGTCCAAGACTGGGTTGTAATCTGATAAACAAGGGTAGAGAACAGATGCTCACCACGCCCAAATTGGTTTATGATTTGATACTCAAGAAAATGTCAAATGTAACTAGTCTATTTACCTCAAGCAGAGAAAGATTGCTAGAGTATCCTTCCACCCAGAATGCCCAAATACAATATCATCTGTTGACTCGGAGAACATTGTTACAAATTCCACCCTTGGTAACCGATTCCATCTGAGGATCAACCCTCCAATGGCCATCAACAATGAATTTTATCTGCTCAAGCATTATAAATTGTTCAGATAATTATTACAGATTAAATCTTGCATATAACACTTTTCTGATAGAATTTGATTGACAGATCAAGTTCATGTTATCTAAAATTTAAATTGAAGTTCTAATAATTTTTAGTCTCCTATATAGCAGAACATCTTTCCCAAATGTGATGGCGTCAACATTGAAAGGGAATATTGGAGTATTCATTTGATACATGATTCTGCTGGAAGCAAATACATGAGCTATTCCTGGTATCAAAGTTGCCTATCTTTTGAATGTAAAAATGAGGTAATAGCATATATAAGGAGTTCACACCTCATATACCCCAGGATAAAGCCACAGCATTGCTGACCAGAGTCTGGATTTCCTGGGAAAACATGCATCATAGTGAGCTCTTGATTCCCTCGCAGTTAAAACAAAATACAGACTATACAACCTCTCCAGATGTCAGCATAAGAAACATTTCAATATGGCAATTACAGAACATATGGCAAGCAATTGGAATAATAGCTTCATAGATTGGCAGGGGAGGAAAAAACCCCTTGACTGAACCCTATCTGAAAAGACAGGAACCTGATAATTTTCCAGAGTATTCAAGTTCATATATCCACCTTTCCAAGTTACACTCTCTAATTAGACTTTTTCCTCTTTGTTGGCGAAGTAAAAGCTCATATTTTATCAAATTCATGCACTAAATAATGTCTACAAACTCCATGAATGCCAACATTATTCAACAATGGTCTAAAGAGCCAACGTTATGCCAAATGAATATATTGGGACTCAATTTGAAAAGGAATTATCTTGAAACATGATGCAGTGTTCCAAGTAAGCAATTGATTAGCAGGACATGAGACAAAATACCTACACAATCAATATATGAGGTTAAATTCACCAGAGAAAAACATTATTTAGCTCCCCAAAAGTTATAATTGATCATGTATGCAAAAATTAAAAGAAGAGAGGATGTTAAAAAACCTTGATCCAAAATGATCTTTGATGCTAGAGGATGGCTGAGGATCCAGTCTAACTGGGTGATGCCAGCCATTGAAGCTACCTGCCACCTCCACCATTTCACCATTCCCACAATACGCGACCTCAACCTGTAAACTCAGATCCTCACTCAGTGGACTTAACAGGTAATAATCAATGTATTGGTCTATTTGACAAGGATTACTAGATTGGTCATTTGTTTTTTGTCCAGTTGGAGCAAATATTTTCTACTTTTTCTTTCAATTTGTTGATAGAATCAGGGGGGTTTCAGATATATTGGGAATTAAAGGGTATTTAATCATTTTAGGAAGTTCTACTGCAGAAAGTATAATTCTTCTAAAAAAGATTTATGTGATTATATCACTCAGAAATAAGCAACATAAAGTTTCAAATAGTTAGCTCAATCAATACAAATTATTTTGTTTCATTTAATGATTCCTTTATCGGTAGCACATTCAAAATTGTTAACTAGCAAGCCATTTCGTTTTTACAAAATACAGAACAGGTGCAAAAAGATTCAAAAGCAGTACCTCCACTAGTCCTGAAAGGCTTTCTTCAGCAACAAGTAATTCAGCATCTTTTTCTGAGATAAGTTTTTGCGCTTTGCTGATTTCTCTCTCAGCCTTGGTTTGCAAAGCAGACAAAGCAAGCTGTAGAAGAAAACTAAAAACAAAATAAATAACTGAAGAGTGCCCTCGTAAGAATTAATATAGTGTTTGGCATTGTGGTAGCGGTTGCTTTTCAAACTACTTTTCGCTTCGAAATCATCAAAATAATATTTTTTTATTTTTTAAAATTTATTTTTGACATTACGATAGTAATTGTTTTTATTCTAAGTTTTCATTTGAAACCATCAAATAATTGAATAGAACCCAACCCCCCCCTCCTAATATTGACAACTACCTACTATCAATGACTTACAAGGTGCAGACAACTATACACAACCAGAGGATTACAGAACATTTATGGTCATATTTAGACCAATTCCAAGGTGATAAATTGGTTGTGTGGGGGTTCCTCATTGACATTACAGGAATTCACTACTAGTCAAATTTGTCAATGTTTGCCTCTCAAGTTTTCATGTATGAAGGTATACAGAACATTTATGGTCATCATATTTAGACCAATTCCAAGGTGATAAATTGGTTGTGTGGGGGTTCCTCATTGACATTACAGGAATTCACTACTAGTCAAATTTGTCAATGTTTGCCTCTCAAGTTTTCATGTATGAAGGTATAAGCTGCGTCCGATAACCATGATGGCATTGTGTATTCTTCATACAAACCTAACCAGTTGCATTGAGTGGATGCTGAGAATGATTTCAATATCAGTCACTAGCAAGGCTACTATAGCTTACATACCTTTTCCTTCTCAATCTGTTCCTTCAACTGGGATAATTCCAACTCTTTCTGATGCTATTATACCAAAAGACACAAGAAAAAGCTCAATTATTCCATACAGTGAAGGTCCATAAATTAAGAAAGCAAGATAAGGCTTGGAGAGAACATTAAAATGGATACCAGTATGAATTTGAGGTGATTAATCTCAATCTGATTGTCCTTTTTGTTCGTCTGCATTACAGAAACATGAATACCAAGAAAATAGAATATAAAATAAGCAGGCATGAAACTTGAACAGGGTATCATAATGTGACTAGTAATGTTATATGATGACCTCTATATCCAAATCCTGATCAACATCAGCACCAGCAAGACCTTCAGCTGGCGATTCATTCCTACACGCAAGCCAAATAGTGAAAGAGAAAAAAGAGAAGAAAGAGTAGATCACAAAATTTCTCTTTTGATCCCAGTAGCTAATACAATAATCAGAAGTAGACAGGAACATGAATGAAACAAATATTTAGAATCTTTCGACAAATTAGTTTCTTTACCAAAACTAGACAAGATAATTATCCAAATTTTCTTTCATTACTCAAAGAATAGAAATAAAGTGTTTCATTGAAAAAGGCATTATAATATACAATTGATGAAGAAACATCATTGAAAAAAGCAAATCTAATAAAGTGAAAAAACAGAAGTAAACACATGCCTTAGTCAGAAATAAATATTACTTGGAAGCTCATAGAATTCAAAAGCAATTAAAGTACCACTAGATCACTATTCATAAAGGAAATCTAGCCCTGCAAAGAATTAAATAAAAACAGTAACTTCAAAAGGGAAATACTTTGAGAAAATTTACAATACACTAACCTGAGGGCACGGCTTACAGTCACAGAAGGCACAACTTGCATGGATGTCGATAAATTTTCATTTAATGTTGAAGCAGTATCACTTTCACCAACTGCATTTTCAAAGTTCTCTTCAGATGAGATCTTTGAATGATCTTCAGTCATGTTTTCTGGTTCCCTAAATCCCTTGCTTTCTCCACTACCACTCCCATTTGACAAGCCATAGACATTATCTGATAATCAAGAAGCTCCACAGAGTCAGCTTCAAATTCCAAAGGCACCAAACATAGAAAATATCAATTTACTCGAAGTCAGCCAAATATATCTTAAAAGATGAATATTGATGCCAGTCCCCACACCGATGTGTGAAATCAAGTACTGAATGCATCTATACAGCTAACAAGAAAAGGCATGGAATTTGATGATGAAATGCACAGTAGATAATTCAGTTATAATACAGTTTAAATCCCAGAAGTAAAGAAAAGCCTCATTGGGGGCTACAAATGAGTTGATGAGCTAAGTCAACACAAGCTTTCATGTAAATAGGGTTGGCTCAACTAATCATTTGGAAAGTTCAAACCCACCATGTATGTGATCAGCCTAGGGCATGGAGCTGAAGCTCGACTCATTTACATTTTGTTAATCAAAAGATTGGTCTGAGCTCCAATAAAACTTTAGTTGTTTAGATGGACAAATGAGCCAATAAATAAGTTGAAATTCATGTCTTACGTAATATGTCATGTCTCAAAATAACAACACACATCATAGGTAAGTTATTAAAAGAATTAGTTGAAAATAAATATTTTCACAAAATTTGCAGGCTCAAAAGTTTTTATATGCCCAAAACCTTAAGATAAACTAGCACAAGAATTTAAATGTTTTTAGAAAATGAAAGCTTTTGAAAGTGCCAGATCACTAGAGCTTATAAAACTTAATGAGCCAAATGTCGCTCAAGCTCAGCTTCTTCTTAGAAATGACCTTGACTTTGTAACCTTGATAAAGAAGCTTAAACAAGCTTATTTTTGGACAAGCTTCGTGCAGCTTGTGGGTGAATCAACTGATTTGCACCTCTAGCCTCACTGCAGGACTGAGTCCACTTGGCAATTTTAAATTTTCTTAATCATAATCCAACTAGGTAGCAGCAAACATGTATCTCAAGACAACAAACATAATGTGAGCATCTCCCCATTGGAAGCTCATAATTTACAATACAAAATCCCACACTACAATTACACCCAGCAACATGCATGCTAAAGAACACCAAATTTCTGGATGGTTTTCCTTTTAGAGCTTCTAGACACCATAATACACAAATAATTTACACTCCTATCAAACCATTTCTTCATTTCTTTACCAATATATTTTAGTCCCGCATTGAACACCTTATGTGCATGTCAGAACAATCAGTTTGTTCTGTCCTTCTTCCATAGGCCAATAGTAATTTGTGAACTTACCTTCAATGGTATCCAAATCTCCATTCTGAATGAACTTTGCCACCTTTTCCACCAATGATGAATTGGCTGGCATGCAACTATTATTGTTATCAATGAGACCCGAAATATTTTTCACATTGGCATAATATTGTGTGTCTGAAACCCCACTCGACAATGACATTTCTTCTGCTCCAATGCCGACCTTCTCATCCTGAACTGAATCATATTTGACTTTTTCCTCAAAGGAAAAATTAGCTGAAGTTTCTACAGGCATGGAAGTATCTTCATTGGAGTTGAGATCTGGATACACATTCAAGACACCAAGATTGCTGTCAGCAATGGAAACTTCCGCTGACAAGGAAAATTGTTTGACCATGCTTAAGTCTTCTTCACCTTGCTGTTTCACATCATATAATGAAGTTGACATGGAATTATCTTCAACCATACATTTAACTTCCTCATCTTGCTGTTCAAAAGTACTCAAGGATGACAACAACAATCTGTCTTTGACTATGATTTGAAACTTTTCATCTGGCTGCTCTACATCATACAAGGCCTTCTTCTCCAATGACAAATCGATTGGCGACTCTATAGGCATGCAAATCTGTCCACCAGATTTGTTTTCCAGCTCAATATCTATATTTCCAGAATGGTTCTTGGTGATGGTACCTTCAGTTGACAAGGAACAATCCTTCACCTTCTCATCCTGACCTTCTAAATTATGTGAGGCTATCAACAACAATGGAACTTAAACACAAAAATTCAAGCATAGACAAAAGAAACAAGCATTGACCTGTTGCTATAATATCTGCACTATGATTGATTGTATCCTGTCCTTTAGCTAAATTTTTCTCCATATTAGGCAGCTCATCACTGTCTGATTCAGTTGAACTTGAAAGAAGATCTCTAATAAGTTTATATCCTCTCCGTCTCACAACGTTTGCCAGGTCATTCCTATGGAATATTCAGACAAATAGAAAGAAAACTATGTCATATTCTATTTCTTGAATAGAAATGACTGCATTCATGTAAGCACGAGTCCTTTCTTTCATAGAAGAACAGATGATTTCAGATAGACATCTTTCATAGCCAAGTTAGGTGCTCAAATAAGCGATTATATTGATAATACTTGCCATTGAACTGTTCTAGTTGCTACCATAGTAAATGAATTTCACTTCTTAGTTGCTTAAAATTTCATTAAATTTTTCTTGGACATTCACTTCTAAAGTGAATGAAGTCCCTGAAATTTGCAAGAACTTCACAAGCAATTCAAAAGCAACATATTAATTAGAAATGAAGTAAAGAAAGTAGCAATGTAAGAAAGAACCTTCCATGATCTTGAAGCTCCTTGATTGAAGGTACATGACCCTCTGGCAGTTCAAAAGTTGATAGAAATTCACGCAAATCATTGCAAAGCTCCACATTGTTCTTTACCTTCCGACTACCCCTAAAATCACCAGTCCAAAAAAAAAAAACCCATCAATCAGAGAAATAAATAGAACCAATATCAATAACTCCAAAGAGAATCGAAGGACTAAGAAACCTGGGTTTCTTGATTGAACAAGCACAAGTTGCGAGATTTATTTCTCGTTGTTGTAGTTGTTGTTGTTTATGGTACAAGAAGGGCTTGTGGTAGGAGATTGAAACGAAGGATGGGAGTTTATAGAGTGTTGCCATAGGAAAAGGCGGAGTTCGAGTTTTGCAGAAATGAGGAGCAGATTTTGGTGCTGCAGTGTTTTATACTCCCTTAATAATAGTGAAGAACGGTTGGGGTTCTATGCTATCCATCCAGTACTCTAGAATGATCAAGAGAAACAGAAACACTGGCAAGCCCTTTCGAGGGTGACACTGACACAACTGAAAGATTATCAAACTTTTTTTCCTTTCAATTAAATCATTCTATAGCCATTAGATTTTAAGTTATCATAAAATATCAAATTAAAATATAAAGAATTGAAATATAAATAAAAAAATATATGCTAACCCTAAATTCACGAAAATTTTAATTTAAATCCATGAATTTATTATATTTAGTTTTAATATCTTGAGGTCAGGGAAGTTAGAGAGAGAAGATAAAAACTTATCGAGAAAATAAATAAATAAAAAAGTAATTGATTATCATGAATTTAATAATCAAAATCATTTAATAAAAAAAATTTAATGATAATAATTTTTCCGTCTAAACATAATGGAATATGCAAATCAACTTCAATTTTGAATTTTAAGATGCAATTAATTTTTATTTTTTTAGTCATTTTAGATTAATTAGGATTGTTGAGTGGTTTATATTAATTATTATGGTATTTTTAGATGAAAATGGGTTAAAAGTGAGATTTTTAAAGTAAAAAATCAATATATCTTATTTTTTAGCCACCACAGTGGTGGTTGAATTAAGCTAAAAGCAGGTGACCTATCGTCGGGCTTAATTAAAAAAAAAAAAAGGGGTGCAACTTAGACAAAATTAAAAAAAACCAATGAGGGAACAACTTTTTAAGACTTTCATTTGTGTTTAACCATTTTATATCGTGTGAGCAACCTCCATATTTGTGTCTGAAATTCCATTCATTCATTGAAATTAAATATTAAAAAAATTATCTATTATTATTTATTTTCTTATCATGTAGGAAAAGAAAATAAACTTACATGTTTTGGTCAGGTTTCTACTAGAAAATATACTTTCCAGTGTATACATCTTGATAAGAGGGGACATCCTTTTTATGAGTTACCCTCACACTCGATGAGCCTACATTGAAAAAGAGTGTCTGTGCTTGAGGTGCCTCGTTATGGTCAACACCTGGCGGCTCATGCTCATCATAAGCGCTGCTAGAAGAACCAATAACGCTCCTTTTCATATTACTCTCTAATGACATTCTATTCTCCATCTAAACAAATTTGATAAAAAAAAAAGTGATAATATTATCATTATATCCTATTTAAAAAAAATCAGCAACACCTCCTCTATATAGAAGACTACCTAAGATTTTAAAACCTTTAAATATGCATTAATAAATGAAGTTACAAACCAATTGATTTTACTTATGACTAATATTTAATTTATTTATTTTGAAATCTATATGGACAATTACAAGTTACAAATTGCACATAAAAAAGGCATTCCAAAACTGTTTTTTTTTTCTCATGTAGCCTAAAT
>Ga0307517_10006777_pt1 | contig 16859 bp, 13 predicted proteins | sample 23_EM_MG_FD_194515 | JGI IMG/M metagenome (GOLD analysis project Ga0307517, IMG submission 194515) | Populus trichocarpa ectomycorrhiza microbial communities from riparian zone in the Pacific Northwest, United States - 23_EM | ecosystem: Host-associated > Plants > Roots > Unclassified | place...
AGCTTCAACGGCCAGATGGCATCACGGTCGTCGGGGCTACGTTGGGGCAACTTCTGCTGGCCGTAGGTGACCGCGAGCAGGCCCGACAGGTGTTTCAGACGAGCCGAGCCGCTGCCGCCAAGATCGGTTTCGCGGATGCCGTTGACGAGCTTGATGAGCTACTGAAGATCACCGACGACGAAAACGAGGAATCATGATCATCGAGTTTGTCGGAGCGGACGTCGAAGCCGCCGGGAAGAGCGTCGCCACGTTGACCGCAAGCTGGGGCTACCCACCCGAACCAGCTCCGGCAGCGGAACCAGCGACGAGTCCGGACACCAAGGGCGTTGATCCCCTCGCCCTGACGTCCCTGATCGTGTCCATTCCATCGGCCATGCTCGCCGTCGCGGACATCGCCGACCGTATCCACAAACGGCGCCGCGCCGGCGAGCTCATCGAACACGCCCGCCAGCTCAGGGCGCAGCAGGCGACGGCACGGGTCGTGCGCGAAGACCGCTCCATCGACCTTGCCGCTCTCACCCCCGACCAGCTTCTGGACCTCATCGCCGACGAGCCTCCAGCAACCTGAACCCAGGGAGCGCCACGCGAGGACCCGGACCCGGTCCGCCCCGCCTGACGAACCCGGGACCGCGACTGCCTGATCTGATCGGCTACGTCTGCGTCGCAGCCAACCCAGGTGCCTGAGCCGCAGCCCCGGCCAAAGCCGCAAACGACCGAACGACCGCTCCTGCACAACAACCCCAGCAACCGTCGACGTCGGCGACGGCGTCGAACAGCCGAGTAGCCCGGTCTACTCGGCGTCGACCTCGTCGAGTTGATGGTCGGCCCAGACATAGCTCTCGGGCAGCAAGTCGGTGACCGGGACAGCTCGGACGCGCTCGCCTTCACCAACGATGACCTTAAGTTCGGGAAAGTACTCGAGAAGAACCTGCCGGCACCGCCCGCACGGAGGAACCACCCCCCGTTCGCGGTCGCCCACGGCGACCATCGTGTCCAGCTCGTAGATGCCCTGGGCGGCCGCCGTGCCGATGACGACCAGCTCGGCGCAGGGGCCTCCCGTGAAGTGGTAGGCGTTCACCGCCGTAACGATCCGGCCGTCCCGGGCGCGGGCCGCGGCCGCCATGGTGTGGTTCTCGCCCCGACAGCGAGTGCGCGCGATGTGCGCCGCGGCCTGGATGAGTTCGTGGTCGACGGGGTGGGTCTGCGTGGTCATCTTCTCTGCCTTCGTCAGGTGTCAGGTGACGTTGACCCAAGTGGCAATGGTGCGCAAACGAATATCGCCGGAGGCCCGCTCCGCCTCGCCCGCCGACGCGCGCACCCCCCTCAACACCACACGCGCCGCACTCACCGCACTCACCGCACTCACCGCACAGCCAACTGAAGCCACACCACAACCCAACTACCGCCCCACCCAACCAAATCAAGACCTACGACACCCAAGCCGCCCCCTCGCCCTCCCCCAGCCCCAACTCCTCACCCACCTGACACAACGCCACAAAAGACGTCCCCCGCCCCAACCCCGAAGACCCCGTATGAGCCGCCCCCGCCCGCAGGTCGACCACGACCGTCCCCGACCTCTCGTCGAAGGCGATCGAACCCCAGACCGTGCGCTTACGACGCCCTGGCCGCCAGTGGAACCAGATCTCCTCGCGCCCCTTCTCCGCCGTGACGGACGCGCGGTCCGACGCCTTCAGCTCCGTGCGCATCCGGTCCGACCAGCCCACCGAGGGCCGTAGCACGCGGAGTTGGCGGGTCTGGCGGGCGGCGAGGGCATCCGGGGTGAGGGTGATGCCCGACCTGCGCGCCCGGTGCCGTAGCAACAGCCATGCCACGGCGGCCAATACGACGCTGGCGGCGGCCCATGTCGCCGCCAGTTCGCCCGCCGCACTCCAGGCGAGGCCGCCCCGGTCCCAGAGTTCGAAGCCGACCCGGATCACCACGGGTACGGCGACCGCGCACGCCGCGTCCCACCAGCACCCCACCAACACCCTCACGCCCCGCACCCCGTTCCCTGGATCCCCCTGCCCCGCAAACGCCGCTGATCAAAAGTCAAAAGCCTGCGAGGCGGCTGGCAGGCCAGCTCCGTCCACATCACGAATCGGCCTCGGGCGCGGAGCCGTAGCGGCCGAAAAGCACCCAACAGGCCTCGCAATTCCGGCAGATCGGGGGAATCTCCGCCACCCACCCTCACCTGGGGCTTTACCCATCGTGACGAAGCCGTGATGCGATCACCTTCACAGGCTCAACTCATTTTCATCGCAGGCTCACCATGCCTAAGGTCGCCCTACGACGGGCCCTTGTTCTGGAGCGCAACGCCCAGGGGTCCGTTTCGAATGTGGGGACAAGCATGAGAAAACTCGCCATCGGCGCCGCGATGACCGGTGCCCTGGCCCTGACCGGGCTGGCCGCGCCGCTCGCGCAGGCCGCTACGCCGGCCCTGGTCTTCAGCGGGGTGACGGTCAACAAGGGGAAGGCGATCGTCGTAGGGACGACCGCGACGGTGAAGGTGCCCGTCACGTACACGCTGACGCGGCCGTCCGATGTGACGATCGACAACAAGAAGACGTTCGCCGGGATCATGCTCTACCGCGGCGGACTCGCGGACTCCGACAACGAGCTCGACGCCGGCCTGGCTCCGACCTGCACGACGACTGCGACGACGGACACCACCGTCACCGAGTCCTGCTCCGACACGATCGCGATCGACCCCGGGGACAGCCTGTACGAGACGGCCGACGCGACCACCTGGAACGTCGCCGGCGTCTACGCCCACATCGACGCCGATCTGGACGACTCGGACGAGCAGATCAGCTACTCCACCGACTTCGCGGCCTGGGGCGGCAAGGGCAAGGTCAAGATCCAGCGCGCCGCCAAGCTCACCGCCAACGCCTCCCCGGAGCCGGTGAAGAAGGGCAGGACCATCACGGTCACCGGTGCGCTGACGCGGGCGAACTGGGAGACCGGCAAGTACACCGGCTATGTCTCGCAGCCGGCCAAGTTGCAGTTCCGCGCGAAGAGTTCGAGCACCTACACCACCGTCAAGACGGTCACCACCGGCAAGAGCGGTGCCCTGAAGACGACCGTGAAGGCGTCCAAGGACGGTTACTTCCGCTACGTCTTCGCCGGCACCTCCACCACCGGCACGGCCACCGCCGCCGGTGACTTCATCGACGTCAAGTAGGACGCCAGGTAGCGCCAGCCCTTCCACCACCGCCCCCGCAGGTAACGAGTCTGTTGCCTCGGGGGCGGTGTCTATTGACGCCCCCTTCGTCCCGGGCTTACGTTCCTCCCACCCAATTGGAAACTTTCCTAACAGTGATCACGTGACACGCTGTGTGGTTCGGACGTTCGAGAGTCCGAATGTTCCGAGAGCTCGAAAGGCAGGTGGCGTAAGACATGGCTGGAACCTCCGGTACCCCGGGCACCGGCACCCCGGGCACCCCCCGCGTCCTGCGCGCCATGAACGACCGCGCCGCCCTCGACCTGCTCCTGGAGCACGGCCCCCTCTCCCGCACCCGGATCGGCAAGCTCACCGGCCTCTCCAAGCCGACCGCCTCGCAGCTGCTCGCCCGGCTGGAAGCGGCGGGGCTCGTCCTCGCCACCGGGACCAGCGAGGGGCGGCCCGGGCCCAACGCCCAGCTGTACGTGGTCAATCCGGGCGCCGCGTACGCCGCCGGGCTCGACGTCACGCCGGAGCGCATCCGCGCCGCCGTCGCCGACGTCACCGGTCGGACGGTGGGCGAGTTCGAGCTGCCCACCCCTGGCCGGCGGCCCGCCCAGCCTGTCGTACGGCAGGTGACGGACGCCCTCGACGGGGCCGTGAAGGCGGCCGGGCTCGCGCGGGACGACGTCCACCGGCTCGTCATCGGCACACCCGGTGCCTTCGACCCCAACACCGGCCGGCTGCGCTACGCCTCGCACCTGCCGGGCTGGCACTCCCCCGCTCTCCTCGACGAACTCGCCGCCGCGCTGCCGATGCCGGTGGAGTACGAGAACGACGTCAACCTCGTCGCCATCGCCGAACAGCGGCTCGGCGCGGCCCGCGGGCACGGCGACTTCGTGCTGCTGTGGAACGAGGGCGGTCTCGGCGCCGCCCTGGTCCTCGGCGGGCGGCTGCACCGCGGCTGGACCGGCGGCGCGGGCGAGGTCGGCTTCCTGCCCGTGCCGGGCGCACCCCTGGTCCGCCAGGTGACCAAGGCCAACAGCGGTGGTTACCAGGCACTGGCCGGTTCACAGGCCCTGCCCGCGCTCGCCCGCGAACTCGGCATCACCGAGATCCCGACGGGTTCCTACGCCGAGGTCGCCGCCGCCCTCGTCGCGTCCGCCGCCGACCACACCACCGGCCCCCAGCGGCGGCTCCTGGAGATCTACGCGACCCACCTCGCGACCGGTCTCGCCTCGCTCGTCTCCGTCCTCGACCCCGAACTCGTCGTCCTCAGCGGTGGCTCGCTGGCCGCGGGCGGCGAACCTCTCCGCGCCCTCGTCCAGGCCGAGTTGGAGGAGCTGGCGGCGTCACGGCCCCGGCTCGTCGTCGGCGACGTCCATGAACACCCCGTGCTGCGCGGCGCGTTGGAGAGCGCACTGGCAACCACCCGCGACGAGGTCTTCGACACCTCCCGCTGATCCCACTTCCCGCACGGCCGACTCCGGTTCCCCCGGACCGACTTCGGCCCACCTCGAACCACCCGGCTTCCCCAACCACCACACCCCGCCCCGCCCTTGGGAGACCTCGCCATGCCCGGAACTTCCCGGAAAACCCCCATAACGTCCCGAAAGGCGGCTGTCGCCCTCGCCGCCTCCGCCTCGCTCGCCCTGCTCACCACCGCCTGTACCGGCCAGTCATCGTCCGGTGCCTCCGACGACGCCTCGAAGGACGTCACCATCAACTTCTGGCACGCCTGGAGCGCCGCCTCCGAGCTGAGCGCCGTGAAGTCGCTGGTCGCCGGGTTCGAGAAGGCGCATCCCAACGTCCATGTGAACGTCGTCGGCAACATGACCGACGACAAGATCAATCAGGCGCTGCGCACCGGCGGCGGTAAATCCCCTGACGTGATCTCGTCGTTCACCACGAACAACGTCGGCAAGTTCTGTTCGTCGGGCGCCCTCGTCGATCTCAACCCCTTCTTCAAGAAGGACGGCATCGACCCGGAGACCACGTTCCCGAAGGCGATGAACGAGTACACCCAGTTCGACGGAAACCGCTGCACCGCCCCCCTGTTGGGCGACGCCTACGGGCTCTACTACAACAAGACGGAGTTCAAGAAGGCCGGCATCACCAGCCCGCCCAAGACCTGGTCCGAATTCGAGGCCGACGCCAAGAAGTTGACGATCAGCAAGGGCGACTCGTACTCGCAGCTCGGGTTCATGCCGAACTACCACGGCTGGGAGAGCACCACCGAGCACCTCTTCGCGCAGTTCTCGCCGACGTACTTCGACAAGAGCGGCAAGTCGGCGCTCGCCACGGACCCCGCGTTCAAGGCCGGTTTCACGCTGCAGAAGAAGCTCGTCGACGAACTCGGCGGTTTCAAGAAGCTGGAGAGCTACCGCTCCACGCTCGGTGACGAGTGGGGTGACAAGCACCCCTTCCACACCGGTCAGGTCGCGATGCAGCTCGACGGTGAGTGGCGGCTCGGGATGGCCACGGCCGCAAATCCCAAGCTGGACATCGGAGTTGCCCCGCTGCCCGTGCCGGACGACCAGGTCGCCCAGTACGGCAAGGGCTACATCACCGGCACGATCACCGGGATCGCCGCCAACAGCAAGAAGCAGAACGCCGCTTGGGAGTTCGTCAAGTACATCACCACGGACACGGACGCGGTGGTCGGCTTCTCCAACGCCATCCACAACGTGCCCTCCACCCTCGCTGCCCTCAAGTCCCCGAAGCTGAAGTACGACCCGCGCTTCAAGACGTTCCTGGACATCGCGTCGAACCAGTACTCGACGACAAGTCCCGCCTCGATCAACGGCGGTGTGTATCTGACGACGATCCAGAACCTCGGATACGACTACGAGAGCGGCAAGGTGAAGGACCTGGACTCCGCGCTGAAGAGCACGGCCAAGCAGATCGACACCGACATCGCGCAGGCGAAGTAGCCCCGGAATGAGCACAGTCACCCTGGCGAAGAAGCGCCGCCCGCCCGGCCTCGCCGCGAAACAGCGGAAACAGGCGCTTCGCACCCTCGCCTTCATGTCGCCCTGGCTGATCGGCTTCGCGGTCTTCTTCGCGTATCCGCTGATCTCGACGGTCTATTTCTCGTTCATGCACTACGACGGCTTCAAGCCGCCGACGTGGGTGGGGACGAAGAACTGGACGTACGTCTTCAAGAACTATCCGTACTTCTGGCCCGCGATGCGCAACACGCTGTGGCTGGTCGTGGTGATGGTCAGCCTCCGGGTTGTCTTCGGCCTGGGTGTCGGGCTGTTGATCACCAAGATCAAGACGGCGACCGGCGTCTTCCGGACCCTCTTCTATCTGCCGTATCTCGCGCCGCCGGTCGCCGCGACGATGGCCTTCGCGTTCCTCCTCAACCCCGGTACCGGGCCCGTGAATTCGCTCCTGGAGAAGGTCGGCATCCCGGCCCCGGGCTGGTTCAACGACCCCACCTGGTCCAAGCCGGCGCTCACCCTGCTCGCCCTCTGGGGCATCGGCGACCTGATGGTCATCTTCATGGCCGCGCTGCTCGACGTACCCCAAGAGCAGTACGAGGCGGCCGAGTTGGACGGCGCCTCGGCCTGGCAGCGGTTCCGGTACGTCACGCTGCCGAACATCTCGCCGATCGTGATGTTCGCCGTCGTCACCGGCGTGATCCAGACCATGCAGTACTACACACAGCCGCTAATCGCCGGGAAGGTCGCGTCCGGTGTCATCCAGGGCGCCGGCACGCAGTTCGAGCCCGGCTACCCGGAGAAGTCCACGCTCACCCTCCCCCAGCTCGTCTACAACCTCGGCTTCCAGCGCTTCGACTACGGCTCGGCCTGCGTGGTGGCACTCGTCCTGTTCGCCCTGTCGATGGTGTTCACCGCGTTCCTGATGCGGCGCCGGGGCGGCCTCAACCTGGCAGGTGACTGAGCATGGCCCAAGTACTCGACAAACCGGTGGAGTTGAGGGCGCCGGTGACCCCCGCCGAGCGCACCGCCCGCCGCAAGGCGCTCATGGAGTGGATCGCCGTCCACTCGCTCGGCGTCGCCGCCGCGCTCTTCTTCACGCTCCCCTTCGTGTTCGTGTTCCTGACCTCGCTGATGAGCGACAGCCAGGCCCTGAGCCGCGACCTGATCCCGCACACCTGGGAGTGGGGCAACTACCGCAAGGTGTTCGACACCCCGGGCTTCCTCACCTGGTGGAAGAACACGCTGATCTACGCCGGTCTCGGCACCGTCCTGACCGTCGTGTCGTCGATCCCGGTGGCGTACGCGCTCGCCAAGTTCCGCTTCCGGGGCCGGAATCTGTCGCTGATGCTGGTCATCTCGATGATGATGCTGCCGCCGCAGGTCGTGATCATCCCCATGTACCTGTTCTGGGCCAAGCAGTTGGACCTCTCGGGCACGCTGTGGCCGCTGATCATCCCGATGGCGTTCGGGGACGCGTTCTCGATCTTCCTGCTGCGGCAGTTCCTGATGACCATCCCGAACGAGTACCTGGACGCGGCGAAGGTCGACGGCTGCGGCGAGTTCAAGACGCTCGTGCGGGTCGTGCTGCCGATGGCCAAGCCCGGTATCGCGGCCGTGGCGCTCTTCCAGTTCTTCTACGCCTGGAACGACTACTTCGGGCCGCAGATCTACGCGTCCGAGAACCCCGGTGCCTGGACGCTGAGTTACGGCCTGGAGTCGTTCAAGGGCGCGCACCACACCGACTGGAATCTCACCATGGCCGCGACCGTGCTGGTCATGGCCCCTGTGATCCTCGTGTTCTTCTTCGCGCAGAAGGCGTTCGTCGAGGGCGTCACGCTCACCGGAGTGAAGGGTTAACCAGGTATGAAACTGACCGTGGTCGGCGGAGGCTCGACCTACACACCCGAACTCATCGACGGCTTCGCCCGGTTGAGGGACACCCTGCCCGTCGAGGAACTCGTCCTCGTCGACCCGGCGCCCGAACGCCTGGAGCTGGTGGGCGGGTTGGCCCGCCGGATCTTCGCCAAGCAGGGGCACCCCGGCAAGATCGTCACGACCAGCGACCTGGACGCCGGTGTCGAGGGCGCCGACGCCGTGCTGCTCCAGCTCCGGGTCGGCGGTCAGGCGGCACGCGAGCAGGACGAGACGTGGCCGCTGGAGTGCGGCTGCGTCGGCCAGGAGACGACCGGCGCGGGCGGCCTCGCCAAGGCGCTGCGGACCGTACCGGTCGTTCTCGACATCGCGGAACGGGTCCGCCGTACGAACCCGGACGCCTGGATCATCGACTTCACCAACCCGGTGGGGATCGTCACCCGCGCGCTGCTTCAGGCCGGACACAAGGCAGTCGGCCTGTGCAACGTGGCGATCGGCTTCCAGCGGAAGTTCGCCGGACTCCTCGGAGTCACCCCGAACGATGTGCACCTCGACCATGTGGGCCTCAACCACCTCACATGGGAAACCGGTGTGCGGCTCGGCGGGCCCGAGGGCGAGAACGTGCTGCCCAAGTTGCTCGGCCAACACGGCGACGACATCGCCGCCGACCTGAGCCTGCCCCGGGTGCTGCTCGACCGGCTCGGCGTCGTCCCGTCGTACTACCTGCGCTACTTCTACGCGCACGACGAGGTCGTACGGGAACTGCGGACGAAGCCGTCCCGGGCCTCCCAAGTGGCCGAGATGGAACGCGAGTTGCTGAAGATGTACGCCGATCCGGCCCTCGACGAGAAGCCCGCGCTGCTCGCCAAGCGCGGCGGGGCCTATTACTCGGAGGCGGCCGTCGACCTGGCCGCCTCATTGCTCGGCGGAGGCGGGAGCCCCTATCAAGTCGTGAACACGTACAACAAGGGCACGCTGCCGTTCCTGCCGGACGACGCGGTGATCGAGGTGCAGGCCGCCGTCGGCGCGAAGGGGGCAACTCCCCTTGCCGTACAGGATGTTGATCCGCTGTACGCCGGGTTGATGGCGAACGTGACGGCGTACGAGGACCTCGCTCTGGAGGCCGCGCTGCGCGGTGGCCGGGACCGGGTGTTCCGGGCGCTGCTCTCGCATCCCCTGATCGGCCAGTACGAGTACGCCGAAGCCCTGACCGACCAGCTGATCGCGCACAACCGGGAGCACCTCGCGTGGGCCTGACCGCAAGTGTCCTCGCCATCGACGCGGGCAACAGCAAGACCGACGTCGCGGTCGTGGCGGCCGACGGGGAAGTCCTCGCCACCGCCCGCGGCGGCGGGTTCCGGCCGCCGGTCGTGGGCATCGGGACGGCCGTGGACAAGGTCGCCGAGGCCGTCGCCCGCGCCTTCGCGGAGGCAGGGGTGAGCGCCGTCGACCATGTGTCGGCCTGTCTCGCCAACGCCGACTTCCCCGTGGAGGAGGAGCAGTTGGCGACCGCGCTGCACGCGCGCGCGTGGGGCACGAGTGTGGAGGTGCGCAACGACACGTTCGCGATCCTGCGGGCCGGCATCACCGAGCCGCGCGGAGTCGCCGTGGTCTGCGGGGCCGGCATCAACTGCGTCGGCATGCGGCCCGACGGCCGCACCGCCCGCTTCCCGGCGATCGGCCGTATCTCCGGTGACTGGGGCGGCGGTTGGGGCCTGGCGGAGGAGGCCCTGTGGCACGCGGCCCGCGCGGAGGACGGCCGCGGCGGTCCTACGGCGCTGGCGCGCACGCTGCCCGCGTACTTCGGCCTGGATTCGATGTACGACCTGATCGAGGCGCTGCATCTCGAACACGTCGAGCACCACCGGCGGCACGAGTTGACACCTGTGTTGTTCGCGACGGCGGTGGACGGCGACCCGGTGGCCCGCTCGATCGTGGACCGGATGGCGGAGGAGGTCGTGGCGATGGCGAGGGTCGCGCTGAGCCGCCTGGAGCTCCTCGACGAGGAGGCGCCGGTGCTGCTCGGCGGCAGCGTCCTCGCCGCCCGGCATCCCCAACTGGACGACCGTATAAGGGAGTTGCTGGCCGCCAAGGCGCCCAAGGCGGTGGCGACGGTCGTCACCGCGCGGCCGGTCCTCGGGTCCGTGCTGCTGGGCCTGGACCACGTGGGCGCCCCGGCCGAGGCACACGCGCGGGCCAGGGCGTACTACGAGCACTGACGCCCGGGAACCGAACAGATTCCCACGGCGTATTCATGGGCAGGGGGGGCGGTGCGGGGCGTTGTGTGGTGCCGGAAATCCGGTCACCGCGCTGCGATCCGATCAAGATCCAGTGAAGACCGGTGCGGAATGTCAGTCCTGGCGGCGATACTTGCGGCGACGGGATGACCCTGGGGGAGGTCAGCAGTGACACAACCGCCGAAGAGCAGTACGGCGCCACCGGGCACCGCCGTGCCCACGATGCCGGCGCTGCCGCCGCAGTCGGGCCGCTCGGGGGCGCCCACGCCCCGGCGTACGCCGGACGCGACGCCCGCGCGCCGTACGGCGCTCGCCGAGGGCGTCGACCAGTTGCGCGCGGCAGCCACCACCGAGCCGGGCCGGCTGCGGGCCATCGGCGCGCTGCTGGCCGTGCTGGTGGTCGCGTTCGGCGCGGTCGCCGCCTGGCAGACCGACAGCCGCGCGACGGCGGCCGGCGACGTGCTCCACCACAGCCAGCCGCTCAGCTCCGACGCGGCCGACATATACCGATCGCTCGCCGACGCCAACACGATGGCGGCCAGCGGTTATCTGGCGGGCCTGGACGAGACCCCGGCGACCCGCACGCAGTACGAGAAGGACGTGCGCAACGCCGCCTCCAAGCTCGTCACCGCGGCCGCCAACGCCGACCCGGGCTCGTCGTCCGCGACCTACATCAAGCAGCTCAACGAACTGCTGCCGGAGTACAAGGGCCTGGTCGAGTCGGCCCGCGCCAACAACCGGCAGGGCTTCCCGGTGGGCGGCGCCTATCTGCGCGCCGCGAACGACACCATGCAGAACCAGATGCTCCCGAAGGCCCAGGACCTCTACAAGAACGAGAACGAGCGGCTGAGCGCCGACTACGGGAACGCGACGCCGTATCCGTGGTTCGCGATCGCCCTCGGTCTCCTCGCCCTCGGCGGCCTGGCCTGGGCTCAGCGGCGCAACTACCAGCGCACGAACCGGGTGTTGAACGGCGGCCTGGTCGCCGCCTCGGCCGCCACCGCGGTCGTCCTGCTGTGGGTGGTCGTCGGCCACACCGTCGCCCGCGCGGGCCTCAACGACTCGTACGACCACGGGGTCAAGTCGCTCACCGTGCTGCACGACGCCCGCATCGCCTCCCTCAAGGCGCGCAGCGACGAGAACCTCATCCTGGTCAGCCGCGGCTCGGAGACGACGACCCTCCCGGACAAGCAGGTCGTGGACACCTACGACTGGGGATACGACCAGCAGATCGCCGCGCTGGGCAAGGGCCTGAAACTGGCCGACTCGCTCGCCGACGACTCCGCGGGCCGCAAGCCCGTCGCGGTCGCCAACAGCTCGATGAAGGTGTGGATCTCGCGCCACGCGAAGGTCAGCGAGAACAACGAGCTGGGCAAGTACGACGATGCCCGCGAGGGTGTCATCGGCGCGAAGGACGCGACGGCCGAGTGCTTCAACTCCGTGGACGCCTCGCTGAATTCGGCTCTGATACAAGAGACGAAGGAGTTCCAGCAGTCCGCGGGCGACGGCCTGGACGCGATGACCGGCCTGACCGTCGGGGCCGCGGTGCTCGCGGCGCTCGGCGCGGCCGGCGCCGTACTGGGCATCGGGCGCAGGCTGTCGGAGTACCGGTGAAAGGGGGCGGGACGATGCGAGCACGGAGTGACCTTTTTCGCCGGCTGAGCGCTGTACGACGTGTGCGGGCCGGTCTGCGGGGCTGGGGCGGGGTGGGTGCGATGGCGGTCGTCTGCGTCCTCGCGGTCGCCTTCGTGCTGCTGCTGCCGCTCACCCAGTCACGCGGCGAGGCCGGTGCAGACCTCGGCGGACAGCAGACGGTCCAGGGCACCCAGGCCAGGGCACCCAAGTGCGACGAGGCCACCGTCCAGGACCAGAGCCCGTCCCCGTCGGACGCGGACGGCACCACGATCGACGCGATCAAGACCCGCGGCTATCTGAACGTGGGCGTCGACCAGAACAGCTACAGCTGGGGATACCGCAATCCCAACGGCTCCTCCGGTGCGCTGGAGGGCTTCGACATCGACGTGGTCACCGCCATCGCCAAGAACATCTTCGGCAGCTCCTACAGCCCCGAGAAGGTCCGGTTCCGGGCCATACCGACCGACCAGCGCATCCCCGCGATCCAGAAGAAGACCGTCGACATGGTGGTCCGCACCATGACGATCAACTGCGAGCGCGCCGCGAAAGTCGCCTTCTCCGCCCCGTACTTCGTCACCGGCCAGCAGGTCCTCGCCCCGAAGGTGTCGACGATCACCGGCCACAACGACACCCTCGCCGACAAGAAGGTCTGCTCGGCGAAGGGCTCCACGGCGTACGAGCGGCTGGACGCGGACAAGACGGCGCACACGCTGCCCGCGAGCGTCGACATCAAGGACACCGTCCCCAACCAGCTCGACTGCCTGGTGAAGCTCCAACTCGGCGAGACGGACGCGGTGGTGACCGACGGCGCGCTCGCCGCGAGCCTGGCCGCGCAGGACCCGACGGTGGAGCTGAAGGGCGCCGCCTTCACCACCGAGTACTACGGCGTGGCGATGAACCTGAACGCCACCGACCTGGTCCGCCGGGTCAACCGGGTACTGGAGACCTACCGCACCAGCACCGGCCCCGACGGCTGGCACGCGTCCTACACGAAATGGCTGCTGCCCACCCTGCGGGCGGACTCGAAGTCGGCCGACCCGCCCACCCCGCACTACAAGTGACGGACCGTCAATTACCGAACGACACAACGGACTTCCACGGAACACAACGCAGCGAGAGGTGATCGATGGGCGGCGTCACGGGACCCCCCGGGCCGGTAATGGACCGGGACGAGGTGGACCGTGCGCTGGCGCGGCTCGGCGCGGAGCACGAGGCCATCGAGACCTCGCTCCTCGCCCTCCAGGACCACGCGGGCCGCAGACTCCTCGAAGGCGCCGAGCTGACCGGCACGACCAAGGAGCGCTGGGCGTCCACGGACGCGTCGATCACGCTGCTGTGGGCGTACTTCGACGCCTACACGGACGCGTTCCACGCCGCCCAGAGCATCCGCTCGCGGCGCCGCTGGTCCAGCCGTGAGGACCTGGTCGAGCTGACCGAGCTGCTGCGCGGCGAGTCCGTCACGGTCGCCGGATCCACCACGGCGACGGCCAACATGCCGACGCTGACCGGCGGTTCGAGCAAGCTGAGCCACCAGTTCTCGCTGAACTCGCTCGTCGACGAGATGAACGACCTGTACGCGAACTCGCTGGACATGGTCGTCACCTCCGACGCGGTGTGGTCGGCGCTGCCCGCCCGGATCGATTTACTGGCCGCCGAGTTGCAGCGCACCCGCCAGCTCGCCCACTCCGTCGGCGTCCGCCCTGGCGAACACCCGGCGGGCGACGACCTGGAGCGCATCACCCGCGTCCTGACCGACCTGCGCGAGCGGGTCATCTCCGACCCGCTGGCCTACTGGGTGCGGGCACAAGGGAGTTCGGCCCCCGGCGGCGGCCGCCCGGACACCACGGTCTACGACCGGGAGGCGCGCGCCCTGGAGGACGTGCGCCGCGAGATCGACGCCGTGCTGACCGTCCGGCAGGACGCGGAGGCGCGGCTGGTGAAGCTGCGGGACGTGCTCTCCCGCGCGGACCGCACGCTCGCCGAGGCACGCACCGCGCGCGGTGAGGTCCTGGCGAAGATCGCCGCCACGGAGGTGCCGGTCGTCGGCGGACCGCCGACCGTGCTCCAGGAGCAGCTGTCGACGGCCGCCGAGTACCGCAGGCACGCCCAGTGGCACCGCCTGTCCCCGCTCCTGGAGTCCCTGGAGCAGAAGGCGGAGGACGAACTGCTGCGCGCCCGCGAGTCGTTGACCGCGGTCACCCAGCCGCTGGCGGTCCGCGCGGAGCTGCGCGGCCGGCTCGACGCGTACAAGGCGAAGGTCGCCCGGCACGGCCTCGCGGAGGACCCGCTGCTGATCGAGCGGTACGACGCGGCCCGCCGCATGCTGTGGAGCGCGCCCTGCGATCTGCGCGTCGCCGAACAGGCGGTGCTGCGCTACCAGCACGCGGCGGCCGAGCAGTTCAACGCGCCGCGGACACAGCCGCAGGGCGGTCCCGAGGACCAGAGGGGGCCGGGCGCGTGAGTGACGAGGGAGAAGCGGGGTCGGTCATGAGTGAGACACAGCGGAAGTGTCAACGGCCGGGCTGCGAGGGCTCGTACGAGGACGTCGGCGGCGGTGAGCTGTACTGCGACACCTGCGGTCTGGCGCCGGTGGTGTCGGCTGGGGGTCCCCCCTCTGGGGGAGGGGCGATCGGCTCACCGCCCACCGGGATGACCAGCGGCAAGGGCTCGCGGGGTGCGGGCAGCGCCAGTTCCCGTACCAGCAGCCGCAGTTCGCGTACGTCGTCGCAGTCGGCGAAGTCCCGGCGCTCGGTGTCGGGGCGGCTCTCGCGCTCGGAGTCGGGCCGCTCCACGGGCCGTTCGGTGTCGGTGCGCAGCTCGGGTTCGTCGTCGGGGACCTCCAGCCGGGGCAGGCTCGGGGTCGGTCTGGTGCAGGTGCCGGGGGTGCCGCGGCCCGACCCGCGCGAGATGGTCCTGGAGAACCCGGAGGTGCCCGAGCGCAAGCGGTTCTGCTCGCGCTCGGACTGCGGTGCGCCGGTGGGGCGTTCCCGCGGCGACAGCCCGGGGCGCACGGAGGGTTTCTGCACCAAGTGCGGCAACCCGTACTCGTTCACGCCCAAGCTGGAAGCCGGCGACATCGTGCACGGCCAGTACGAGACCGTGGGCTGTCTCGCGCACGGCGGCCTCGGCTGGGTCTATCTCGCCGTGGACCGCGCGGTCTCCGACCGCTGGGTGGTCCTCAAGGGCCTCCTCGACACCGGCGACCAGGACGCGATGGAGGCCGCGATCTCCGAGCGGCGCTTCCTCGCCGAGATCGAGCACGCCAACATCGTGCGGATCTACAACTTCGTGGAGCACCTCGACCAGCGGACGGGTTCGCTGGACGGGTACATCGTCATGGAGTACGTCGGCGGCAAGTCCCTCAAGGAGATCGCCAACGACCGCCGTACAGAGAGCGGGAAGCGCGATCCGCTGCCGGTGGAGCAGGCCTGCGCGTACGGCATCGAGGCCCTGGAGGCGCTCGGCCATCTGCACAGCCGCAACCTGCTGTACTGCGACTTCAAGGTCGACAACGCGATCCAGACCGAGGACCAGCTCAAGCTGATCGACATGGGCGCGGTGCGCAGGATGGACGACGACGAGTCGGCCATCTACGGCACGGTGGGCTATCAGGCGCCGGAGGTCGCTGAGGTCGGCCCGTCGGTGGCGAGCGACCTGTACACGGTCGCCCGCACCCTCGCGGTGATGACCTTCGACTTCCAGGGCTACACGAACATCTTCGTGGACTCCCTGCCCGACCCGGACAACATCGAGGTCTTCCGCCGCTACGAGTCGTTCTACCGGCTCCTGGTCCGCGCCACCGACCCCGACCCGGCCCGCCGCTTCGCCTCCGCGCAGGAGATGGCCGAGCAGCTGACGGGCGTCCTGCGCGAGGTCGTCTCACTCCAGACCGGCCGGGCCCGCCCGGCGCTGTCCACCCTGTTCGGCCCCGAACTCAAGGTCACGGACACGGAGTTGTTCCCCAAGCTGGACGGGGACGTGTCCCTGCTGGGGGCGAGAGCGGCGCAGCCGCCGAAGCGGGCCTCAAGTGCCCGCACCGGCACGGCACTTGCCGAACGGCCCACCGGCGGCCCGGTGTTGACCGCGCTGAACGGCAGCGCGCCGAGCACCGTCAAGCAGGTCGACTCCCCCGCCGTGGCCCTCGCGCTGCCCGTTCCGCACGTCGACCCGACCGACCCCAACGCGGGCTTCCTGGCGGGCCTGATGGCGACCGCGGCGACCGAACTGCTCGGCGCGCTCGCATCCGCGCCGTCGCCGTCCGTGGAGACCCGGCTGCGGCAGATCCGGGCCTGGCTGGAGAACGGCGACTCGTACACCGCGCTGGACGCCCTGGCGAAGCTGGAGGACGAGCGGCCCGACGACTGGCGGGTGGTCTGGTACACGGGCGTGGCCGCGCTGTCGACCCGTGACTACGAGGCCGCCGCGCTGTCCTTCGACGCGATCTACGACGCCTTCCCGGGCGAGCCCGCGCCGAAGCTGGCGCTGGGCCTGTGCGCCGAGGTGCTGGGGCAGTTGGACAACGCGGCGGAGTACTACCGGCTGGTGTGGTCGACCGACCCGAGCTATGTGAGCGCGGCCTTCGGCCTGGCCCGCGTCCAGTTCGCGACCGGCGACCGGCCGGGCGCCGTACGGACGCTGGAGTCGGTGCCCGAGGCGTCCATCCACTACACGGCCGCGCGTGTGGCCGCCGTACGGGCGCGGCTTCGGGAGCGGGCCGCGACGGCCGACGACACGCCGTTCCTGGACGATCTGACCGCGGCCGCCGGACAGGTGGAAGCGCTGGAGGGATACGGTCTGGACGCCGTCCGGCGCGAGCGGTTGTCGGCCGAGGTCCTCGGCCGCGCCCTCGACTGGATACTCTCCGGAGGCCAGGGTTCCGTGCCGCTCACGCGGCGGGAGCTGCTCGGCAGCGAGCTGGACGAGCGGGGACTCCGCTTCGGCCTGGAGCGTTCGTACCGCACGCTGGCCCGGCTGGCACGGGACGGCGAGGAGAGGATCGACCTGGTG
>Ga0307517_10006778_pt1 | contig 16859 bp, 13 predicted proteins | sample 23_EM_MG_FD_194515 | JGI IMG/M metagenome (GOLD analysis project Ga0307517, IMG submission 194515) | Populus trichocarpa ectomycorrhiza microbial communities from riparian zone in the Pacific Northwest, United States - 23_EM | ecosystem: Host-associated > Plants > Roots > Unclassified | place...
GCCGCGCGCCGGTGCCTTCCTGCTCGATCTGTCTGCAAGCCGCGATGAAGCGCTCTGCTCGCACGTGTTCCTTCCAGGGCGGCGAGTCCCAGTAGCGCAACACGCGTGGGTTGCTCTGCAGCGTGAAGATGGCGTCCGTATCAATTTCGGTGAAAGGCCGCAAGAGCAGGCGAGCAGTGTGCCGCGTCGGGGTTGGCAATGGCATGTGGGCAGTGTGTCTTGGCCAAGGTTGGTGTGCAGACAGGCGAGCAACGCTGCTAGCGCTGCGGCCTCTTTGGCACCCGCTTGCTCGCTTGATCTGGCGACTGCTCGGTCACCGGCTTCGCGGCTGGCTGCCGCTTCTTCACCAGAGAAGCATTCAGGGCGACGGCCATGGCGGCGTCGCCGCTCAACAGATCACGCCAGTGCAGCTCGACTTGGGGCGTTCTCTTGCCTTTGCCGGTCAACCGAAAACCATCGGGACCGACCGCGACGGTGTAATCCGCGCCGTCGACGGTGACTTGTCGCTTGAGTTCTTTGCCGAGGACTGTGGCCACGTGAGAAGTACTCCACTGCGTGAGGCGGTGCGTGCATCTTATGCGTCCTAAGAGGGACGCAGCGCGGGCACGGGGCGTCAGCCCACCTCGCGGGTCAGCTTCGCGCGCCTCTCAAGTTCCTTCGCACTCGGCTCGGCCTGCGCAAACGATCCGAGCGGGACGTCACCGGCAGGCACCTAAGTGCTCATCTCGACGCCGACGCCGGCCTTTGCCCCGGCTTCGAACAGCAGCCGCTTGCCGCGCCCCGAGCACGACGGGAGAGGTCCACGAGTCCCGCCTCTGACTTGAGCGCTGCAACCGCCGCAACGACGTCACCCCGCAGCAGCGTCGACAAGCACCGCGCCGGCAGCCTCGGCGGGCAGGATGCTCGTAATCGTCGCCTCATCAACCGCATCGAAGGTTGATCTGCATCAGTCGCGGGGCACGCGCTTGAGCGATGCTTCTGCATCCACTCTGCGCCCAGGAGCCCACCATGCACATCAGCGAAATCTGCACCCGATCGCTCGTCACCTGCAACCGTGACACGCCCGCAGCCGAGCTCGCTCGGAAGATGCGGGATCAGCACGTGGCCGACGTGGTCGTCGTCGACGATCGCGCCGGCCGGATCACACCGGTGGGACTCGTCACCGATCGTGATCTCGTGGTCGGGGTACTTGCGTGCAACAAGGACCCGAACCAGGTGCGCGCAGTCGAACTGATGCGCGCCGACCTCGAAACCGCGCTCGACTCCGAGCTCGTCTACGATGCGATCTGGCACATGCGCAAGCGCCAGATCCTCCGACTGCCTGTGGTCGACGCGCGCGGTGCGCTCGTCGGGGTGTTGACGGCCGACGACGTCACCGAGTTTCTGGCTTCGGAGCTGAGCGAGCTGTCCCGAGTGCGCAAGCGCCACCCGACACCGCTTCCCTGACTGGGCCGACCTTCGGGCGAAGGCGGGATCGCACGCGGCGAGCCCTGATGCGGTATCTCGCCGAAGCCGCCCCGACAAGCCCGCCAAGCCGCCGGCACCGCTCATCGGCCCCGGTCCTCCCAGTCCATCCACTGCACCGCATATGCCTTCACATAGGCGCTCACCGCTTCCCCGACCGTCGCGAAGAACCGCTCTGCGCCGAGCCTCGGGAACAGGCCGAAGCGCTTGAGCTTGTCCTTGACCGGGTCCTTCATCTCGGCAAAGCACAGCTCGATGCCGGCTGCATGCAAGACATTGTCGAGGTCGTCCAGCATGTCGGCGGCGGTGACGTCGACGCTGGTGATCGGCTCGGCGCCCACGACGAGCCGGCGCACCGGCGTCGGCGATGCCGCCAGCGCGTCCGTCACGCGGCTTCGAAACAGCTCGGCGTTCGCGAAGAACAGCGGTGCATCCCAGCGGAACAACACCAGGCCGGGGACGATGCGGGCGTCCGGATAGCGGGTGACGTCGTGATAGCCCTTGATGCCGTCGACGCGACCGAGCACGGCCGAATGGGGGCGCCAGCCGTCCCAGAGAAACTCGATCACGGCGACCACGATCGCCAGCCCGATGCCCGGGATCGCGCCGAGAACGACGACGCCTGCGAGGCAGCCGATCGAGAGCCAGAACTCCCAACGTTGAATGCGCCAGATCCTGCGCAGATCGGCAATCTCGAACAGCGAGACGGCCGAGGCGATGACCACGGCGGCCAGCGCCGCTGTCGGCAAGTTCTCAAGCAGATTCGGCGCGAAAATCAACAACGCGGCCACCGCGAGGGCGCCGACAACGCTGGCCAACTGGGTCTTTGCACCCGCGGCCTTCGCGACCGGCGTGCGCGACGCGCTCGCGCTGACCGGAAAGCCTTGGAAGAAGCCGGCCGCGAGGTTGGCCGCCCCGAGGCCCACCATCTCCTGATTGGGATCGACGAAGGCACGCTCGCGTGCGGCATAGGTGCGCGAGAGCACGCTGGTGTCGGCGAACGAGACCAGCGCAACGGCCAGACCGCCGAGCAGCACCGGGACGATGTCGTTCGACGTGATCGCAGGGAACGCGAATGCCGGCAGGCCGCGCGGAAGCGCACCCAGTACCGGCACGCCGGCGCGGGTCGCGAGGTCCAGCACCGCGACGACGAGGGTCGCGCCGGCCACCGCGACAAGGACCGCCGGTATGCGCTTGCTGCGGCTGAGCAACCAGAGCACGGCCAACGTGCCGCCGCCGAGTGCCAGTGATGCCCACTGGGCCTTTCCGTCCAGCACCCCGTCGGCAAAGGCACGCGCATTGCTCAAGGGTTCGTGCGTCGCCACCGAAAAGCCGAACAGCGCGGGCAATTGGCTGATCAGCACGGTGAGCGCGATGCCGTTCATGTATCCATAGCGGATCGGCTTCGAGAGCAGCTCGGTGATGAAACCCAGCCGGGCGACACCGGCCAGCAGACACAAGCTGCCCGAGACCAACGTCATCATCCCGGCCAGCGCGACCGCGCGGTGCGGGTCGCCCGCAGACAGCGGCAACACGACACCGAGAACCAGCGCCACGAGCGAAGAATCCGGCCCGAGCACCAGCACCCGGCTCGGGCCGAACAGCGCATAGGCGAGCAGGCCGAAGATGGTCGCGTACAGGCCGCTGATGGCCGGCAAGCCGGACGCAACTGCGTAGGCGATGCCGACAGGGACGAGCAGCGCCGTGAGCACCAATCCGGCCACGAGGTCATCGCGCAGCCATGCGATCTCGTAGTGGCGCAAGGTCTGCAGTCCCGGGAGCCAGCGCATCCAGCCGAACTGATGCCCAGATCGCCCCGGGCGGGGCACACGCCCCCCTTTCGTGGGCGCCGGCGGAGGGATCGGATCGTTCATGTGGTCAAGCCGACTCAGGCGATCGATCGAGCACCGGATATCGTCGCGACGAATGATCTGCGCTCGGAGCTCCCGAGCGGCGGAGTCGGACCGATTCATGCACAGCGGTCCCCGACAGATCAATTGAAAGCACGGCGGGCGCTCCTGGATGAGTGCGTTCGATTGAGTGTCGCACTTCGTCACCGGGGCACTCGGGAGCGGCCGACGGCGCGGAGCAGCTTGCGGCCGTCGACCGCACGGTGCACGAATGACAGCACGGCGAGCCACAGCCGCCGTTGACTCAAGCCGCGGCAGCCAAGTTGCTCAGTCGTCGGCTACAGAAGACGCGCTCATCGCGCTGCATCGCGAGGCGCTACACGGCGCGCAGGGGCCTGACGGTGGCTGGTGCGCGTCACGGTGCAGACCTCAAGCGTGGTTGGCGGAACCGGGGATGCCGGCTGCCTCGAGGAACTCGTCGACGAAGGACTCGACGTCGGCCCAGTCGGTGTACTCGACATCCTTCGACGGATCGGTGGGCCGGTCGTAATGGTGGGCGATCATGCGCATCAGCTGACGCTTCAGATAGTCGTACTGCGTGTACTTCAATGCTCCGGCGATGCAGCGCACGACGCGCGGCTTCAGGCCGCAGTCGTCGGCCAGTTCGTCGAGCAGACGACGCGCCGCGAGCCGGCTGTCCATGTCGTCGAGTGCGGCCGCGAGGCTGACGGAGAACAGTGCCAGCGGCATGGCGCCCAGCCAGACCCGGTTGTCTTTGAGAAAGTGCTCGAGCGATCGCTGATGGCGTTGCTGGTGCAACGAGCCGCCGACGATCGCGGTCTGGTACGTGGCGCCGACCTGCTGCGCTGCGGGTGTCGCCGTGTCAACGAGGTCGACGCGGTGGCCACGGATGCGCAACCGCTCGGCGATGAACTCGGCGATCTTGCGGGTCTGGCCTTCGGTGGTGCCGTAGGCGACGAGGATGGGCTGCATGCGGGAACTCCTGGTGGTGGTTCAATCACTCGAGACGGAGGGGGCACAGACGTCGACCGCGAGCGGCTCCCGCTCTCCCGCCCCGAAGTGTGTTATTTCGATGACGCCGATGGCGGTCGCAGCACGGACTGCCGGATCCCATTCGAGTTCGTCCTCGATGTCTCTCTTCAGATCTGCATCTGTCTTCACCATCAACACTCCTCTTGCGCAAGCGCGCGCTGAATTCCGATTGGATGCAGGCGCGCCTTGAGTCCTGCTTGCGCAGACCGTGCGCAACATCGGGCAACGACCGGGGCGCAGCAACGCCTCGGCACAACGGGCCGCGGGAACGGCCCTGTCTTCGCGCCCTTTCCGCCGCAAACGGAATGCCCGCGGCACGGCGGCTGACGTTCACTTTAGGTCGCAGGGCGTGGACCGTATTGACATGAATCAATCCGGCGCTCCCGCGGCGGTCCGCCCCCTCTGGTGGGAGCGAGCCCTCTTCTGGCTGTGCTGGGCGCTTCTCGCCCTGCTGGGCATCTGGATTGCTACCGCTGCGCTCGCTACCCGACAGTAGGGCCGAAAGCCGGCTCTTGACCTTCCAACATTGTGAAGGTCGAAACTTCAAACAAGAACAGGAGAGCGCCATGCCGTCGTCCAGCACTGAACGTCACGATCAACACAGTCACGCACACGCCCCAGCCAGCGCGAAGCCTGTAGTCAAGGGCGACCAGAGGCAGGTCGAGTACACGTGCCCGATGCACGCGCAAGTGCGGCAGATGGGCCCGGGCAACTGTCCCATCTGCGGCATGGCGCTGGAGCCGGTGCTGGCGACGGCCGAGGCCGCCGAGAGTCCCGAACTGCGGGACATGACGAGGCGCTTCTGGATTGGGACCGGGCTGACGGTCCCCGTCTTCGCGCTCGAGATGGGCGGACACCTCTTCGACGTCCACCATCTCATCGCGCAGCAGACCTCGAACTGGGTTCAACTTCTGTTGGGAACACCGGTCGTGCTGTGGGCGGGTTGGCCGTTCTTCGCCCGCGCAGTCGCGTCGGTGAAGAACCGCAGCCTGAACATGTTCTCGCTCATCGCGCTGGGCACGGGTGCGGCGTGGGTCTACAGCATTGTCGGGACGGTCCTACCGTCTCTGTTTCCGGCCGAACTGAGACTGGCGGACGGCGCGGTGCAGATCTACTTCGAGGCCGCCGCCGTCATCACGGTCCTGGTGCTCTTGGGGCAGGTGCTCGAGCTGCGCGCTCGCGAAAAGACGTCCGGCGCCATCAAGGCACTGCTCGGCCTGGCCCCGAAGACGGCGGTGAAGGTCACGACCAACGGTGCCGACGAGACCGTGCAGGTGGACGCCATTCAAGTCGGCGACCTGCTCCGTGTCCGGCCTGGCGAGAAGGTGCCGGTCGACGGCGAGCTCACCGACGGCAAGGGCAATGTCGATGAGTCGATGGTGACCGGCGAACCGATTCCGGTCGCGAAGGCAGTCGGCTCCAAAGTGACCGCCGGAACTCTCAATCAGACGGGGGGCTTCGTGATGCGCGCCGAGAAGGTCGGCGCGGATACGCTGCTCTCCCAAATCGTTCACATGGTGGCCGCGGCTCAGCGCAGCCGAGCGCCCATTCAGCGCATGGCCGACCAGGTCGCGGGCTGGTTCGTGCCGGTCGTCATCTTGATCGCAGTCCTCACATTCGCCGTTTGGCTGCTCTGGGGGCCGTCGCCGGCGTTCAGCTATGCGCTCATCACGGCGGTCGCCGTCCTCATCATTGCTTGTCCGTGTGCGCTGGGCCTGGCCACGCCGATGTCCATCATGGTCGGTGTCGGCAAAGGCGCGCAGCATGGCGTGCTCATTCGTGACGCCGAAGCACTCGAGCGCATGGAGAAGGTCGACACGCTGGTGCTCGACAAGACCGGTACGCTGACCGAGGGCCGCCCGAAGGTGGTTCAGGTGGAGCCAGCCCCAGGGTTCAGCAAGGAGGATGTGCTGCAGAAGCTCGCCAGCGTGGAGCGGGCCAGCGAACATCCGTTGGCCATGGCCATCGTCAACGCGGCGCAGGAGGACAAGCTGAACCTGTCAGCAGTCACAGACTTCGACTCCCCTGTCGGCAAGGGCGTGGTCGGTACCGTCGACGGTCGGCGGGTGGTCTCCGGAAGCGCGAAGTTCCTGGCCGAGAGTGGCATCGAGTCGACGTCGTTGAATCAGGCTGCCGAGGGCCAGCGTTCCAAAGCAGCGACAGTCATCTTCGTCGGCATCGATGGCAAGCTGGCCGGCTTCGTCGCGATCGCGGACCCCATCAAGGCCACGACGCCGCAGGCGCTTCAGGCGTTGAAGGCTGCGGGCATTCGCATCGTGATGCTGACGGGTGACGGCAAGACAACGGCCGAAGCGGTGGGCAAGCAGCTTGGCATCGACGAGGTTGTGGCCGAGGTGTTCCCGCAAGACAAGGTCGCTGTCGTACAGCGATTGATGAAGGAGGGACGGGTCGTGGCCATGGGCGGCGACGGCGTCAACGACTCGCCGGCGCTGGCCGCCGCCACCGTGGGCATCGCCATGGGTACCGGCACAGACGTGGCGATGGAGAGCGCAGGCATCACGCTGCTGAAGGGCGATCTCATGGGCATCGTTCGAGCGAGGACGCTGTCGCACGCGGTCATGCGGAACATCCGCCAGAACCTGTTCCTCTCGTTCGCCTACAACGTGGCGGGAATCCCGCTTGCGGCAGGGGTGCTCTACCCGTTCTTCGGATTGTTGCTGTCGCCCGTGGTCGCGGCAGCCGCGATGGCTCTGTCGTCGGTCAGCGTGATCGGCAACGCGCTCCGGCTGCGCACGGCGAAGGTGGAGTAGAGGCAGCGCGCCTCCACAAGGTGTCACAGGTCCGCCGGTACAAACTTCAGAATATCTCGCTTGAACGTCTGATGCAGGCGCTCGTATCGCTCGGAAGGCGTCATGATCTTCAGCAAGTGCCGCATCATTGAAGACGTTGCAGTGGGCCATTGCCTGCCAGAATTCGCGTGCTGTTTTACGCCCCGACTGCGATGACGTACCCGCGAACCAAGATCAAGCCGCCGCGTCCGCGTTCTGGCGCACCGATCGATCGTCCTGGCCTCGATGCCAAAGTCACGCATGCGCTGCTGACGCACCGTCTGGTGCTGATCTGTGCGGCCGCCGGGTTCGGCAAGAGTTCGGCGCTTGCGCGTCAGGTCGAACTGCTCCCTCAGGGAACTGCTTTTGCGTGGTTGTCGTGCGACGAAGATGATTCGCTGCTGCGCTTGCTCGAATGTCTGATCGACGCGCTGGAACCGTTCGACGTTCCTTGGCGCAGCTCGCCGGAAGCGCTGATCCGCACCGCGGTCGAGGCCACGACGCCGAATCATCGCCGCGCCATCGTGGCTGAACTGATCAATGCGCTCGATGCCTGCGACGTACCGCACGGCGTGATCGTCATCGACGACTTCCACCGCGTGAGCGATCCGGTGCTGTTCGAGTTCATGGATGCGCTGCTCGACCGCTTCACGCCGCGCTGGACGCTGGCGATCGCCAGCCGCCAGGAACCACTGCTGGCGGTGGCGCGCCTGCGCGTGATGGGCGAGGTCGCGGAATTCTCCCAAGAGGACTTGAGATTCTCTACAGCGGAGACGCGTGAACTCGCGGCCCGGCTCGGCATTGATGCTGACGAAGCCGACCGGCTGCAGGTCCGTACGCAGGGGTGGCCGGTAGGCCTGCGGCTCGGTTTCGGGAGTCCCGTCGATGCACGCGCCGCCGGTGTGCCGGTCATCGACCGCCACGTCTTCGACTACCTTGCCTCGGAAGTCATCGATCGCCTGGACGACGCGCTCCGCAGGTTCCTGCTGTGGACATCGGTACTTCCGGAGCTGACCGCGGCACGCTGCGCCGCGGTTTCGGGCGACGCGCGCGCATCGACTCGCCTCGATCAGGTGGAGACTGCGGGCCTCTTTGTCACGGTGCTCGCCGACGGCGAACGCACGCTGCGTCTGCATGACCTGTTTCGCGAGGCACTTCAATTTCGCTTCGAACGTGAGCAGCCCGAGAGCTTCCTCGCGGCGCTCGCCCGCGCCGCCGCCACCGAGCCCGATCCATTGCGCCGCGTCCAGTGGCTGCAGCGCGCAGGCTTGTGGGACGAGGCCGAGTCCGCCCTGGTCACCGCCACGGATGACCTGGTCGCGCAAGGTGCTGCCGCCTCGGTGCACGCGCTGCTCGAGCGCTTTCCGCCTCACCGGCGCGCGGCCTCTGCCCAGGTGCAGATGCTGCTCGCCCGGGTCCGATGGGATTGGGACACTGCGGTCGAGGCCACCGCGCGAGCCGCCGCAGCCTTCGGGGCCGACGGCGACATCGAGTCCCGGCTTTGCGCGTTGTCCTACCAGTGTTCTGCGTTGGCTGGCGCGAATCGCGCCGATGAGCTGCGCAGCATTTCCGGCGAATTGCTCGGCACGCGAGAACTGCCCGACGAGGCGCTCACGCGCACCTTGTCGGCGACGGCATGGATGCAGCTGTCCAGCGGCGATCAGCGGGAAGTTGCGCCAACGTGGGAACGCCTGCTCGGTGCCCTTGAGCGCAGCGGCAGTCTGCCGCAATGGAGCGAATGCGCCCCGCTTCCCCCGTACATCGGCATGCCAGGAATGCGCCCCCTGTTGCAGCGCTTCGTCGACGGAGCGCTGCGCCGGGTGCCCGAGCACCCGACCCCGTTGCGCGCCCTCTCCCAAGTAATGCAAGGATGGCTGCATCTTTGGGCCGGCGACGTTGGTGCCGCCGAGGCGAGCATCGCGCTCGCGTCGAACGACTCTCGCTGGCTGGCCCACCCGGCAAGCCTGGACGCGCCGTGTCGTGCCCTGGAGGCAGTCCTGCTTGCCGTTCGCGGCAATGGTGCTGAGTCGTTGCGCCGGCTCGAACACCTGATTCAAGGCATCCTCGAATCGCGGGTGGCGATGCGCATCGAGGTCTACCTGCCGTTGTACGTGTTTCTCGCAATGCGTTGCGCCTCGGGCACTGCGGACGCCGAACGGTTGCGGGACAAGGCAACCTGGTTGAGCGTTCTGCCCGCCCGGACGCGCAGCTGGGTCTCGCCGCGCCAGCGGGCGGGTGCGAGCGCGCGAATGGCAGAGCTTGATGGCCGGCTCGACGACGCCTGCACCGGTTGGCGCGCCCTGATCGCCGATGAGTACCACGCCGATCTGTACGGGCAGATCGTCGATGCGCGTCTCAGGCTGGCGGACGCGCTGCTCCGTCAAGGCGCAGCACCGGGGGACGCCGCTGCGGTCCTGGCGCCGCTCATCGATGCAGTGCCAGAAGGAGGCGACTGGGGAGCGGTGATGTTGACAGGACGGGAGTTGCTTTGCCGGCTTGCCAGTTTCGATTGGCAGACCACGCTTCGTCCGGCACAGCAGCAGCAACTCAAGACGTGGTACGCCCGAACGTGCGAGGCGGCGGGTCTGATCGACGCCACCGGCAGTCTCATCGATGCGGCGCAACCTGAGTCGCGTTCGTCGTCGGTGTTGAGCGCGCGCGAGGCTGAAGTCCTGCACTACATCGCCGCCGGCGAAAGCAACAAAGTCATCGCACGCACCCTCGAGCTCAGCCCTCATACGGTGAAACGGCACGTCGCGAACATTCTCGACAAGCTCGACGTCATGTCGCGCGGCCAGGCCGCGGCCTGGTACCGCAACCGAGACGAGGCTCGGGCACCCTAGGTTCGTTTCACCCGCAGCACGTAGCCCGCCAGGACCGACGCAGGTCGGCGCCGAAGCGTCATGCTCGTACCTTGGCCATCAAGTCAGTTCACCACTCCGCCACACTGCCGTCAGCGTGCCGCCATTCGGGGTTGTGCCAATCGGGGGCCTGCCGGCTGGCGTGGACCACACGCTCCTCGTCGACTTCGACGCCCAGGCCGGGCTTCGTCAGGGCGTGGATGTAGCCGGCCTCGACGCGGAAGTCGTCCTTGTTGATCACGTAGTCCAGCAGTTCGGCACCGCGGTTGTAGTGGATGCCCATGCTCTGCTCCTGGAGCACGGCGTTGTACGCGACGAGGTCCACCTGCAGGCAGGCAGCCAGCGCGACGGGGCCGAGCGGACAGTGCGGTGCCAGCGCCACGTCGTAGGCCTCGGCCATCGCGGCGATCTTGTGGCACTCGGTGATGCCGCCGGCGTGCGACAGGTCGGGCTGCAGGATCGCGATGCCGCCGCCTTCGAGCACGCGCTTGAACTCGAACCGCGAGTACATGCGCTCGCCGGCCGCCAGCGGGATCGCCGTGAAGGCCGCCAGGCGCGCATAACACTCGGCTTGTTCAGCGAGCACCGGCTCTTCCACGAACAGCGGGCGCAACGGCGCCAGTTCCTGCAACAACACCTTGGCCATCGGCATCGCCACCCGGCCATGGAAGTCGAGGCCGAAGTCGACCGTGTTGCCCAGTGCCGCGCGGACCTCGGCAACCACCGCGACTGCCGCGTCGACGGCGCGGTTCGAGTCGAGCATCGCCATCTCCTCGCAGCCGTTGAGCTTGAAGGTGTCGAAGCCGCCTTCCATCAGGCGCTGCATGTTCTCGATGACGTCGCCCGGCCGGTCGCCACCGACCCAGCTGTACACCTTCATGCGGTCGCGCACCCGGCCGCCGAGCAGTTCGTGGACCGGCACGCCGAGGGCCTTGCCCTTGATGTCCCACAGCGCCTGGTCGATGCCGGCGATCGCGCTCATCAGGATGGCACCGCCGCGGTAGAAGTGGCTGCGGTACATCGTCTGCCAGAGGTCGTTGATGCGCCGCGGGTCCCTGCCGATCAGCGTCTCGCCGAACTCGCGCACCGCCGTCTCGACGGTGCGGGCGCGGCCTTCGAGCACGGGCTCGCCCCAACCCGTGATGCCTTCGTCGGTCTCGATCTTCAGGAACATCCAGCGCGGTGCGACGCGGTAGGTGGTGAGCGAGGTGATTTTCATGCGGTGGCCGGAACGGATTTGCGAGCCTGGAGCCGATCCGACAAGTCGGCCTCGGCCTGGTCGATGAGCACCAACGCTGCACGCTCCGCGGCGTCGGCATCGCCGCGCTCGATGGCCACGCACACCGCTTCGTGCATCGGCAGCGAGAACGCCGGCCCGCCAGGCTTCTCGGAAATGATCTTGAAGCTCGCCTGCAGGATCGCCGACATCGCCTCCTGCATCTGGCGCAGGTACTGGTTGCCGCAGGCGGTCAGGATGATGGCGTGGAAGGCCAGGTCGGCCTTCACGTAGTTGCCCTTGCCGGCGACGGCGCGCTCCATCGCCATGTAGGCCGCGCGCAGGGCCTTGCGCGCGTCGTCGCTGGCACGAAGCGCCGCCAGCCGCACGGCGGCGGGTTCGACCACGCGGCGCAACTCCGCCAGGTCGCGCGACATCGTCGGATCGACCTCGATGGATTCGGCGCGCCACATGATCACGTCGGGGTCGAAGAGGTTCCATCGCGTCGGCTCCAGCACCAGCGTGCCGACCCGGCGGCGCACCTCGATCAAGCCCTTCGCCGCCAGCGACTTGATGGCTTCACGGATGACGATGCGACTGAAGCCGAAGCGTTCGCAGAGATCCGGCTCCGACGGAAGGATCTGTCCGGGCTTGATGCGGCCCGTGCAGATGTCCCGCCCCAACTGACGCAGAACCTGCTCCTGGAAGGTCGCTCGCGGGCCGACGGTACGTGTTGCCATCCGATCTTTATATCACGTATGACGAATATGCTTCTTATCGATATTTTTCGATTTCAATCGACAGGGTTTGCACCTAGAAAAACGATGCCAATCAGGCCTTGATTAAACATCATACGTATTATAAATTTCAACACACCAGGAGACCTGTATGCCAAGCCCCTTGTTCGATCTTTCCGGCCGCACCGCACTTGTCACGGGTTCGACGCGCGGCATCGGCTTCGCCCTTGCGCAGGGGCTCGGCGAAGCCGGCGCCACGGTGATCGTCAACAGCCGCCAGCAGGCCGCGGTTGACGAAGCGCTGGCGCTGCTGACGAGCCGCGGCCTCGTCGCCCACGGCGCGGCCTTCGACGTTGCCGACGAAGCCTCGGTGGCCACGGCCTTCGCCGCGTTCGATGCACAGGGGCTGCAGATCGACATCCTGATCAACAACGCCGGCATCCAGCACCGCAAACCGATGCTCGAACTCGAGCTCGCCGACTGGCAGCGCGTCATCGACACCAACCTCACCGCCGCCTTCCTGGTCGGCAAGCAGGCGGCGCAGCGCATGGTGGCGCGCGGCCGCGGCGGCAAGATCATCAACATCGGTTCGCTGACCAGCGAGGCGGCACGCGCGACGGTGGCGCCCTACGCGGTCGCCAAGGGCGGCATCAAGATGCTGTCGAAGGCGATGGCCGCGGAGTGGGCGAAGTTCGACATCCAGGCCAACTCGATCGGGCCAGGCTACATCCTGACCGACATGAACGAGGCCTTGGTCAACGACCCGACCTTCGATGCCTGGGTGAAGGCCAGCAATCCGTCGCAGCGCTGGGGCAAGCCCGAGGAACTGGTCGGCACCGCCGTCTTCCTCGCGTCAGCCGCATCGAACTACGTCAACGGCCAGATCATCTACGTCGACGGCGGCTGGCTGTCGGTGCTCTGAAGGTTTGCGCGCCATGGCCACCCTCATCACCGACGTCAAGGTCATCCTGACCGCCCCCGAGGGCATCAACCTCATCGTCGTCAAGGTCGAGACGAACCAGCCCGGGCTGGTCGGACTCGGCTGCGCCACGTTCGCGTACCGGCACTTGGCGGTGAAGTGCCTGGTCGAGGAGTACCTGAAGCCGCTGCTCGTCGGCCGCGACGCCGACGCGATCGAGGAGCTCTGGCAGCTGATGCACCAGAACGCCTATTGGCGCAACGGCCCGATCGAGAACAACGCGATCTCCGGCGTCGACATGGCGCTGTGGGACATCAAGGGCAAGCGCGCGAACATGCCGCTGTACCAGCTCTTCGGTGGCAAGTGCCGCGAGGGCGTGCCGATCTACCGCCACGCCGACGGCCGCGACCTCGCCGAGCTCTGCGACAACATCCAGAAGTACCGCGATCAAGGCATCACGCACATCCGCTGCCAGAGCGGCGGCTACGGCGGCGGCGGCTTCGGCCCGGCGCCGTCCAACGCACCCATCGGCGCACCGAAGGGCATCTACCTGGATTCGCGCAAGTACATGCGCGACACCGTCAAGATGTTCGACGACCTGCGCGGCCGCGTCGGCTTCGACATCGCGCTGTGCCACGACGTGCACGAGCGGCTGAAGCCGATCGATGCCATCCGCTTCGCGTGTCAGCTCGAGCCCTACGACCTGTTCTTCCTCGAAGACGCGATCGCGCTCGAAGAAGGCGACTGGCTGCGCCAGCTGCGCGCGAAGACGACCATCCCGCTGGCGCAGGGCGAGCTGTTCAACCATCCCTTCGAATGGCGCACGCTGATCGCCGAGCGGCTGATCGACTTCATCCGCGTGCACCTCAGCCAGATCGGCGGCATCACCCCCGGCCGCAAGCTGCAGATCTTCGCCGAGCAGTACGGCGTGCGCACGGCCTGGCACGGCCCCGGCGACATGTCGCCGCTGGCGCATGCCGCGAACATCCACATCGACCTGGCGGCGCGCAATTTCGGCGTCCAGGAATGGTCGGGCACCGAGCCGCCGAACTTCGTGATCCAGGAGCTGAAGGGCCCGCGCGAGGCGCTGCTCGACGTGTTCCCCGGCCTGCCCGAGTTTCGCAATGGCTACGTCTACGCGAACGACAAGCCGGGCCTCGGTGTCGACCTCGACGAAGCCGAGGCCGCGAAGTACCCCTGCGACAGCGGCGTCACGACGTGGACCCAGACCCGACTGGCCGACGGCACGCTGCAGACGCCCTGAGCCTATCGGCTCCATCTCGCATCCATCCCAAGAACGGAGACAAGACCATGAACATCAAGAGCCCCACCCGCCGCATCGCGCTGGCCGCCCTCGCCTCGCTCGCGCTCGCATCGACCGCGGCCCTCGCCGAGGTCAAGGCCAAGATCGGCCACGCGATGCCCGACACCCACCCGCAGGCCGTGGCGATGATCAAGTTCACCGAACTGGCGTCGACCTACACCAAGGGCAACGTGAAGATCCAGGCCTTCTCCAGCGGCGTGCTCGGCAGCGACGAGAAGGAACTGCAGGCGGTGCAGGCCGGCACGCAGGAGTTCTACATCGGCACGCTGGCGCCGCTGTCGACGCGCGTGAAGGAAGTGCAGGTCTGGGACCTGCCGTTCATGTTCCAGAACACGCACGAGGTGTACGCGCTGCTCGACGGCGCATCGTCGAAGAAGATCTTCGAGAAGATCGAGCCGGCTGGCCTGGTCGGCCTGACCTGGACGGGCATGGGCTTTCGCAACCTGTCCAACAGCAAGCGCAGCGTCGCCAAGCTCGAAGACGTCAGCGGCCTGAAGATCCGCGTGATGGCCAACCCGGTGGCGCTGGAGACCTGGAAGACGATAGGCGCCAACGCCGTGCCGATGGCCTTTGCCGAGGTCTTCCCAGCGCTCGAGATCAAGGCGCTCGACGGGCAGGAGAACCCGCTGCTGCACATGTACGCCAACAAGATGCAGGAAGTGCAGAAGTACATCTCGGTCACCAACCACGTCTACACGCCGGTCGCGCTGGTGGCATCGAAGAAGTTCTGGGACACGCTGACGCCGGCCGACAAGACCGGCATCCAGAAGGCGGCCGTCGAAGCCGGTCTGCTGCAGCGCAAGCTGCTCGACGAAGGCGACGCCGAGGTCGCGGCCAAGTTCAAGGCCGCGGGCGTGACGCTGAACACCGTGAGCCCGGCCGAACTGGCGCGCATCCAGGACAAGGTCAAGCCGGTCGTCGCCAAGTTCGCGCCGATCATCGGCGACGACTTCGTCAAGGGCTTCTACGCCGAGATCGACAAGGCCCGCGCCAGCAAGTAGGCCCGCGCTGCGCGACCCGCCCGGGTCGCGCCCCTTCTGTCGTCCATCAAACCGGGGCTGCCATGGGCAAAATCCTGAAATCGCTCGCCGATGCGCTGACACGCGCGCTGGAAGTCGTCATGGTGATCTGCATGGTCGTCATGCTTGTCATGGTGTTCGGCAACGTCGTGCTGCGCCTGTTCTTCAACACCGGCATCGACCTGTCGGAAGAGATCCCGCGTTTCGCCTTCGTCTGGATGACCTTCCTCGGTGCGATCGTCGGCATGCGCCGCCGCGCCCACCTCGGCGTCGACATGCTGGTGCAGGTGCTGCCGGTGTTCGGACGCAAGGTCTGCTGGGGCATCAGCCAGGCCATCATGCTGGTGTGCTGCCTGTACATCACCTACGGCACCTGGCTGCAGCACGACATCATCAAAGGCAACGCCTCGCCAGTCGCCCAGATCAGCATGCTGTGGGTGTTCGGCATCAGCTACGTCACCGGCGTCTCGATCTCCATCATCTGCGCCTCGAACCTGCTGCGCCTGTTCGCCGGCAAGGTGGCCGAGAACGAGCTGATCGACGTGCATGAAGAAGGCATGAGCGAAGCGCTCGAGACCGAGCAGGAACTCGCCGCGCAGTCGGCTAAGGCGCCGATCCGCGGGAGGGGCAAGCCATGATCATCCTCGTCTTCATCACCTCGCTCTTGGGCCTGATGGCCCTGGGCATGCCGGTGGCCTTCGCGCTGATCGGCTGCGGGCTGGCCATGATGTTCTTCATGGGGGTCACCGACGCGCAGATCGTGATCCAGAACATGTGGGACGGCGCGAACAGCTTCCCATTGCTGGCGGTGCCGTTCTTCATGCTCGCCGGCGAATTCATGAACGCCGGCGGCATGACGCGGCGCATCATCGTGATGGCCATGTCCTGGGTCGGCCACATCCGCGGCGGCCTCGGCTACGTCGCGGTGGTCGCGGCGGTGATCATGGCGTCGCTGTCGGGTTCGGCGGTGGCCGACACGGCGGCGCTGGCCTCGGTGCTGATCCCGATGATGCGCAAGGCCGGCTACGACGTGAACCGATCCTGCGGCCTGATCGCCTGCGGCGGCATCATCGCGCCGGTGATCCCGCCGTCGATCGGGATGATCCTGTTCGGCGTCACCGGCGGCGTGTCGATCACCAAGCTCTTCATTGCCGGCATCGTGCCCGGCGTGATGATGGGCCTGGCCATCATGCTGGCCTGGCGCTGGTCGATCGGGCGCGACAAGGTCACGGCCGAGCCCAAGCGAACCGCCGCCGAGCGCGTGGTCGCGACGCGGCAGGCGCTGTGGGCGCTGGTGCTGCCGGTGGTCATCGTCGGCGGCCTGAAGTTCGGCATCTTCACGCCGACCGAGGCCGCGGTCATCGCCGCGGTCTACTCGCTGTTCGTCGGCCTGGTGATCTACCGCGAGATCAAGCCGCAGCAGCTGTTCCACCTGTTCTACCGCGCCGCGGAGACCACCGCCGTCATCATGTTCCTGGTCTCGGCCGCCGGCGTCTCGGCCTGGCTGATCACCACCGCGAACATCCCGCAGCAGCTGGCCGACCTGGTGCAGCCGCTGATGGGCAACAAGATGCTGCTGACCTTCGCGCTGATGATCATGGTGCTGATCGTCGGCACGGCGCTGGAC